>Ga0209935_1003391_pt1 | contig 16499 bp, 6 predicted proteins | sample ThiBio_1000_plan_2_FD_183958 | JGI IMG/M metagenome (GOLD analysis project Ga0209935, IMG submission 183958) | Wastewater bioreactor microbial communities from Cape Town, South Africa - Thiocy_cont_1000_plan (SPAdes) | ecosystem: Engineered > Bioreactor > Thiocyanate-remediating >... | reverse complement strand
ACAACGAAATACTAACTATTACAATTGACTTAATAATAAATTTCGCGAACATTTCTTAAATAGAAATATTCTTTAAGTTGTTTATACGATTGAAGTGTGATGTACTTTCGTCGTATCTTATCTCTTTTTTCGTTTCACGATTATTAGTCAAACAATTCTTAACGATTTTTGTTCTCCAGTGGAAACAATGACGAATTTGTTTTTTCGGTTTCATCTTTTTTTTGTTATATTAAAAATAAAAATGTTTTCACAATAAAATCTGATTTTTATATGGAATTGCCATTTGACTGATATGTTACTTTGGTTAGATGATGAAGTGATTCGGTGACCTAAAATTAAAGAAAAGAAATCATTTTCAATAAATTAAAATCGAGAAGTGAATCGAAACATTTTTTAAAGCATTCTCAGTTGATATTAAAAGTTGTTGTAAAGAAATTAATCTTTGTTGATAATAATCTTCTTGTCTTTTTAATAAACTTGTCCATTGATTTTCATCATTCGACGATCTTTTCATGGAAAGAAGAAAAAATGTTTGGAAATGAATCGATTTAACTTTAAAAGTCTTACTGATGCTCGATAGATAACCATGATGGATAACGATGAAGAAGTTGATCGGTCATTTCATCGATTGAATTCAATTTAACAAATAAGAAAATATTAACACAAACAAGAATCAACATTCTACATTGAAACAGAAAAGTGAATTAAGACGATTGAGAGAGGGTCAATTGATTTTACATAAAAAGACAAGACGGAATAAATAGTTGATAAAATGAATCATTCGATGTTTGTTTCGTTTGTTGTTGATGATGGTTTTCTTGAGGATTAGATGTTTTATTTGGTAAATGATTTGTTTGAACTGATTGTTGTTTTTTAATCGATTTTTTCTTCGGAGGTTTTTCATTTTCATTTTTATTATTGATCGATTTGTCTTCAGTATTCGATGAAGTTTCAATATGTTTGACTTCGGTTTGACTTTGTGATGATGACCAAGATTCTAATCGATTATCTTCAGAAAAAAAAACAAAGATTATTATTTGATTTAAACCAAACCAACGAATTACTTAAATCGGTAAATGAATCTTGAAGAGCAGCCATTGCATTTTTTTCAATAAAAGCTAAAGAAAAGAAAAGAAAAGAAAAGAAAAGAAATGTAAATCGAATGAAAAGAATCGTAAAAGTTACATTTAATAATCATCATAACACTTTTAATATATCTAACTTCGCAAGTGACTGTTAGATGTGATTTATTGGGTCCAATTTGATAGAGACAATAACGTGATGCAACAAAGAATGAATCCGCATATTTGATTCCTTCGTTTCGCACTTCGGTATCAATGATATAATGAGAATTTGTTAATTCACCTTCGATGATCTATTCAAAGACAAAAAAAAAACAAAGTGAAATCAATGAACAAAAACAAAAGAAACTTGTTTTTCATTTGAAGAAATTGTTGTTTCACCAAAAACAGCTGTGACATGAACATTATACGTGCACAATCGTTCTTTTTTACCAGTTTGTTCATCGATTTTCCATTGATTTGCTTGATAATCTATTCGAAAGAGGGACAAACGATCGAAATGAAATCAAACTTGATGAGCGAGCAAAGGAATTGTTTTGTGATTGTTGTTGTTGTTGAAAATATTCGCCGGCGATTTGCGAAGAAAGACTTGAATGATCTTCGATATCTTCTTTTTCACTTGATTTCAATTCAATTGAATTTGTTGTTTTATTCTAAAGAGTCGAGTTGATAACGTCATCTCGAGATAAAAAAAACCTGTTACTTGGCAATTCTCTTCTTCATCCGTCGTCAAATCAATTTGATTTCCATACGTTTGCTGAATAATGTTTAACATTTGTTCGCTATTCAATGGCTAAATAAAACCAAATACAAATTCAATCCGACAGAAAATCGAACGAACGAACTTGATTATTCAAAACAGCTTGCCAAATTTGAAAGATTCTCGCGTAAGATTTGTCTTTCGTAGCGAAACTTGCAAAGAAATATTTTTCGTTTTTCATTGTTTTGATTTCGATGGCATTGGGAATGAGTTTGACTGTTTTCTATCTTGTTATCCATTGAATTTCATTGAGTTTCAACACTAAAGTGGTTTCCCATTTCAAGAAATTGGCGTGAAAACACAAATAATTCTGCGAAAGAAACATTCGGCCTTGAATCAGAATTTCTTTTTGTCACGCACATGAATAATCTCAACACAACATATTTCCATTTCACTTTTTCAAATTCGAAAAAGAACAAAACTCGGTTACCAACAATCAATTGTTCGTCATTCGGAAGAATTTCGAACAGTTTTTTGAATTCATCGTGTTTTTAACGATAAGTCGATTGAAACGGCCAAACAAACGGATTCATTTGCAATTTCAATTCGACAAAAAAAACAGAAAAAAAAGAAGAAGAAGAAGAAGAAAAGTTACTGTGAGGAATTTCCTATGAAAATGATTGTTTTGCAAGGAATTGAAATGAGCTGAATGATAAGCTGATTTCGTTCGTCAAAGAGAAAAAGATCTGGAGAATTTATCTTTGGTTTGCCACCTATATCTTCGATCGGATTTCGAAAAACTTTTGAATGTGTTCGAAGACGTTGAAAAACAATGTCGAAACTATTTGACTTTGGAAATAGTTAACTTACATTTGTACCAATTTTTCTTTTTCTTTCTTATCGATCAATTCAATTGACAATTGGAATCGTTACTCGTCGTGCTTGTTGAAGACGATTCGAATGTTAAATTCAGATTCGAAATAATCAAAGGTTCGCTTTTGTTTCGACGATGATCGATCTTTCGTTGTTTCTTATCGAAATAATTCAATGAAAAACGATTAAATTCGTCGGTTGATTCGTCTTTTTCTCTCGAACTCAAACAACGATTTTCATCGTCTGAAAAACATTCGTCTCACGATGGATTCATTTCATTCAACGAATTCATTTTACTACACCTTCTTCTTCTTCTTGGCCAATCTGAAATAGAGCGAATACCGATCAAACAAAATTCAACTCGGACAAACTTTTATTCAAATTAGAAGAAAAAAAACAGAAGAAAATAAATCATTACATTTGTGCTTCTTGTTTGTTTCGATTTGAAACAAGAGAAAATGAAAAGTAATATAAATAAGCAAAGAAAATGAGTCTTTCCTATTTCCTTCGATTTGTTCTCTATGATGACGGTTGATTTTGTCTAAATGATTAACAGAAAAACAATTTAATTAAGCAAAAAACAAAAAGATGATCTAACGTTTTCCAAAGTTTATGTAAAAGAAGAAAAATAATAAATGTAACAAATGAAATGGCTCCAACAGTAATATAAGCCCAACCAAGAAATGGATTCTTGCCTCCCATCCACGATGTTGTACTGATTATGAATTGTTTTAGACCGGAGAAACTCGACACAGGATAATCTAATTCAATCGATCAATTGAAAAACAAAAGAGAAAATGTCGATTTTACTATATTGAACTTGAAGTGTATAAGTTCCTTTGGGTAAACCATTTTGAAATGTTCCAGTTCCATTCGAAATTAATTTTCGATATAATTTTCTGAATGTTGGCATTGCAGCAGTTCACATCCAAACAATAAAATCTTCGTTCTTAAATCCATTATTATTCTCATCACTTGGATCTAATTCCCAGGCGGTTTTTTGCCAATTTGGAGGACGAAGTGTTCGATTAAAATCTATTTTACAAATTCAATTTTAGCTTTTTCTCTTTCTTTTTTTTTGAAAATTTACAATCGGCTGCATTTGATAGATTCTGAAATTTGACATCGTGATCCGTTGACCAAGAAATACCACGATTAGTGACAGGAACTTCAGTTCCATTCAGAAACAAACGTAGAGTATCTAATTCAACAATTACAATTATTAACAGAGAGAAAAAACAAAAAGAAAAACCATTAAATTTGGAATTTGCAATGTCTCCGCGAGGCGCATAATCGACAGATGAATTCGATTTTTGAAATGGTTGACAATCAATGATGACAGCATCGGTTTTGTCTAACAATTGATTATCATCACGTGAACGAACAAAACTACGATGATTTTGATAATAATTAACTAATTCACAATAAAAATAAGCATCACCCTATGATTCAACAATCATAATTTCAATTCGAATCAATCAAAAACAAACTTCAAAATCTTGGCCCAATTGAAATGAGTGCATGCAGGAACATGTTTGTCCGCTATAATTTGTACTTTTTAAATAGTCTTCACAAGTCATATTCCATAGATTTGACCAACAATTATCATCAGTATAATCAAGATTGTACTCAAGTTCCTTTCGTTTCACGAAATCAAATTTCAAACAGAAAGAAACAAATGTTTTATTTATAAGATTTGTTCATTTTTTTTTATTAATAAAAAATCTTTGAATAGATGTTACACATATTCAGTAGTTGATTTTACTTTCAAGAATTTTCATTATGTCATCAATCAGGAGAAAATAGTTATATGATAGAGAATAGTATTATTCCTGAAATGGTATTTTATACTGTTGAAACAATCCCTTGATTGTGTCTTTGCTGATATAGCCAGTTTGATTTGCAATGGTATTGATGAGTTTTAACAAGTCACACATATTTCCATATATAACTGTTTCATCCTAAAAAAAATATCAAATTATATTGTTTTACTACATCGTCGAAATAAAGGAAGAAGAAAGATTAATCAATATTTTGACTAAATGACTCAACTTACATCTGTCTTTTCCGCCATGAAATGTTTTATTCTATGTTTTATAAGTCGAATAATACGAATCGATCAGTCACAAGACAGATACGTACATATATATATATATGGATATATCGTTCGACAGGCAGAACTAATTAAATATGAGTTAGTTCGAAATGATTGTTGACTATATCAACTTCGACGACTTTATTTCCAAATGGACGAGAAAATGTTAATTGCTTTCTATTTGACGGGAGGCCAAATAGAACAGTATGAACAATGGATATTCAAAACTACTTATATTAAATTGTATCGGCATTAATTTCATGAACTGAAAGTTTCTTTTAGAAAAGCCCTTTGAAAGCGAATAAACTACATGGTTTATTGTGCTCATTAAATTTTCTAAAACTTTTATCAATACTAGTCAATCTATTGTACGATAACATGAAGTCATCTATCATTTGTTTCCAACCGAAAACTTTCAACGTTTTTTCCCATATTTTTGTATTCAGATCTAATGCATTGATCCTTCGACAAATTCAAACGTACTACCAAATTAAGTCTTTCAATCTGGCATGCCATCTCAAATATGACACACTGAACGAAAAAATACACATAACATAGATATTAGGATATAAGAGGTTAAACTACTGCCTTGAATAGACCCATATCTAAGCTGAAAATCAAAGTTTAATAATACTTACAATATCCGTCGATGAATTACGAACATTTGTTTCATTTGACAATACATGAACTATAACCATAAAATTTTTGAACTTGATTTTTTCGATTCCTAAATCGCGAGTATTTTAATTGAATAAATAATTGTATTGTTTTAAAAAGTTACCATCTTCATCAGCGTCAGATAAAAGTTGTTCCACTCGAGTACTTGATGCGTCAGGATAATGTCGTTTCAGTTCAGTTAAGTGCCATATCTGTTGCAGACGTTGGCTATGTTGTTGATGCTGATGCGGACAGTAGCCGATTGACGATCGAGTATCACCTGTCCTGCGTGATTATCTCTACCGAGCGAGGTGTTTACATTGCGAACTCCCTTCACGCTGTTGTTTGAATTCGAATTGTTTGCGTTGTTCATGGTGTGCTTGGAAGAATACAGCGGTGGTTTCCCGTTGCCTTCCGCCGAATGTTGTTTAATTAGGTTTTCTATTATGAAAACAAAGCATTATTCTTTTTCTTATTTAATAAGTCCCACAATCTTTTTATACATACTGCATGAATTCCAACTTACTTCACCATCTTCATTGCCAGCAATGTTAAGAAATTCCACTCTTAACTTATTCAATTTTTGATCACGAATTTGAAATTCTGACATACTACAATAAAATAAATAAAAAAATGTCCGTATTTACAATGCCTAATGTTTTCGATGTTTTTCTTTCATTCCTTAATTCGATGTGATAAAGACGGATGCGTTCATCTTTTCGATTATAACCGTATTTCTTATGTATACGACGTGCAAAATTCATCCATTCTGTTTATTTTTTCAGTCGTAGTAGAAAAATAACTAGAAACATATAATGATCAGTGATTCAGAATGGAAAATAAATGTCTACACGAATTATACGATGAAATATATCAATTTAAGTTGAATAATTTTATTAAGAAATGTTTTTTATCAATAATAAATATTAAATTACGATAAAGTTATACAGTCGAAATGAAGGTAAATTGGAAATTGGGCAGTTAGAATTTGGGCAGTCGCATTTGGACAATGTCCAAATTCCATATGCAGATGGACAATTGTCCGAATTCTATATGCAGATGGACAATTGTCCAAATTCCATAAGCAAATCGACAATATTATCGAATATCCGTTGTTGTTGAAAATCCTGAAGAATTTTGACAATATTTTATTTTGCTGGACTTTTTTGTGTCGATTTTCTTTTGGAATTTCGACAATATCTTAATTGAGTCAGCATTTCATTGTCAGTTTTTGGAGAATTTCGACATTTTTTTTCAAGAGATTTTCCAGTTTATTAATTCTAATGAATAACAACAGTAACTAAGAAGAAATAGGTATCATAAGAGAAAATGAGAATAAATAAAGGGAAAAACAAACAAAGTACAAAGTGAAAGATATTTTTTCATCAAATATTTTTATGATTTAAACAATTGAAATTAATTGTTAAAATTATATTAAAAAAAAGATTTTAGTTGATGTCGAAATGATTATTATTTTCATCGACATGAGAAATGTCGACGTTAACAGATGAATTGTCAACATCATTAGTCGATGCACCTACGGTAAATGTTGAATTACCAACAAAGATTGATAGGTTCGACAAATATTGACTCAAGTTTATCCTGCCGATTTCATAAAGCCGTGCCAAATTTTGTATATATTCTTATTATTTGATTACATCGAGGCATCACAAAGAGTCCAAATAATAGAAAAGAGAAAAAAAACACTGGATATATCATCACGAATCAGATAAATAAAGTCCACGATGATGTAAGAGCAAATAATCGATGTATCTTGTCTATGATAACAGAATCGAGGACATCGAAGAATGATATGCTGAAAGGATTGTGAAAAAATGCAATTAAAAGCCAAACTTTTATTCAACGTGTACTAATGGAAACCTATAGGATATGGAATTAATATGCCTACGATTGTGGATTCTCATGAATAAACCTGAGGATATTTGTAACTGAATGAAATCTTTTGTGCAGTCACTAAAAACTGACGAAATTCTCCAAAAACTGACAATGAAATGCTGATTCAATTAAGATATTGTCGATATTCCAAAAGAAAATCGACACAAAAAGGTTCAGCAAAATAAAATATTGTCGAAATTCTTCAGGATTTTCAACAACAACGGATATTCGACAATATTATCGATCTGCTTATGGAATTTGGACAATTGTCCATCTGCATATAGAATTCGGACAATTGTCCATCTGCATATGGAATTTGGACATTGTCCAAATGCGACTGCCCAAATTCTAACTGCCCAATTTCTATAGAACCCGAAATGAAGTATTACGTTGTAATTAATTCAAATGAAATTCAATATATTCATTCTGTAACAACATATCATGATTTAAAAAAAGTTTACTCACAATGTTCAAATAAACAAGACCTTTTCAAACATCTCAATGAACGAGTTCAAATTGTTAAAATTCTATTTTTACTGCTGAATGTATGCCAAATGATCGAATAACAGTTCAATATCATTTTGTTAGACAGCAAAAATCTTTAGATAGAAAACAAAATGGAGTTCTATGGGCTTTGATTAAAATTGAAACTCTTTTTCTAAATGTTCGTGATAATCCAACAGCAATTAAATTAAAATTTTATGAAAAAGAAGATATTGAATTAAATTTTTTGATGTTGATCGCAAGATTTACCTGATTATGAAACTAGTTTCAAAATTCGTCTTTTATTTACAAATAGATCAATGGTTTATTTGATTAATATCGATGGTTTCAGAAGAACTCATGCAGATAAAGATGATGAATGCAAAAATAAACGTCATATGGGATCTGCCTTTGTTCCCAATTGTTATTATCGAGTATTTTATTTATTTACTTTTTTTTCTCTTTTTTATTTTTGAATCTACTCAAGGTTGGATTGGAAATACCACCAGAATTTCAAGAAATTAATGAATTTCATGATGAAATTTACCCATCTATTTCGAGGAATTCATTGAATTACACTTATACTCATGATCTCAAACAATTTAAATATAATATTAACAAAATTCATCAACTTTTGAACATTTACAACGAGACCTGGCCCTATTCCGAAATTTTAAAACTTCAAAGGTACATATGATGGGGAATATGATTTTGTGGCAAAATCATTTAAATAAAAATAAAATAAATTTGTCACAAAATCAAAAAATTGAAAATATTTACGTCAGACTTGAGTGGAATAGCGGTATAGCGGTATAGAGGTTTAGCGGTATACCACTATACCACTAAATCACTAAATCACTAAATCTCTATACCATTAAACCTCTATACCACTATACCGCTATACCGCTAAACATCTAAACCTCTATACCACTAAACCTCTATACCACTATACCGCTATACCGCTATACCGCTATACCGCTAAACCTCTAAATCTCTAAACCTCTATACCACTATACCGCTATACCACTATACCGCTATACCGCTATACCACTAAACCTCTAAATCTCTAAACCTCTATACCACTATACCGCTATACCGCTATACCGCTAAACCTCTAAATCTCTAAACCTCTATACCACTAAACCGCTATACCACTATACCGCTATACCACTATACCGCTATACCGCTAAACCTCTAAACCTCTAAACCTCTATACCACTATACCGCTATACCACTATACCGCTATACCGCTATACCGCTAAACCTCTAAATCTCTAAACCTCTATACCACTTGTAACGGTAATCGACCGTTATATATGATGACCCTATATAATCACCGGGCACTGACCCTCTGTTCTCTCATGTGTAGCCATCCCTATATAAACTGTGTTGAATAAAGAGAAAGGCACGTTATGTGAGGGTGTAGGAATACACCGTACCATCATGCTGAAAGAACATACACTAACACTCTCATGTATCGTCACACCACTATACCGCTATACCGCTATACCGCTATACCGCTAAACCTCTAAACCTCTAAACCTCTAAACCTCTAAACCTCTATACCACTAAACCTCTATGCCGCTATTGTATTATGTAAATACTTCCGCATATTTCTATGATACTTGTATTTGGAGTTTATTTGCTGAAATTATTTTCGCAATTTTGATTTTGCCGCAAAATCAAATTCCCCATGAAGTCCAAAGGTATGCTTCCGTTTAACTTCAATTTGTTTTATAATGTATGAATTTCGAAATTCCAAAATTTCAGAATTTTGGAATAGGGCCACTGCTGTTTAATTTACTATTCCAGAAAGTTGCCGAGATAAAACGTTGCTCATAATATGAAAAAATATCAAATGCAGAGTAAAAACTTCGATAGTTGAAGAAATTTGATAGCCCGACTAGAAATGATAATGGAGAGAAGAAACATTTTCGTATATCGTTTCGGTTCCGGTTCGGTTAACTTTTTGAAAAATGCAAACCGTTCACATCTCTGAATCAAATGATCTTTTTATTTAAGCAAAAAAGGAAAAGTTCTTCAATGGTGACATATACGCATAATATCTAATTCGGATTCGTTTGTCTCTAATTTCATACCAGTTGAGAAGGTATTTAATAAATCGTTGTCAGATACTTCGAAAGAAATAATGTTTTCATTGTCATAAATTAAAATTTTATCTGTGACCACAGTAATCGCCACTGATTGTATGAAAGCTGCATGTTTGATTAGAGGTAACCAAGCATTATCACCTGAAATCAGAAAAGCCTTTATAAAACTATCACGAGGAATAGCTTTCCATTTAATATCCCAATTTTTTCGACATAAACTTAGCAAGTTCATAATCGTCGTTGTTTTCATATTTTTGAATGAATCAGATGAAGATATTGCCTTGTTAGTTATCTCTCGTAAGAACCATCCAGAATTCGAGATTTCTGCTTTTTCAAATGCTTCAACAAAAGAAACTAGAATCATGTTCCAACCGGCTTTTTCACCAATTTTCTCAAGTGTTTTGCATATTTCTTCTTCGCTAAATCGTTTTTGATCACGAAGTGCACTAACGATAGCATCAATCACTTCCTTCGTCGCTGCTTTTCCACCCATATTCATTATCATACGATATGCTGCTATGTAAGTCATGTAATATTGACTATTAAGTAATCTGCTCAAACAACTGACTACCTCTTTCGATGTCACGTTTCCACCAATTTTTATAAGTGTAGAACATGCCGCTTGTTGTACCCATTCAACTTCATCATGAAGTAAAGACATAACACCTTCGATCACCTCTTTCGTTGCTACATTTTCTCCCATCTTTTCAAATGCGATACATGCTTGAGATCGCACTCTTGGACTTTTGCTACTGAGCATTTTGATGAGAGCACCTAATATTTCTTTCGTCGCTGCTTTTTCTCCAATGTTTCCAATTACTTCGCATATATCGGACTGAACGTACTCGCTGGATTCATAAAGTGCTTTAGTGAGAATGTCGAGCACTTCTTCTGTTGCTGCCATTTCGTTAATTTCCTGAAGTGCCCTGCGTGCTGGATCTGTAATTCTTGAATCTCTTTTACTAAGTGCTTTGACGAGAATATCGATCACCTCTTTCGATAGCATTTCTTTAACAATCTTCGCAAGTGCTTTTTTAGCTTTATCTCCAGTAGTTGAAGGATGATAATTAGTTACTTCCAGGAGCATATTGATCATCTCACTAGTCGCTGCTTTTTTACCAATTTTCATAACTGCATCGAGTGCTTTACTACGGATGTCGAAGTCTAATCTACATTTGAGAACTGCGAAGATGATAGTATCGACCACCTTTTCTGTCACTGCTGTTCCACCAATATGTGCAAGCATTTCACATGCTTCCCATCGATCTTTAGGTTTGTTTTCATCGAGTATACTTGTAAGCGATTCGATCACCTCGTTTGTCCATGCTTGTTCACCAATTGATACCAGCGCATTCAATGCAGCTTGTCGAACATAAGAATATTTATCACGAAATGCATTGACTAGAGCATCGATCATCTCTTTCGACACTTCGTTTTTGCCAATTTTGCCGAGCATATCACACGCTCTTACTTGAACAAATTCATATGAATCACTAAGCGCATGAATGAGACCATTGATCGCCTCCTTCTTGCTTGATTTTAAGGCAATATTTCCAAGGATAGTGCAGACATCTTTTCGAACACTTGAATCTTTATCGTCAAGTGCCTTGATCAGAGCATCGGTCAGCTGACTCGTCATTGCTGTTACGTCGACCTTCGTAAGTATAAGCACAGCACTCATTCGAGCCTCTTTAGTTGGATGATGAAGAAGAATATCTATTAAGGTATCGACCACATCTGTTAATTCACCTTTGTCGCCAATCGTTTCGAGTGCTTCACGTGCTTCCTTTCGAACTTCTGAATCGGGATCAGAAAGTATATCAATGAGACCATTGATCATTTCTTTCGTTGGTGTATGTTTTCCAATATTGGCAAGAGATCTACATGCCATTTTTCGACCATCTGACTGTTGATGTTTGAGTACGTCAACCAAAGCATCAATGACTTCTTTCGAAACTTTACCTGTACCGATGTCCCGATGTACACACCATGCTGACCAGTGAAAGTGTCCTTTTCGATCCAGAGATGTGCTAATGACCGTATCGATCAGTTGTTTCGTGGGTGCTGTTAAAAGAATGGTCTTAAATGCATACCATGCTGCATCTCGGGCTTTTGAATCTTCATCACGGAATCCGTTTACGAGCAGATCAATCAATTCAGATGTCCATGCTTCTTTACCTATATTCACAATCGCACTGTACGAACATTGACGAACGTTTGGATTTTGGTGATGAAATCCTTCAATAAAAGTTTCGATCAATTCATTAGTCACGGACATTTTGCTAATCTTGCCAAGTGCATAATGTGCTTCTGCTTGAACATCTAAATCTTGATCGCGACATGTATTAATAAGTGTATCGATCATTTCTTTGGAAAATGCCTGTTTTCCGCCAATATTTCCAAGAGCAACACAAGCTTTTTCTCGGATTTGCGTATCTTTATCACGAAGTGCATTGAGCAGATCGTCTATCATCTCTTTTGTTGACATGTTATTGCCAATCATTGCAAGAGCATTGCACGCTCCTGTTCGAGTATATGAATCTTCATCATGAAGTGCGTTGAGTAAGGCATTGATCATCTCTTTCGTTGCAGTCTTATTACCAATCTTTCCAAGTGCATAACATGCTCCTTCTCGAATATATGAATCTTCAGCTTGAAGGGCATCGATAAGAAGATTGATTAGCTGTGGTGAACCTGTTTTGATGCCAATATTTCCAAGTACATCTCGTGCTCCTTTTCGAATCATTTGATGTCGATGATGAAGCGCAGTGATAAGAGCATCGGTGAGATCACTGGTTATTGCTTTTTTACCAATTGTTACAAGATTATCGATTGCACGCTTGCGAAGATTTGAATCTTGAAAACAAAGTGCATCGATAAGGGCAGTAATTAATTCTTTATTCACCATTTTATAATGAATCGATGAAAGTGCATAAAATGCTTTGCTTTGAATATCTTTATCTGGATCATGAAGTGCATGATTGAGAGCTTGAATCATTTCTATTGATTTTGCACTGTCATTGTAGGCAATAGTATAAAATAATTCGCATATGTTTTTACGCATAGATCGATCCGAACACCAAAATGCATTGACAGCAGCATCGATAATTTCTTTTGGCGCTAGTTTTTTACAGTTTTCCTCAAGAGCATATAATGCTATGTTTTGAACTTCTGAATCTGGATCACCGAGTACATTGACGAGAACATTTGATAACTCTTGTGTTACTACCTCTTTGCTAATTTCCGCAAGTGCTTTGCATGCTTTTATTCGACTATATGAATTTAAGTCGAAAAGTGTATTAATCAAAGATTCGATCACGCCGTTCGTCGATGTCTCTTTACCAATTGTAACAAGTGCTCTCAACGATACGTCCCTGTCGTAGCTATCATAATAAACTGGGCTCGAGGTTATATCTTCGTAGTAGCGATCACGATCAGGTGGATCTATAAGTACATCGATAATTTGCTTTGTCGGTGATTGTTCACCAATGTGTCCAAGTGCTTCAAGCGCGCTGCGATGAACGTCTTGGTCTCGATCACGAACTGCATTGATGAGTGCATCGATCACTTCTTGATTCATTGATTGTCGACCAATGTGTTCAAGTGTACTGCATGCTGCTGCTCGAACGGAATTCTCAGGATCATGAATAGTGTTCAGAAGAGCATCGATCAGTTCTTTTTTAACTGGTAATTTTTCAATTTGAGAAAGTGCATAACACGCATACTGTCGAACAGTTGAGTTTGTATCATTAAGTGCATTGATAAGAACATCTATGATGTCTATTGATGTTGTTTTTTTAACTATATCCTTAAGTACAGGCCACGCGCCATTTCTTAGATATGAGCGATGAGAACGAAGTTCATTGATAAGAGCAGTAATTATCTCTTTCGTTGCTGCTTTTTTGCCAATCTTTTGGAGGGTCTTGTATGTTTCATCTCGAATAACTGAATCTCCTTGAGAAATGGCACTTTCAAGTAAACGAAGAAGTTCTGGAATCGGTTCCGATATGTTTAAAAGAGATAATATATGAAAAGCACGTTTTTTTTCATCGAGATTATCGACGGAGAGGAGTTGAATGAGAGTATTTTGAATTATGATTTGATTTGAAATTGATTTTACTCGTTGAAAATATTCTAAAAGAAGTTGTGTTTGTTCTTGTGATTCTGTATTCATACACATTTGTAACCAATATGCGATTTGTACGATATTGTTACTGTATTGTGGATATACAGTTGTATCAATTATTTCATTTGTACATTCTATTATGAGTTTTGCGTGCTGTAATCCAATCAGATCTAGTGGTTCACTATTAATAGTATTCCAAAATGGTTCGATAGATAATCCATACGGTGATTGACTTGTGAGACCTGAAGCAAAAACGAAGAGTAAGTGAAATCGTGCGTTGTATTTATATTTGTTAATGAAATCGATCGCAGCATGCTGTTGACTTGTTGAACCTTTAAGAAGATTGAGTAAATGACGTGCTCCAAAATATTCTTGAAAAGTTAGATGAATGAAATGATATTGTTTCTTCAGTTGAGTTTCGAAAGGTTCATCTTCATAGGATTGAAGAATACCGAAATTTAATGGCTGAAAATGATCAGGTAAATTACAATCTTTGTTTGTTTGTATTTCTTCGAGAACATTTGATGATAAAACTACACTATTCGCTTCCATAGCTTTGAAAGCTAGATGTTCTAAGAATTGTAATTGTACTTTATATTTTTCAAGTTCATCTGTAGTGTCCATTTTATTATCGTTTGAATTCGTTTGTTTTAAATACCTTTGCCATAACCATTCTACGATTTGATCATATAAGGCTGTTATTGTTAATGTATTTGTTTCAGACCAATCATTTTCTAACCGAGCCGTACAAAATAATTCCAGAATGAGAGGAATATGGCATAGATCCCAAGCACTTGCACTGGATTCTAAAATTTTCATTATTTCTGTTGTTTTTGATTTATTGTCTGATGATTTTTTCATTTCATTCAAGAACTTTTCTACATATTTGTCCAAACTATAATTACTGAATTTTGTTATTTCAAATTGTGCATCATATTGTCCGATGAGAGCATACGGACGAGAAGTTAAGATATGATGCTGTGTCTTACGAATATGATCAAATACTTTTTCTAATTGTTTTGGAATATTCATCACGAATTCATCATATCCATCTAATATCCATAAAACTTTGCCTTTACTACATTGTTCATTAAAGTATTCTATTTCTTCACTCGATAAATTGTTATTCGAAAAATATTCTTTGTTGATAATATCAATAGGTAAATATTCTTTTCCTTGTGGATAACGATCGTCAGTTAATTTACGTAGAGGAATAAGAATAACTTGATCATATTCAGACCAAAAATGATCACCTTTTGCCCATTTATAAGTAACATATTGACAAAATGTTGATTTTCCGATTCCAGCTTGACCTAGTACTGCGAATTTCTTCGTTGTTTGTTCTTTCAAGTTTTTAAAAATTTCTTTAATATCGACTGAAATCTTTTCGCCATCAATCTTTTCATAACAATGAAAGACTTTACCATAGGGTGACCGAGTAAAATCCCAATATGCATTTGATTTTTCGTTTTTCTCCTTTTGCTTTAGCCATTTTTCTTTTTCCTTTTCTTTGTTATTTTCTATCAGAACCATGTTAATATGCACATCATTCATAGTAATAATTCTTTGTTCATTGAGAATAGATTTGATTTTATCATTTTTTAAATATGTTTCTTTGATTGCGTTGAGCATTCCTAGAAGAAAGTTATAAAAATATAGTCGTTCTTTTCGTTTAATAGAATTTCTTTTATCGTACAGATTTATCGCTTATTTATCATACACTCATAAATGTGTAATTTCTCAGATTTCATTGGGTTTTTTCATATTATTAATGATAGTGAGGTTCGTATAACTTCTTCAGACAGAACTAATTAAAATATAACAAGATTTTTAGGAGGATATTGAGAAATATTTGTATTTTTCTTTTAGCTCTCTCTCTAAGATCATTCTTACAATGCACAGAATGGATATTTGAATTGAAAGTCAAGGTATTCGTTTTCGTATTTATTTTGTCTCTTATTGGTTTTCGAATTCATGGAAAAATGTTGAAAAAGAAAAAATTTCGCTTACCGACTGATTTCGAGAATGTTTTTTCGTAATATGAATATAAGAACGATAATCTTTTGTATTTATAGTCAATCTTTGGGTTTTTCCCAAAGCCCTACAAGCAATAATATTGCGGAGATGTCGTTAGCAGACGACATGTTCTGTATTTCAATTTTATATTCAATAATAAATTCAAATAAATTTGTTCTTTGATCTATTGCTGAATGCATCTTTATTATAAATAAAAAGACAAGAAGAAAAGCGACGAAAAGAAAACACACCAAGAATAATCGATATAGAAAAACCATGAACGAACAAAAAAGGAAGAAGAAGAAGACAAGAGAGAGAGAGAGAGAGAGAGAGAGATGAATATGCTACAATTGTAACGGAATGATCTAATTTGTTGACACTGTATTTAATTATCTCCAGCGAATGTATTTCCTTCAGCACCTGTAATAATAACATCAACCCATATTCTCATTGTTTCAAC
>Ga0209935_1003390_pt1 | contig 16514 bp, 13 predicted proteins | sample ThiBio_1000_plan_2_FD_183958 | JGI IMG/M metagenome (GOLD analysis project Ga0209935, IMG submission 183958) | Wastewater bioreactor microbial communities from Cape Town, South Africa - Thiocy_cont_1000_plan (SPAdes) | ecosystem: Engineered > Bioreactor > Thiocyanate-remediating >... | reverse complement strand
GGTAGTGGCGGTGGCGGTTCTTTATCAGTGAGGTCGTCAATCGATCGAGGCAGAGAGAGCGCGCTGCGTGCGAGAGCGAGAAGCCAAACAACAGCTGCTGCTGCCCCGACAACCTCCTCGTCAGGCATGGACCCAAGCGTGCCTCGCTCGTGGACCTTCCAACGATGAGCTACTCGGCTCTACTCGTCCTACGGTACCAAGATCTCTGGTACGAGAGACCTGGATCCCTCTGTTCTCAGTGGGGTCCTTCCATCGAAGCGAGGGTCTCGTGAGTGCTGCTCCCACGGCATCCGTGCGTATCCTCGGGTGTCGATCAATCACCAGCAACCTGACAACCAATCGCAACCAGAGTTTATTCGCAAGAGTCTGTGTGACGACAGCAACGTTCCCAGTAGGGAACGGTAGGCGATAAGGCAGCTATTATAGCCTCACAAGGGCGGAGGATCGCGAACTCACACAGGGCACAAGGCCGAGGATCGCGAGGAGCGACAGCCGTAAAGCAAAGGTCCCTATGCCGGACAGAGGCACCACGAGCTTAGCAGAGGCTCTCGTCTCAGTGACGCGAGGTGCTCGTCTCTCTGCTACTCTTCCTCTCTGCCTCCACTCTCTGACGTTCATTCTCGTGCTCGCTCGCTCTCGCTCACACCTCCAACGACCGAGTCCGTTCCACGTCACACACTCTCGTTCCCTCTCTCTCTCACTCACGACCCTCTCTCACTTCTATCAAGAGCGCCCTTCTTCTATTCCTTCTTCATTCAACCAGTTTGACCCTCCAACGCCCACTACCACCAAGCCCCTCGCTCCCTACCTCACTCTCCCTCCCTCAACACTCGACCCAATGGCATCTGATCCATCTGATCCCTTCGCCGAGTTCCAACAAGTCTCCGAGGCCACCGAGATCGCGGTCGACTCGACGACCTCCAACATCCTGGGCGCCACGAGCTTGGAGCAAGCGCAGCTCGAGAAGCAACAGGCCACCGAGTCGTTCGCGCCCTTGGCTCACCTCTATCCCGAGGACTTTCAAGCCACGGCCCTCGCGCACCATATCTCACGGTACATCGATCGTGTATCGCAGCCTTACTCTCACGCACTCTCACCTCTCTAACTTCTAACTGTTTGTATCTATGCGCCTCTCTCTCTCTCTCTCTCTCTCTCTCTCTCTCGATCAATCTCTCGATCAATAGATGCAAGTACGCTGCTCGCGTGGAGCGTAAGCTCGCCGAGATCAACGAGACCATGGAGCGTTTGTATCAAGTGCGCCATGCTCGCACGGGCGATGCACAAGACGTACTCATGCAAACCAAGGTAAACAAACGATCTACATCTCTCTCGACTTGATTTATCGTCGTGTTGTTTTAGTTGTAGTAGTGGTAGATATCAGCTAATTTATCGATCTCATGGGCCATGTATGCTTGTAGGAACTGCTCGGTAAGTTGAACTGCCTCAATGAAGAGCTCGCACAACTTCGCGAGAAGCAAATGATGAAGTTCTCTTCGGTATGTACCATCACGCGGAGGACTACTGCAACACCAACGCGGTTGCTTTGCAGTCGATTGGTTGTTTAATCCATTCGTTCTAATGAATTGATTGGTTTATGGTGGATTGGTGTAGCAACTACTGTTGGATGACATTGGTCTTAGTCGACGTATCAGCACCAAGTCCTTCCGTACTGGAACCTCAGTTGTCGTCACACGCAAAGGTATTGTATCATACCTACACATACACTCTCCTTGTGACAGCACTCCAACTGCTACAAGCCACACAAACACACAACTGATTCAATCCCTTACTCATTCAATCATTAGATACATCATCGAGCTTGAGTACAGGAGTCGCATCAGTGATTCCTCGTACCAAGAGCAGCAATGCTGCTGACAAGAAGGATGACAAGTGGACCTTCCGTCCATTCCGTGAGCCGGCTGCACGAGCACCGGCAACGCAATTGATCAAGCCATCCAAGGACGTGGCGGTCTTGATTCAAGAAGAGATTGCTCAACTGCGAGCTGGTATCTACAAGTTGAATCAAAAGAAGAAGCTCTCGGACCTCGATCAAGCCAACTTGACCTTCTTGCAGACCAAGCTCAAGGCCTTGAACGAGCTCGTATAGTCGAGTGCTATATCTCGACCTCACTCTATCTCATTCCCTCTCTCTCGTGCTCTCTCGATTCGTTCATTCATTCATTCATTCATTCATATCGTTCTTACTCTACTCTTAGTTCTATCCATGTATTGATTCTCTTTCTCATTATCTATCTTTACGTACCACATCAACCATTCCTTCATTGATTGCTGCTCACTCGTTTCCTCAATATCGATATCGATTCTATTGAGCTCAAATTATTACAGTCGACATCTTTGTTAGTGTAGTGAAGGTTAGTTAGGGTTAGTGTTGATTTGATTTTGCTATCTATACTTCTCTCAAAAACAACCGTTTGTATCTCGGAAACTATAATTCATCCATGCTTGAACGACTGAATGAATGAATGAATGAAGAGTATGATATATATTGTGAATCAATCAAAAGATATGAGTGATAGAAGATATGCAGATCTCTAGAGTTGAGAGTTTAGAGTTTACGAGGACGAGAACGAGGTTGATCATCCTCATCATCATCATCCTCATTATCATTGATAGCCATTGAATCAGATTGCTTCTTCTTTGTAGCAGCGACCTTGGGAGATCGTTCACGTTTCTTGGAAGCTTGAGCTTGCTTGAGTTCACGATCTTCCTCTTGCTTGATGAGTGCCGTAATGTCCCACGTTGAATCACCCATCAAGGTTGCCATCTGTACGAGACGCTTCTTGCCCTTGTGTTCGCGCTTGAAGCTCGTGAAAAAGTCCTCCCACTCCTCGGGACGGTTGAGTTCGTCGCAGAGACGACGCTTGAGGTCCTTGAAGGCGGCGATCAGCAACGGGTACTGCGACGGCATGATGGTGAGGCACAGGAGCTCGGTGGCCTGGAGGTACGAGGTCTTGAGAAAGTCACCAAAGCGACGTTGCACCTTGTCGAGCAGTGGATACACCTCCTCGAAGCGGTACTCTTGAAAGTATCGCTTGAGATAGCGACCGACCGTCTGGACCAAGGTCTTGAGTTCGGCCGGATGGTGCTTCTCGGTGCCGATCCACAGACGGCGCAATAGATCGAGTTCGTTCGGGTCCTTGCCGGTCGGTGCCGGGAAGATGGCGATCGCCTCCTTCCACAAGCCATCCTTCATGAGCAACTCAATCTTCTCGATGGGATTGTCGTCGCGCTTGAGAATGTAACCGACGAGCTCTTGCTTGATGACCGACCACTCTTGCTCGGTCGTGGCGTTGCGCACTTGGTCCCAACGCTCCTGCGTCGTGTCGGCCTTGAAGGCCAAGATCGTCTGGTCGCGCATCACGTCGTCGCGGCCCTCGACCGACGCAGCGCGCGTCATGAGCGACGTGATCGAGAGCGTATATTGACGCAACTCATCCTGCGATGCCGGCATCGGAATCAAGTGCTCGCGCTCGAACGCCACGGCATTGTACTCGGGTTCGAGCTCGGGTTGCTCGAGGTACCGACTCTCGAGATGACGGTAACGGTCTTCGAGCTCTTGGCGACGGAGGTACTCGTCGTGTACCTCGTTGATCAGGTGTTCGCAGTGCAGACCGACTTCAATCACCATGCCAAACTCGCGACGTTGTTCGAGGTGTTGTGCGAGGGCAATCAAGTTGGGAATCTTGGAAATGTGGTTGAGGCAGGCACGAACAATAATCTCGGCTGCCTCTTGCATCTTGCTCTTGTTGGCACTTGCTTCAAGATGGTACTGTTGTTGTCGTTGTCGTTGTTGTTGCTGTTGATGAGGTTGAAGTGATGGTGGAGCAGCACTGGCAGTGGTACTCCAATGTGCCACGGCAGAGAGAGCAACAGCAAGCCATTGCTTGGCAAGAGCCAAATGACGATCATCATAGTTGACGTCGAGTGCATGGAACTTGGGTTTCGCCTCGTGCAACGCCAATTGCAATTGCAACTCACGTAACTCGAGTTGTGCCTCTCGCTCGAGCTGACGACGGTACTTTTGTTCAAGTTCGTCACGCTTACGCGTCGCATCGGCGAGACGACTCTTGACTTGCAACATGAGAGCCTGCTCGGCCTTGAGTTGATGGAGCAGTTGTTGGGCGCGTTCACCGAGACGCAATGCGGCATCGAACGCGCGCGATGACGAAAAGATCTCCATCAATGCCAGCACCGAGGTTGGATCGTGAACGCGCTCGAGGCAGAGCTCGATGGCGCGATCGAGTGTTTGCTGAAAGTCGTTCTCTTCGGGCGGTATGTCGATCGCCATCACGACCGTGTTGCTGCGAGCGAGCTTGGCATTCGGTGCTGCGCTCGTCGTGCTACCACGCTTGAGTGGCGCCGGCGTACTGGCAATCATGGACTTGGTCGCAAGCAAACCGAGAGAACTCGGCGCCACGAGGCCAGCCGGGTCGTTCGAGAGCTTGTTGCGACGACCGGCCTCTTCGAGCAACGACTTGGTGAGCCACGTGATGGCACGCGTCAACAACTCGTCGAGCTTGCTCAAGGTGTTGCAGCTCTTGGGAATCGAGTCGCTCGTGTCGCGTACGATCGCTCGGTTACGCTCGAGCACCTCACGATCCTCATCGAGCAGTTGCTTCTTGCGCGAGTTGAGATCACGCTCCTCGGCCTCGAGAATCGCAATCACCTCTCGCGCTTGAAGTACGGTCTCGACCTTGGGTTGCAACGACGATACCAACGAACACACATGCTCAGTCAATGCCAACATGAGTGAGACCTCATTCGATGCTTGATACACTTGCTTGAGGTAATCAAGTAACCATGCTGGATCCTCCACCAACTTGATGGCTTCCTTGGTAATCTCCAAATGACTTGAACTTGTTTGTCGCCATGATGATATCAATCCAGCATTCTTAATTGCTGCCTCTGGATCATTATAACACTATAGAAATCATTGAATACATACTTGTTAGATAAGAGAGGAGATGATGATGAGATATGATGAGAGATGATGAGAGAGGAGATGATACCATTTGAGCAATCATTGCATCAAGAGAATAACGTTCCGCAAGAGTACTCTTGATCAAACAAAGAATAACATCTCGTTTGACAGAGTCAAATTGCTTGGGCTCATTCAATGAGGCATAATGAGGGAATGGTGGCAACAATGGCAAGGCATTGGCAATCAATTGATAGGTTGCAAGCTTGTCGTCTGACAAGGAAGCTCCTTGTTGTGCCAACTCGGCCTTTTGACGATCGAGTTCATCGAGTTGTTGCTGCATCGGTTGTCGCTCGATGCGCAGAATCTCGATACTCTGAATCTGATCCAAGCACTTGTGTACGATGCGGATCACGAGATCAAACTCGTCACGCTTCGCCATGTCCTGTGCAAAGAGCAACAGGTAGTTGGGATTCGAGAACTTTTGCAAGCACATGGTCACAAGATCATTGATGCGTGTTTGAATCGCTTCTCGATCTTGTGCAATCTTGTCATTATCAATTGTTGCTGGATCATTCTCTGCCAACTATACCAAATAATTATCATATTAGTTTGTTTGTTTGATTGATTAGCGAGAGAGAACGAGAGAGGGAGAGAGATAGCAAAAGGAGAATATACCATCTTGCTGATATGAGTTTCAAGCTCTTGTTTCGAATCCAAGATGGCATTCGTCATGACACGAACAACATTAAGACTAAGTTGATCGTATTGATGAGGTTCTTCCAAATTGGCAAAGTATGGCCCTTTAGATATCAACCAAATATCATTTGTTTGGGTTAGGATTGGTCTCGTTCTCTCTCTGTGTGAGATGTGTCTCAAGAATACATACACTCTGGTAAGGCAGCATGTTGAACTTGAAGAGATTGCAAGAGTTCCTCTTGTTCTTGCGTCAGTTGACGCTTTCGACGTTCGAGGTCTCGCTTCTGATTGCGTAGCTCAGTGAGCTTTTGCGTCAATGGAGCACGAGTCTCTCGAAGCGTTTCAAGAATCGCAATGACGTTTTGGCACTTTTCGCCATACGCAAGAACCCATGAAGCTTGCACCTTACTACATTTACAAGTCAAGTGAGTTAGAACCACATTGTTCAATACTTGATTTTCGAGTGACGAGTCATTGTACCGAGATTGAATCATTTGTGCCATCTCAAAGAGATGTTGCGGATTCAAGAGTTGTTCGCGCATGCCATCAATGGCTTGTTCGACACGCTTCTTGGTACTCTCGCGCACTTGACGCTTCATCGACGCCGCAATCTCGGACTCGGGATTCTCGAGCTCCTTCATAAAGTCCAAGGCGCAGGTGACCATCAACTTGGCGAACGACAGCAACAGCGAATCGAGCGCGTTGATGTTGGCAATCTCGCCCTCCTTCTCGGCTCGGTGGTTCTCGAGCTTCTTGAGCACACGCAATTGACGCAGACGGTTGGCTTGGAGCACTGGAAGCTCCTTCCAATCGGCTGCCAGCAGGCCTTCCTTCTCTTGCAGCATGGCGAGCTCACCAAAAGCATCCGACGTGAACGAAACGTTGGTGATCTTTTGCTTGAGCTCCTCGCATGCTCGTTGGCAAATCTCGAACGATGTCACATAGTCCTTCCTGTATAAGTCGCTCTTGTGTGTTAGCGAGACACACACACACACACGGGCGGGAACGCTGGCTGAGAGCCAACGTACGATCGAGCAATGTTGTTGGCAATCTGCAAGACGTGATTGGGATTGCGCACGTTGCTCGTGCACCACGCAATGATCTCGCCGACATGGTCGACCTCTTGTTGCTTGCGGGCCTTGTACGCTGCATCGATCAGCATTTGCGCCACCGAGAGGGTCTGGCGAGCATACTCGCTCTGATTGCCAGCGTCGTACGACGCCGTTGACGTGCGATGTGCCACGGCCTGCTTGAGCCGCTTGCGTTCGGCATCGAGCTCGTCCGAGAGCGTCTTCTTGATCTTCTTGAGCATGTCTCGCTCCTCGTTGAGGACCTCCAATTGCGCGTTCTCGGTGCAGCGAGCAATGTGAGCATCACTCAAGCCATCGATGCGTCGCTTGGCGAGACGACCGATATCGAGCACTGGCACGAAGCTCTCGTTCTGCAACAAAAAGTTGCCAATGTTCACAAGTGCTGCTGGCGATTGAACATGAACTGCAATACGACTTTCGATCACCTGATGATAGATAGTAATACAATCAAATCAGTGTTATCAAATGTATTGATTGAGAGAGAGGGTAAGCGTTACGCATACCGCTTGAATCTCTTGATCCAATCGTTGGATCTCTCGACGAGTTCCCTTGATAGGTTTGTATTGCTGCATTACAACTTGAAGAGCTTGAACTATTATCAATGTTGAGTCGCACATTGTATTGGGAAGAGGGTTAGTTGATTGTAGGATGCCTGGGCACGAGGAGAGGGCATACCAGCAGCTTTCTGATGCAACTCGTGATGCGCATGTTCAGCCTGGCGCATATGCGATGGCAAGAACGATCCCAACAGCTCGGTCTCGAGATCGAATCGCTTGCGTTGGAATTGCACGCGAGAGATCTCGGCCTCGAGCTCGGTGACTCGTTGTTGATCCGGATCGTCGCTGCGCACTCGATCGCGAGTACGCAGCTTGGCTTTGGCGCTCGCGAGGTCCTTCTCGAGTCGCGTCTGCTGCTCGTTCAACAAGGCCTGGTGCGATGCAATGTGCGAGAGACGCACTTGACGCGTGACACGTCGTTGTTCGAGAGCCGTCACCGCATCGTGCGTGGCCGTGAGGGCCTCGAGAGCCAATGCGAACTCTCCTCGTTGTTGGAGCTGTGTCGCCCAACCGAGGATCACCGATGGATCGCCGACATGTTGAACGCCGTAACTGAGAGCCTCTTGAAGCTCCACTGAGTTCATCTTTGCAGGCGAGAAAGGTAAAGAAGATAGACTCCAGGTGGGTAATGTGGCGAGGGGCAGGAGGCTGGAGGTGTGGTGGGGCAGGAGGAGAGAGGCGAATGGATGAACGAAGGAAGGACGTGTAAACGAAATGACACGCGAGAGGAACCTTAAGAAGGCATTCGTGGAACTCTTCCAGGTACGATTGTCGTGTTGCTTGGTGGGTTCTTTATGGGTTTGTAGGTGGGAGGTACTTGTTGGGTATGAACGTATGCTACAGTGTAGGAGTGCGTTGCGTGTTGTTGTGAGGTGTTGATAGAGATAGAGAGAGAGAGAGAGAGAGAAGGATGAGGATAGAGAGTAAGGTCAAGAGAAAGTAGAGGCGCAGTCTCACATCTGTTGTCGATAGTCACCGTCGAGAGCCGAGAAGACACGACGGCACAACTCGACACTGAGGAACAAGGCCGCGTTGGCTGGGAAGGCTCTCATGACGGCTGCAGACCAGCCCTACTCCCAACCAAACGATAGTAAGTAGTGATGATAGCGATCATATCGTATCGCGTCGCATCGTTTAAAACGTTCTAACGTACCGCATATAAGGTGCGTAAGCCTTCGGCGCGTACGATATTCGAAGCGACTCGGAACGCCGATGGTGTCGCTGTTGCTGTCTCGAGGAGATGCATGCGTGACTTGATGACATCGAGTGGGAACACGATACCTTTACAAATGTATCAGACACGCGAGTGAGTGAGTGAGTGAGTGAGTGAGTGAGTGAGTGAGTGAGTGAGTGAGTGAGTGAGTGAGTGAGTGAGTGAGTGAGTGAGTGAGTGAGTGAGTGAGTGAGTGAGTGAGTGAGTGAGTGAGTGAGTGAGTGAGTGAGTGAGTGCTTGTGCGCGTGTCATGCGTTCTACGTACTCCAACCAATCATGCCTGATAGGCCACCGGCGAGGAACATTGATCCTGGCGACAACTCATCCTTGGAGATGTTTTGCCACTTGCATAGACCGTAGCAGATCGAGTCGTACGAGCCGATAAAGATCGTGTTGAACGGTACGTCGCGCATCAACAAGGCCGTGTAGCCCTTGTACAAAGCACGCCAACCTTCGTTGCGTACAGTCTTGATTGCGCAATCGATCGGTCCTCGATACTACACCACATATTCAATAAGTATCGACTCATTCTCTTCGTTCTGTTCTCACTCGAGTTGTGCGCGGGGGTATTTAGCCAACATACGATATTCGATGGTTGTTGTTGCTGATTTACAGCTCCAGTGAATGGCGTTGTCGAGCTTGAAAGGGCAGCAGATACGACCGAGTTGCGCTGGAATTGCAAGCGAACCTTGATGACCTCGGAAGGGCACATGACGGTCGACGAGAAGATACCCGCGATACCGCCGCACAGATAGTACTCACCGATCGAGAGAGCGGTCTCACTCTCGTACTCGGCGATGATGGCATCAAGGTCCTCGTCATCTTCCTCGTCCTCGTCCATCGGGAACGGGAAGGTCGGTGGATGCGTCGTGGTCTGATGAATCCGATGAAAGAGTTCACTCGAGCTCGGGGCTGTGCCATGGTGATCAGCAGGACCAGCAGCAGGACCGGCCGCCGCTGGACCTTCGTGAGCTGCGTTGTTGGCCGTCATGTTGGTGGCCGTGGCATTCGGGTCGTTGTTGACTCGTGGCGGAGGCAGTGGCACTTCGACAGGGAACTCGCCATCATCATCGTCCGGTACGTATTTCGCTCGATTGATCGAGATGAACAATCGCTTGAGCGCGTCGTTGGCCGTGAAGAGAGCCGCGTTCTCGCTGATGCCACTCGAGAGAGCCGGAATGGCTCCCTTCCAGAGCGATCGAATGCCCTCGGTGCTCGCCATGCGAATCAGGCAATCGAACGGTCCTCGATAGAATCCGCCAGCGCCACCGCCGCCACTCGCAGCCGTACGTGAGAGTCGCAACAACGAGCTCTTGGAATGACGCGGTGCTCCTCTTCGAGCACCATTGGAGCCATTGGCACTCGAGGCAGCAGCCGTTTGTTGTTGCTGCTGTTGTTGTCGTTGTGTTTGGAGTCGAAGCTTGACGACATCGAACGGCAGACCGACATACACGCAACATACCGATCCAATCACGCCCGAGAGCGTGTCACGTAGATCGAACACCATACCGAATAGCTCGTGATGAATGCGCGAGATATTCCAACGTGTAACGAGCCACGAGTACTATAGACCGATAGACCGCGATAGACAGACTGACAGCTAGACTGAGAGACAGACAGAGACCGAGACAGAGACCACTGGAAAATATCTAGATATCACGCACAAGTCGATAGAGCAAAATACACCGCACGGAAAATAATGGGAAAAATGATATCGGTGGATGTGGATAGGTACCAAGACTCTCTAGGAGGGATAGATGGAGAGTGATAGGAGATAGATAGAGAAGAAGAGAGATCGGAGCAACCAACGAGAGAGATAGAGAGAGGAAGGGTGTGGTTGTCCGATGAGCGCCGCAGCTACAGTCTCGTCGTGGTGGCGGTCGTGGTGGGGGCGCTGATACTACTGGTGGTGGTGGTGGACGATAGTAACAACGACGAGACGACTGCAGCAGTAGCGATCGAGGAGAGCGAGGGGATACGAGCGACGGCCGTGGTGGTTGCGTTGGGCTGGGGGTTCGTGGCGCTCACCGAGGCGCTAGGTTGTTGCTGCGGCTGCTGCTGCGGCTGTTGCGGCGGTTGTTGCTGGTAATTGAGGTCGAGGTTGGTGTAGTTAAGGTCCTGGTCGTTGCAACGAGTGAATGGCGTGGAGTGATTCGCCACCACCATTGATCTTGGTCGCCTTGTGTTGGTGATGGGGCCACGCAATACAAGAAGGGGAGGAGGAAGGGGTTGGGAAGGGGTACCCAAAGGGGCGCGAGGAGAGAGGTTGTTGCACAGAGACGCGAGCGACACGAGGATGACAACGAACTAAATCGCTCGCCACCGCACACTGCAGACTCACCCCACTCACACTTCGAGTCTTACCGCATCCCTTCAACGCGCATCTCACACGAGCTAATTGGTTCATTGGCTCACAGTCTCCCCTTCACATTGCTTCACAAACCTCATTGATCTTGCCTCGATATCACTGATCGATATCGCAACCAATCGCTGCCCATCGTCCTTCTCGTTGTTGTTACTCGACCTCACCAACCAACATCACAAGATCGATATGGCTGACGATGATGACCAACAGACTCCAGCACACCTCCTATCGCACCTCGATGAATGCCTCATGCATGCTGCTCGCGATGGACGTCTCGCCGAGATGCAGGCGCTTCTTGATCAGCTCGCCGACATCAACGCGATCGATCCGAGCTCGACCCACACGCCAGTGCACCAAGCAGCGATTCACGGCCACAGCCTCTGCATCGAGCTCCTTCTCGATCGCCAAGCCGACCTCAACGCTCGAGATCGAAACAACAACACTCCGCTGCATCATGCCTCGTTCATGGGCCACGACCATTGCATCGAGCTCCTTCTCGATCGCCGCGCCGACGTCGATCTCGGCGGCAGGAGTCTCGCGACATCGCTGCATCTCGCATCGAGCCAAGGCCACCATCGATGCATCGAGTTGCTGCTCGATCGTCAGGCACAAGTCGACGCGCTCACCAGCAACCTCAACACGGCTCTTCATCATGCATCGGGCGGCGGTCATCGCCAATGCACTGAGCTCCTCCTCGATCGCCAAGCCGACATTGATGCTCGCAACTCGAACAACGAGACGCCGCTCCACTTTGCTGCCACGAACGGCCACCGTCGATGCATCGATCTCCTGCTCGATCGGCGTGCATCCATCGATCCACGCACGAGTCATCAGTCGACGACACCTCTCCATCTTACAGCGTGTAGTGGCCATCACCAATGCGCCGAGCTGCTGCTCGATCGACAAGCAGAGATTGATGCTCGATCGACAAAGAACGAGACACCACTGCATCTCGCATCGTTCCGTGGTCACGATCGATGTGTCGAGCTGCTGCTCAATCTACATGCCGACGTCGATGCTCTCGCCAACAACGGCTGTACTCCATTGCAGTGGGCATCGATGAGAGGTCATGGTGTGTGCATCGAGCTTCTGATAGACCACTGCGCCGACAAGACCATCGTCAATGTATGTACGACCACGAGTGGCGCTGCCCATCATCCTTCGCTCCACGAGAATGATTTGATATTTACATTTGAGCGAGACCTATCGGCCGTGATATCGGCGATCACTGCAGCGAATGGGCAAGACGGCAGATCAACTCGCCAAGACCCAGCAGATTGCCGACTTGATTCGAGATCGAGGTTCGTGCAACCACTACATTCAATCGAGGCCCTCTCTCTCATTGCGACTGATTGAATGAATGATCGACTCTCGATCAGAGTTTGAGTGGTGTCCATCGAAACATCGCTTGATTACTCCCAAGTACCACACGTTCAAACAACAAGTGATGCAGTTGTTCTTGATTCGATCCCTCATGAGCGAGAGCACGATGGTACCATGGTTGCCGAACGAGTTGATGTTCGAGATCTGTGGTGCGCTCTTCCGAGAGCACAGCCGCCTGCCACCAGCCACCTTTCCACAATGATGAGCAACAAGACAATCAAGATCCGGCGCTCAATAATGACTCGTAGTTGATGCCCCCGAACAGTAGTCTCAGCCTCGAGATCGAGCAGTTCAGTCGATGAGGCAACGAGGCTTTGATGTGGTCGACACTGTGGCTCGAAGGGTATTCAATCTCGATTGGATCGGGTGACATCGCACGAACAGCCTCATGGTCGTCGATGTGATGGGCGCTGAATCGCGAGCACAAGGTGTGGTTGGAACGAAACAGGTCCACGGCAAGGCCGTGATGCATCGGGAAGTACCTTGTGCTCGCTCATGGCGGTCGTTCATGGTCCGAGGCACGAGCAATGGCATTGCATTCCAACCCGCAACAATCCCATTCATGACCATCATCCAATCGATCTCGAGCTTCCATTTCATTGGTTGTGGTTGAATTGTATCATGGTGTATCCGTGGGAGATTGGGCAGTGTATCGTACAAACACACACACAGAGAGAGCAAGCGAGATTGATGTCTCATGATTGTCCGTGGCATCAATCCAATCTCCAACCTTCAATCCAATCTCCAATCTTCAATCAAGTCAAACAACATCATTGACGATGGAGCCCTCGAGATAGTGCAGCCGAAAGAGAGCTCGACAGATCTCGAACATCAGCTCGTTCGGAAGCCACACCATCGTCGCTCCATCAGCCATGTCTCGAATCATGAACAGCTCCACCACGCTGCTCTTGAACGTGAGATACTTGGAGCCTCGCACCAAGTGATGATTCGATGGAGACCACACGAACTCTGATGATGTTGTTGTGGCACACCGATTCATCGATCAATCACATTCGCAATCACAATCACAATCATTCTCGTCAGTCTTCATTCGATCAATCGATCGCAAGAGCAACAGCCAGATTATCACCAACATCAAACAGCAATCAACCAAGAACAAGGTCGAGTGGCTCGTTGATTGAATCGATGCCGACCAAGAGACAGAGACACAAAGAGAGCAAGAATGCATCAACGCGAGTGAGTGTGACGCACCTCGATCTCGAATCAATCGAGCAATCTCTGGCGTCTCGGCGAGGTGCTCTGGTGTATTGCTGCCAGCCTGATGATCGTCGAATCATTGAGAGAGAGAGAGAGAGAGAGAGAGGCAGAGAGTTAGAACTGCAAATGGAAGATGCAATAACTCTATCGAGATCGAGATCGAGAGCTCACAATCACGCACATCGAGGAGCAACTTGTCTGCGCAATGGTCGATCAGGACTTTGATGCATTGATGATGGCCGTTCAATGATGCAAAATGAAGAGGTGTTTCGTCAATCTGGCCACGAGCATTGATATCGGCATGTCGATCAAGAAGGACCTCGATGCATTGATGATGACCATTCATTGATGCATGATGAAGAGGTGTGCTGTGACTGATATCAAGAGCATTGATATCGGCATGTCGATCAACAAGGGCCTCGGCACATTGATGATGACCCCTCGATGACGTATAATGAAGAGGTGTGCTGTGACCGATATCAAGAGCATTGATATCGGCACGTCGATCAACAAGGGCCTCGATGCATTGATGATGGCCATTCTTTGATGCATGATGAAGAGGCGTGTAGTTATCGATGTCAAGAGCATTGATATCGGCACGTCGATCAAGAAGAAGCTCGACGCATTGATGGTGGCCCTTCAATGATGCAAGATGAAGAGGTGTGCAGTTATCGATGTCAAGAGCATTGATATCGGCATGCCGATCAACAAGGATCCCAATGCATTGATGACGGCCATTCCTTGATGCAAGATGAAGAGGTGTTTCGTTGTATGCGATATCAAGAGCATTGATATCGGCATGTCGATCAAGAAGAGAGTGTATCTCTGTGATTGATCCAAGTGCAGCAGCGTTGAGGAGAGCCTCATCAAGTTGCGCTTGGGTTTGTGACTCCATCGAAGGTCCTTCTTGTTGTTGGAGGAGGAGTATTGGTGTTGGCTTGTGTGTGCGCTTAGTGTGTGAGCGAGAGCAAGCAGCGAAGCAAATGATGCCGATGCTGTTCGTGAGCCTCTCGATACTCTCCAATCCAATCCAATCCAATCCAATCCAATCCCATTCATGACCATCATCCAATCGATCGTCTTCTTGTCTCGAGCTTCCATTTCATTGGTTGTGGTTGAATTGTATCATGGTGTGTGGGAGATTGGGCAGTGTATCGTACAAACACAGAGAGAGAGAGAGAGAGCAAGAGAGGTTGATGTCTCATGATTGTCCGTGGCATCAATCCAATCTTCAATCTTCAATCCAATCTCCAATCTTCAATCCAGTCAAACAACATCATTGACGATGGAGCCCTCGAGATAGTGCAGCCGAAAGAGAGCTCGACAGATCTCGAACATCAGCTCGTTCGGAAGCCACACCATCGTCGCTCCATCAGCCATGTCTCGAATCATGAACAGCTCCACCACGCTGCTCTTGAACGTGAGATACTTGGAAGCTCGCACCAAGTGATGATTCGATGGAGACCACACGAACTCTGATGATGTTGTTGTGGCACACCGATTCATCGATCAATCACATTCACAATCACAATCACAATCATTCTCGTCAGTCTTCATTCGATCAATCGATCGCAAGAGCAACAGCCAGATTATCATCATCATCAAACAATTAAGAACAAGGTCGAGTGGCTCGTTGATTGAATCGATGCCGACCAAGAGACAGAGAGACACAAAGAGAGCAAGAATGCATCAACGCGAGAGTGAGAGAGTGGCGCACCTCGATCTCGAATCAATCGAGCAATCTCTGGCGTGTCGGCGAGGTGCTCTGGTGTATTGCTGCCAGCCTGATGATCGTCAAATCATTGAGAGAGAGAGAGAGAGAGAGTTAGAACTGCAAATGGAAGATGCAATATCTCTATCGAGATCGAGATCGAGAGCGCACAATCACGCACATCGAGGAGCAACTTGTCTGCGCAATGGTCGATCAGGACTTTGATGCATTGATGATGGCCATTACATGATGCACAATGAAGAGGTGTTTCGTCAATCTGGCCACGAGCATTGATATCGGCATGTCGATCAAGAAGGACCTCGATGCATTGATGATGACCATTTGATGATGCGCCATGAAGAGGTATTTCGTCAATCTGGTCACGAGCATTGATATCGGCATGTCGATCAAGAAGAAGCTCGACGCATTGATGATGACCATTCGATGATGCAAGATGAAGAGGTGTGCTGTGACCGATATCAAGAGCATTGATATCGGCATGTCGATCAAGAAGGACCTCGATGCATTGATGATGACCATTCGATGATGCGCCATGAAGAGGTGTTTCGTTATCGATGTCAAGAGCATTGATATCGGCATGTCGATCAAGAAGGACCTCGATGCATTGATGGTGACCATTCGATGATGCAAGATGAAGAGGCGTGCTGTGACCGATATCAAGAGCATTGATATCGGCATGTCGATCAAGAAGGACCTCGACGCATTGATGGTGACCATTCCATGACGCAAGATGAAGAGGTGTGCTGTGACTGATATCAAGAGCATTGATATCGGCATGTCGATCAACAAGGGCCTCGATGCATTGATGATGACCACTCGATGATGCAGCATGAAGAGGTGTGCTGTGATCGATGTCAAGAGCATTGATATCGGCATGTCGATCAACAAGGGCCTCGATGCATTGATGATGACCATCCATTGATGCAAGATGAAGAGGTGTGTAGTTATCGATGTCAAGAGCATTGATATCGGCACGTCGATCAACAAGGATCCCGATGCATTGATGATGGCCCTTCAATGATGCAACATGAAGAGGCGTGTAGTTATATGCGAAATCAAGAGCATTGATATCGGCATGTCGATCAAGAAGAGAGTGTATCTCTGTGATTGATCCAAGTGTGGCAGCATTGAGGAGAGCCTCATCAAGTTGCGCTTGGGTTTGTGAATCCATCGAACAACGTCGTTGTTACTGTAGTAGGATTTGTTTCGGCTTGGCTTTGTGTTCAGTGCTGAGTGCTGTGTGTACTGTGTGTGTGTGTGTGTGTGTGTGCTTAGTGTGTGTGTGTGCTTAGTGTGTGTGTGCTTAGTGTGTGTGTG
>Ga0209935_1003387_pt1 | contig 16517 bp, 15 predicted proteins | sample ThiBio_1000_plan_2_FD_183958 | JGI IMG/M metagenome (GOLD analysis project Ga0209935, IMG submission 183958) | Wastewater bioreactor microbial communities from Cape Town, South Africa - Thiocy_cont_1000_plan (SPAdes) | ecosystem: Engineered > Bioreactor > Thiocyanate-remediating >... | reverse complement strand
TCGAACGGTGTATAATAGTATGAGTTTTGTCGCAGCTATGAGAAAATATTAGCTTAGAGAAAACTATCAATTACCAGAATCTCCATCAAATCAGGGGGGAAAAGTGATGTTTTGAGCTATAAATTAGGAAATCTTTGACGGATCGGGCCCATCTTCGAACTCGACCGAGATATTTATTAGATTAAACTCTGCAGAAAATTTCAGGTCGATCGGAGTCTCCTTTCGGAAATTATCGTGTAAACGGCCGGACGGACGGACGGCCGGCCGGCCGGCCACACTGACCGATTCTATAGTGTACTCAACACTTGTTTTTGAGTACACAAAAAGAAAACATCTTGTCAAATTGAAAATTTCGAAACAACTTACGTCGTACGCTTGGTTGATCATCATCATTATCTTGAATTTCAATTAAATGAACTGTATGTGAACCATCGGCTCGTTTCAATGGATCAGCTTTAACTCGAAATTCTGTTCTAATTCGTAGAATAACTTCATCTTCAGCTTCGTATTCAGTATAACCGGACACTTTTTTTCCATTAACAACTTCAATTAAAAATAATGTTGAATTGTTTTTATTTTCTAGAAATCGTTCGATAACATTGACTGAAGATGAACAAGAACTAATCGCCCACCATGTAAACATTTGATTTTTAGTAAAGCTTTTACCAATATCAAGTGGGACACCTCTCCAAACAACTTCTTTGACAGTTGGTAAAAGATCCAGAGCTGTATCGAATAATTTCAAATAAGGAAACCAAATTTTCAATGCTTGTCGATTTTCTGATCTAAGTGCTTCGTTTAAAACTCGATAAAGACTTGTTTCTCCCCATTCCATTGTATAAATATAAATCGATGCCGATTGATCTTTTGATAAACCGCGATCATTTGGAAAATGACAATGTCTTTTCGCTATTCTAATGTAATAAGCTAATTCTTCAATTTGTGGTTCAATTGGTTGAAGAGCTTCTTCAAGAGAGACAACTTTTGCACTTCGAAAACCATAAACAGGTGAAAGTTTTTTGAATAAACAATCAATATCACCGAAACGATTCATATAACGAAGTTTCTTCTTCGTCGTAATAAAATGAAACGCTGAGCAAATCGAATACATTGGTTGGCTATTTTCGATATCGAAAATGAGTCAGATGGCGTTAGACTTCGTTTAGTAATTGATCCTAGTTCAAAACCCTCACCCTCAACACCCTCTTGAAAACAATAATCATACTGATGTCTTGCAAACTAAGTCAGCCAAACGCCAAAATACAACAGAATACTCATTGATATGAACTACAACTATAAGATTTACTTGCAAAATTTATTCTGTTCTTCGGAAATGATTTTGTTTTCTCTTTTGGTTTTGTCATGAAAGAATTATTTCATTGTTTGATAAGAAGACTGTTGTTTCATTTTTCGTCTTTATATTTGTTCAATTCTGTATTTCGCAGTATTATGTAGTAAATAATTCTAATTAGTATAACGTCTAACCTATGCTTCTTACTAGGTTTCGTGCATTAAACCCTCTTTTTGTTACGCTAATTTCGATTATTAGCAGACACAACATAATTGATTAGTTTATTTTATAAAATTTGACGACGATCAAATAACAATTTGATTGAGACGAGTAAAGAGGAGAAAAATCACGAAATTTAAAATTTATCTTCTTTCCTATGTGCATAATTTGTACATTAATTACGCGATAAGATTGTTTTTGTATTGTTTTTTTCATTTCGTGCTCATCGTTCACCAATCTCTCTTTCTCTTTCTTTTTCTTTTCGTACATTAAACATGATTTCGCCTAACACTAAAATATAAAATCCTTTACAATCAAGATATTTGGAAGGTTTTACAAGGAATTCAAGAGTTTCGTGGAAAAAAATCTATGGGATCAGAGAAAATAAACGGGAGTTGCAAGATTAAATTAATCAGAATGATAAATAACTTTTTCCCAATCTGTAGCTGAATTAAGTCCTAGTCTCGATCCACATCGATATCCACCATAAGAACCGTGAGTATGCCAACATAAACGATAGGAAGGATTGGTCGAACCTGTATCACAAGAACTACGACTCACGGGATCGCCGCCTCGTGCAAATCCCCATGAATAGAAGTTCGAATAATACCAACCAACGCCATTGGCTGTATAAACACAGCTAGATGTTGTTGAGCAATTATATAAGACATCAGATCGATTTCCCATCGCTGCGACATTCAAAGTTGTATTACCAACCGGACGACAACCTAATAATAATTTAGTTTTATTACAATTTGTTAATACTGATGTTGTCACAGATGAATTCATTGGCAATGCATATGTTGCTGTGTAACATAAAGACCAAACACTTGACAAACTCGTTGGATCAAAATTCACTTGAACATCCGATAAAAAAACAATACCTGAACTCAAACATTTCGATCTTGAAGTTTAACTAAACAAAATTATTTACCTGTTGTTGTTGTTGTCGTTGTCGTTGTCGTTGTCGTCGTAGTTCTCGTTGTTGTTGTTGTAGCTAAAAATGAAATTTGAATTAATATGAAAACTTGTCTGAGGAATGTTATGTATCAACGAAATATCTACATAAAAGTTTTTGTTTTCGGCTGCTTTACTTGCAGTGTTCATATATTCTTATTAAAATATCAATTGAACTCTCTTGCATTCCAAGATTTGAAAATACACAAAATCTTACTTATATTTTCTTTTTCGACTTTTGGTTGGAATAGCAGCAGAAGAAGAATGATAGCAATCGTTGTGCAAATCAAGCAAAAACAAAATGTCATAAATATTAGTCGACGTAATTTGGAATATCTACAATCGCTCGTGTTCACTAACATCTATTCAATCAAAACAAAGATAATTTCTAATTTACTTTATTTTTGAATATCGATGATGCTTAAAAGTGAGAGAATCTTGATCAGATTTTGTTTTATCCTAAAATGAAAACGTATGATATTTCGTTCCTTAGCACAAAATAATTTCATCACCTTGACATGATTAGAATTTGTCTTGAGGGATGTTCTGGTGAGAATTGGTTTCTGTCCAGATATGAAATTTCTGCGTCGAATTTTAACATGAAGAGCTCTCGCTGATTTATGATGAGATCGGCTTTTCATTTTCTGTTGCTGTTTAATTATACTACTTTTCTTTTATGAAAGAAAAAAGTAGATCAATCCTTGCCTAGGCAATCGAATAATCAAACAATGTACCTATTGTGGCTTCGTATTGGATTGATGTTTAGTAAGTTTTCATTAATAAACTTTATGAAATATCTCAAAGGAGATTTTTTATTTACAAAAAAATAGAAATTACAAATCGAATAATAATTATATGTAAATTTTTCCTTTAACCAACAAAAGCTTTCTGAAGATTCGTAAAAGATGACAGATTTTTGTTGGTTTTTTTCTTGGGAGAAGATAGTGATGATCTATATTTGAAATCAAATAGATCGCTTCGTACTCACTTTTTTAGTGCACAAAAAAAGTTGGTAAAAACCAAGTCATATAAGAAGATAAGAAACAAGCGTCTTTTTTTCGCGAAGAACAGCATACTCAAATGAGTTGTGTGATTAAAATAGCGAACAATTTTGTTGAACCTTCTAATACAAGAATATGTTTTTTCAGTAGAAAAAAAAAGATATACTGGCTGTGAAAGGTTAGCTTAGAGTGTAATCCTTTTAATTTCACGATTATAAAAAGTTAAAACTAGAAAGTTCCTAAAAATGAAAGTATAAGAAATTTGTTTATTTTTATTCAGCGTCAAAATAATCATTTAGAGAAATGAAATCATCCCAAACAGTTGGCAAAATGTTGTTCATTGCAATTGTTAAATGTTTGAATTGTGTAAACAACTGATTCTCATCTTCGTCTCATCATGACTCCGAATAGTAACAAAACTTTTTCTAAACATTTTAATCGTCGATCAGAATAACGATTCTTTTTTTTTTCATTCAAAATCATTTATCTCAACTTAAAAATAACATTTACGAAATCAATTTTATCATAATTAACAAAAGGATAAACGACATTTTCTCTTCTGAGTGATAGAGTCTATTTTTTTAGTCAACCTACTTCAAATTTTAAGGCACTTAAATTGCCCATCGAAAGTAAACGGATATTTTGACTCCAAATAAATATACAATTCAATCATTGTACAATTGTCCAATTTTAAGTTTATGATTAGGAGAATTTTGGGGATGAAGATCGAGTCAATTGATTTTAAACATGCTTGATGGTTTTTAATTTAAATATTTCTTTTATTAACAACTCCAATTTCTCCTTCAATTAAATCTTTTTCTTTTTCTTTTTCTTTTCGAATAAATCTACAAAATGATTCATACGATAACACTTTAGTATTCGTGTCTCCATATCTTTTTTCTTCACATAAACAAGAATATCAAACATGGCGACATCAAATGCGACAACTAGATGTTTTACATGTAATGAAAAAACAACATATTCTTGTACTGGTTGCGAAAATTACTTTTGTGTGGATGATTTTATGAAACATCGAGAAGAATTAAAATCTCAATTTCATCAAATTCAACATCAAACCAATGAATTCGTACAAATTCTAAATGATCAACAAAAAACTATTCTGAATAATCATCCGGCGATTATTCAAATTAATCTTTGGGAACAAAAATCCATTGAAAAAATTAAACAAACTGCTGAAGAACAACGACAAATTGTTCAACAATCGATTCACGGAAATCTTCCACAAATACAAACACAATTCAACGATTTTACTCAACAAATTCAACAAATTAACAAAAGAAAAGATTTCAATGAAAAAGTTTTACAAAAATTACAAATTCAATTAAAACAAATTCAACAACAAATTCAACAACCAACGAACATCGAAGTTAAAGAAGATTCTTCTTCAACATTTATTCAAAAATTATCTATTCAAATTATTCATTCTCAACATCAACCCAAATCAAATCTCAAATGGAAAGCAGATGGACAAACTATTGCTGGAGGAAATGGACAAGGAAACAAATTAAATCAACTCAACAGTCCTTTTGGAATCTATGTCGATCAACAACAACAACATATTTATATTACTGATTTCTGTAATCATCGTATTGTTAAATGGAAATTAGGTGAAAACTATGGAGAAATTGTTGCAGGAGGAAATGGTCTAGGAAATAGAATTGATCAATTGAATTGGCCAACTGTTGTCATTGTCGATGAAAACAATAAATCTTTGATTATTTCTGATTATGGAAATAGAAGAGTTGTTCGATGGTCTTTACAAAATACAAACGATAAACAAATTTTAATTGAAAACATTTCATGTTCAAGATTAATGTTGAATGAAAATGGAGATTTATTTGTTTCTGATTATGCTAATCATTCAGTGAAACGATGGAGAAAAACTGAAATTGGAAAAGGAGGAGAAGGAAGAATTGTTGCAGGTGGAAATGGTCAAGGAAATCAACTTAATCAATTGAATACGCCGACAAATATTTTCATTGATAGAGAGGAGACAATTTATGTATCCGATTGGGGAAATCATCGTGTAATGAAATGGTTGAAAGGTGAAAATGAAGGTATTATTGTTGCTGGTGAAAATGGCGAAGGAAATAGTTTAAAACAATTAAATCATCCTCAAGGATTAGTAGTGAATGAAGTTGGCGATGTTAATGTTGCTGATTTGGGGAATAATCGAATAATGTGTTGGTCATTGGGAAGTGAAGAAGGTCGTGTTGTTGTTGGTGGAAATGGCGAAGGAGAAGAATCAAATCAATTTTTTTATCCAAGTGGTTTAACATTTGATGTTGAAAATAATCTTTATGTTGCCGATCAGTCGAATCATCGAATTCAACGATTTGACGTTGTTAACAGTTAAAATCTACAATAAAGTAAATTAATTTCTTTGATAAATGAGTCATTATAGAAATCGTCGTGTAAAATCAGAACACTCTCAAATTGTTATTCATTTCGATACACTTATCTCTCTTCACTTTATTTTAGATTTTGAATAAAAATGAATGAAAATATTTCAATGAGAGCAGAATTGCAGCCATTTAAAGATCTTTTCACTTTTCTAATTAATCAAAATTTACAATTGACTGAAAATGTTAAACAAATTAAGTTACAAATGAATCATCAATACGAACATCTCACTCAACAAACGAAAGACTATCAATTCAAAATTGATCAACTTGAACAAAAATTAAATCAACAAATTGAATATAATCAAAATTTAAATAATGAATTTAATTTATTCAAACAAAATTTAAATGACCAAATTCAAACAAATCAAAATCTAACGGATAAACTTAATCTAGTCGAAGAAAATTTCAATCAACACAACAATCGTCTCACTAAGTTAGATAACGATCAACAGGAATCTTCTATTCAATCAAAACAACATTTACAATTCGTTCAACATCGGTTGAACTATCTCAGTGAGTTTTATAGAAATCAATAGAATATCGATTCGAACTAAAACAATAGTTTCATTTCAAAAGCTATCAAATAGAAAAAATTCATTAGCTTTTTATTCGTTTTTTATTTCTCAACACTTTTCAATCTTAACCAAAATAGTTAGACATTCTCAAAAACAAAACATTTTCTACTTTTGACATGTCAATCCTAATCAAACAAATCTATTTCATTCAGATTATTCAGAGATTTTCAATAGAAAATGAATCACAACGGTTTTTAAGCATCGGAAATCTTTTTTCAGCAGATTCAATTCTTCTCTTCGACTTCAGTTTTGTGTTTTCTTTTTTTATTCAAGTTCGAACGAGATCAAATCTCAAATGGAAACCAAATGCACAAACTATTGCTGGAGGAAATGGAAGAGGAGACAAATTAAATCAACTCAACTATCCGCATGGAATCTATGTCGATCATCAACAACAACGTATCTATATTGCTGATTACTACAATCATCGTATTCTGAAATGGAAATTAGATGGTGGAAGCGAGGATGGAGAAATTGTTGCAGGAGGAAATGGTAAAGGAAATAGAATTGATCAATTCAATTGTCCATTTGATGTCATTGTTGATGAAAACAATAAATCTTTGATTATTTGTGATCAAGGAAATAGAAGAGTTGTTCGATGGTCTTTACAAAATACAAACGATAAACAAATTTTAATTGAAAATATTTCGTGTTCAAGATTAATGATGAATGAAAATGGAGATTTATTTGTTTCTGATTATGAGAATCATGCAGTGAAACGATGGAGAAAAACTGAAATTGGAAAAGGAGGAGAAGGAAGAATTGTTGCAGGTGGAAACGGTCAAGGAAATCAACTTAATCAATTGAATACGCCGACAAATATTTTCATTGATCGAGAAGAGACAATTTATGTCTCAGATTTGGAAAATGATCGTGTAATGAAATGGTATAAAGGTGCAAATGAAGGTATTGTTGTTGCTGGTGGACAAGGTCAAGGAAATAGTTTAAATCAATTGAATCGTCCTCAAGGATTAGTTGTGAATGAAGTTGGTGAGGTTTATGTGGCTGATTTTGGGAATAATCGAATAATGTGTTGGTCAGCGGGATCAAAAGAAGGTCGTGTTGTTGTTGGTAGAAATGGTCGTGGTAATGGATCAAATCAGTTGAGTCTTCCAACTGGTTTATCATTTGATGGTGCAAATAATCTTTATGTTGTCGATTATGGAAATCATCGAATTCAACGTTTTCGTGTCGATTGATAAGAGTTAACAATAAAAATAAATAAATTGAAATAAAAGATGAAAAGAATAAACATGGAAACATGAAACTATAAACTATAAAATGTAAAAATGAAACGATGTATAAATAAACTTTCTCTCAATCTTTGTTCTTTCTATGTGTCGTTTGAATTGATTCGAAGTTGATATTTATTTGTTTGAAATGAAGTGTGTCAAAGAAATATTTGCATAGATTTGTGACCACCGAATTTCTTCTCTAATTTGAATGAATTCATGGCAAGGATTATTTTCACTGAGATGACATTCATCGGATAAAGTGATAATTTTCGTTGGAATTCCAAGTGCAACAAAATCTGTTTGAAATAAATAATTTTCAGTATATGAAACACGAATATCTTGGGCAGGCACAACAATATGTGTTGGTGTTCGAATTTGTTCTCGAAATTGAATGACATCTTTCCATTGAGGTTTAGCGTCAGTTGCCAATTTTGCGGCACTGAAAGCTGAACGATGTGAACAACTGTTGGTATAAATCCAGTACTATCTCTGAAAGAGTAGTTATTCAGTCGAGGACTAAGCGAGTCTCAGGGACGAGCGTTACTTATATTTGTATTTAAAACACATCGATTGAAAAAAACATTAAATTCTTTTTTAAAACTCAGTCAGTTTGTTGTTGTAATCTGAATTTGTTGACTATGATTGCTATTGATTGGAAATGTGTCGTTGATAAACGGTGTTATTTGATGAATATGAAAGATGGGTGGTAATAGAATCATTGAGAAAAAAAGAATTATGATTATACCAAAGAGTTTCATAATGAATCCAACTTTAACTAAATCAATTATTCTCACATTACCACTAGAAAATATCATTGCATTGGGTGGAGTTGCTAAAAAAAAGAAAATTTATTTCAGAATAACGTGGAGAATAAGATTTACCAATAGGTAACATAAATGAAAGAGAAACAGCCATACATGATGGTAAAATAAGACGAGCAGCATGAATTCTCGTTGTATTCGCCTAGACAATAAACAACAATTTCATTCATTTTTTTAATGAAATATTGATAATATTTGTTACAATGCTGTCGAGTATAGGAAACAGAATAGTGGCACATGCAAGATTACTTGTGAATTCTGTGAATATTGCACTGAATAGAATAACAATAAAAATAATAGTTATTTCAGATTGTCCAATGATAAATTTAAGAAAAGTAGCAATTGTAGAAGATAAATCTGATGCCTTAGATTACAATAACACATTTAGAAAGGAAAGAAAAGAAAATGTTGATTATTTAAATTTACTTTAAATCCATCAGCTATAGCTAAACCTGCTCCTTGTAACATAAATACACCCCAAGGAAATTTTTTCGATAATTGATCCCATTGAAGAATCGGATAATATTCCCATTTTTCTTCTAAAAGAATTTTCTCATAAGAATTCTTATTATTTTGATATTATTTTACTAGTAAATGGATTTTGATTTGGAAGAATAAGTGCTAATGAACCAATTAATAAAGCGACTGTTCCATCACTAACATAACTAGAAATAACAATTCAAATGAGTAATAATCGAATTAGAAATTACGATTTTTTTAGTTTACTTTTTGCGAAAAATAATTTTCCATCCCGGATAAGTTGAAAAATCACGTGTTATCCAAAGAAGAACCATTAAAATAAATAGAATAGTTATTGTACTTTCTTGCCAATTGAGACTACCTAATTGAGTATACTGTTCTTTCAGAACTGAATGTAAATGTTTTCGAGATTCTACAACATTGACATCTTCTTTTATCCATGGTATTAATCTAAAATCATCAATTGATTCAATCGAAAATAAAAGATATATTCAAAATCTTACTCTCGACGATTATATAAAAGTTGTAAGCATAACCAACAAATGAGTAACATGATCATACCAATTGGTAAAGCAAATAGAAGAAAATTAGTAAAAGATATTTCAAATACATAATGTCCTTCAGTATAAAATCTAATTTTAAAAATATATATATTCAAAAGATGAATATTAGAAAAATATTTACTCATCAGAAAATCCTTTAACAAAAATATTTGGACCAGTTCCAACTAATGTTGCTAAACCACCAATGGCTGCACTATAAGCTACAGCAATCAAAAATCCTTTAACAAAAAGAAAAATGAGAATGTTTATTGAATTAAATTGATTATACCAGTTTTAAGTTGATTAGAATTTTCTTCATTTAAATCATTCAAAGAACTTTCTAGAATTGTAGGAAGTCTTGACACTTGAGATCTTTGTTGTTCATGTCGTTGAAGTTCATCAATAATTGCAACTGCTGCTGGTATCATGATACTCGTTGCTGCTGAATTATTGATCCACATACTTAAAAATGCAGTTACTCCCATCAAACCAGCCATACTCCTATTAAACAATCATAAGAAAATTGTTTTTATACTATTAATTAAAAAAAAGAACAGTATTATTGATACCATTTGATTGACGAACCAACAAAATTAAGAACAAATAATGCTAATCGTCGATGTAAATGTATATGTTCCATAGCTTGAGCTAATATCATACTTCCAACAAATAATGTTGTTATGTCCTGTCAAAAAAATTCATTATGACGAAGAAGAAAAATGACGAAAACTCACTTTAAAATAGTTCAAACCCACTTTATCACTAGATAAAATACCTCCAAGTGGAAAAAAACAAAGTGGTAATAACGAAGTGACTGCATATGGCATTGCTTCAGATACCCAATAAATAGTAAGAAGAAGAACCATATACGCACAACGAGCTTGCTACAAAACAAACAATCAACATGATTACAATATAATTATAATCTCATGCTTACAATTGTTTGGATAATGAGTGGAAGTGGTAACAGAACTATCGGGGTCACAAAGATGATCAATAGACGCCACCAACGTCTAACTACTGTTTTGAGACGAGCGTTCGTAATCATTATTCTTTCATATTATCCATTAGATCTTGGCTCTTTTATACCCATAAAACTTGCTAATCACTAGCTAAAGTGCATATTACTAATCGAATTGTCAAAGGACAGACAACACCCTATCCTAGATGTATTATTCATCCTTCAAGTATACTTTAACCTTGAAATACATTCGAGAAGGTGTACAAGATTAACTCATCATATTAAAAGGTTTAAATCTCATTAACAAGATAGAATTTATTTATACAACATACAAATATTTTATTATTTTCAATTTTAACCAATTAATGAATATATAGATATGCATATTCGATCTTTTTTTCCGAGATACATTCAAATTTTTTTTTAAGATTCAAAATAATATCTACACATAATTTTCGTGTTATCAGTAGAATTTCAGTGGGATATTCTCTTGTATCGTTATTCTTTTCTTCGTTGTGTGGGAATAAACGTTCGAGTATATTTTAGGAGATCGATTCGAAGGTACGATAGTCGTAATGTTTATTGTCATTCCTGTTACAATGACATCGGATGCCGGTGGAGGTAGTTTCGCTACAGTTTCTAGTATTATGGATGTTTCTTTCGGAGTACTTTTCTTAACGATAATATTAGCAGTCGTTTTGAGTTACCGAAGAATGGGTCAAATTCGTCGAAACCAACGCCATGCAGTTGGAGATTAGAAACGACCTATCATGTAAAATCAATTCACTTTTTTTATTCTTATTCAAATTCGATGTTGATATTTTAGATTACTATCGATATTGGCCGAGGACAAAATGCCTATTCTACCATATCAAGTAGCAGCGAATCCAACTTGCACACAATGTGGTGCAACGAGTACCGACACATTGGCAAGATCTTGTTCTCCATGTGGACAACCATTTAAATCATAAGAGCTGTTTGTGTTTTTTATCTTCAAAGTAGATCCGTTTCAAGAAACAGATTCTATTTTTTAAATTGAGTCATGATAAGATTGTAAAATGGAATAGAAAAGGTAAACTACTTGCATCGACTGTACGCAGTCAATTTGATAGAAGATATCCAAATCATTTCAAAGGGATTATAAGTTCAAATGAATATAGTCAATCGATTGATAAATCAATCAAAATTTCATTACAAATAATTGAATAGCAGTTTGTAGTGATTCTCGCTTATCGACATATGGTTATACATTTTTTTAAAGAAAAAGAAAGTTTTATTTTAATTTTTGTCAATCGACACGAAAACGTTGAATTCGATGATTCCACGAATCAGCAACATAAAGATTATTTTCAACATCAAATGATAAACCGCTTGGATAAAAGAACTGATTTGATCCATCCCCTTGACCATTTCCACCAACAACAACACGACCTTCTTTTGATCCCAATGGCCAACACATTATTCGATTATTCCAATAATCAGCCACATAAACATCCCCAACTTCATTCACTACTAATCCATTAGGATAATTAAATTGATTTAAACTATTTCCTTGACCTTGTCCACCAGCAACAACAATACCTTCACTCGCACCTTTCAACCATTTCATCACACGATGATTCACCTCGTCTGAAATATAAACTGTCTCTTCTTCATCAATAAACATATATGTCGGACAGTTCAATTGATTGAGTTGATTTCCTCGACCATTTCCACCTGCAACAATCGTCCCTTCTTTTTCACCTTTGCTCCATCTTTTAACTGCATGATTCTCATAATCAGAAACAAACAAATCTCCATTTTCATTCATCATTAATCCATAGCATTCAATATTTTCAATGAGAATTTCTTTGTCACCATTTGGATTTTCTAATGACCATTGAACAACTCTTCTATTTCCTTGATCAGAAATAATCAAAGATTTACTATTTTCATCGGCAATGACATCATATGGATAATTCAATTGATCAATTCTATTTCCTCTTCCATTTCCTCCTGCAATAATTTGTCCCTCATTTTCACTCAATTTCCATTTAACAATACGATGATTGTAGTAATCAGCAATATAAATATGTTGTTGTTGATGATCGACATAGATCCCTTGAGGACAGTTGAGTTGGTTTAATTTGTCTCCTTCTCTATTTCCTCCAGTAATAGTTTGTGCATTTTGTTTCCATTTGATATTTGATCTCGTTCGAACTTGAATAAAAAAGAAAACAAAACAGCTTAATTCGAATCGATATTCCGTTCGTTTTTCTCTAAAACTCACTGAGATAATTCAAACGATGTTGAACGAAGTGTAAATGTTGTTTTGATTGAATAGAAGATTCTTGTTGATCATTATCTAACTTAGTGAGATGATTGTTGTGTTGCTTTAAATTTTCTTCAACTAGATTAAGTTTATCCGTTAGATTTTGATTATATTCAATTTGTTGATTTAATTTTTGTTCGAGTTGATCAATTTTGAACTGATAATCTCTCGTTTGTTGAGTGAGATGTTTGTATTTCTTATTCATTTGTATTTTAATTTGTTTCAAATCTTCAGTCAGTTGTAAATTTCGATTAATTAGAAAAGTGAAAAGACGTTTAAATGGTTGCAATTCTTCTCGAATACAAACATTTTCATTCATTTTTTATTCAAAATCTAAAATAAAGTGAAGAGAGATAAAAGTATGTGCAGAGATGAAGAATATTTGTTTTACTTTATATTTTGTTGGTTATTTCATTTTAAAATGAAAGCATGTTTTATCTCTATTTGTGACGATATACTGAAAATATACTTTTAACGTTTAGAGAGCAAAATCAGGATGGCCAAACCTATTTTATCTCATAAGTCACAGACAACAATTCAAATGAGTTGTGTGATTAAAAAATAAATAGTATCTCAAGAGTAAAATATTTTTCTTTTATTTGGAATCAAGAAAAAAGAACATTATTCACGAAACAGATGACCTTTATCAATGGTATGAAATAGTCTCCATAGAGCTAAATAAGTGACAACAACATAGAATCACAAAAGTTAATTGAGCTTGCATAATTTGATATTTTGTCGTGTGTCTTGCATCAGTATACCTCTATATGTTTATAAATCCAATGCAGCTATTCGAGAATAATGATTAAAACAGTCAAAATCAATTGTATAACGCCAAGAATTAATGTTGGTAAACGTGCGAATTTCAATCGCCAACTATTCTCGCGATCGGTTACATGGGAAGGCTATTATTTAGAAATAACACACCTTACCATTGGCATGATTGTTATTGATTGTTGAGTAGGTTTGACTACTCGTTGACTAACAATTGGAAGTTCACGTGATGGAGTGAAGATATTATCTGTTATCGGTATAGTATATTGAATACACAATGGACATTATGCACATTGTGTCATTGGAACTAATGATAAAACGAGATTGAAAAGAGAATCGTCCTTGAGTTCGCATTTACTTGCATTCATTTTCAACGAATAGAAATAAACAAATGATTTTTATGTATTTTGGAAAAAAGTCAAAATCAACATTGATTTATATTTTTCGCTCAAAGGAAATCTATTTTTTTTATAATATTTCGAAAGAAGCAGTTGACATTTACATACAGTCTTCGACCGACAAAGCTTTAGTCAGTGTTACATGTCATTTTTTTTATTGAATTTCGCTGAATATTTTTCTGATATGAAAGAAAATGATTCAAGTAAAATCTTAAAATTATAGTATATTCATTCAATGAAATATCAATATTCAATACAAATCTATTTTATTTATCATTTATCGATTCAACATTTAAAAATGTGTCGATGTTGAATTGTTTATTATTGAATATTATATTTCTTCACAATTGCATAACAACTTATTATGAAAAAGTATTTATTTATTCTTACAAAAATAAAAATACAAAAATTAAACGACATAAATCCAACATAAAATAAACAATAGAAATTACATAATCAACCGTTTCAACACAATAAAACAATAGAATTGCTATCGTGTACTCGAGGGAATTTTAGAAGATAAACATAACTCACTACTTCGGTCCATTAACGTTTTCTGCAGTTTTTCCAGAAACCCTGATTCAAATATTTCAATCTCAACTGGTTCCTCTTTATCAAACACAATACATTTATTACCTTTCAGAACTATCGCAGCTTCCCGACGCAACGCACATTCCACCAACACGCTAATCCATTCATCTTTCTTTTCCACAGTCTGGCACACTATATCTATTAATTCATGCAAACAAAACCTACCCAAAATGTTATCGTTTTTCTTCGCTTGGTACACAAGTAAGATAAGGTTTGGATCTAATTCTGCTAAAATCAATGGTGATTTCACTAATACATCAAAAGTACTTCTCGCACATTCAAATAACCCCGAGCATTCATCTTTCATTACGGTTAGTACCTCATTAATTACAAACTTTGTTACTGCATTTTCCCGCATCTGTCCAAGGGCTTTACATGCATTCCGTCTAATCTCAAAATCTTCATCTCCTAGTGCAACGACTAACTTGTTGATCACTTCACTGGCCGTTGCTTTCTCGCCCATGTTTTCAAGAGCCTGACGCGCCTTAGATCTGACTTCATAATCTGGATCTCCTAGTGCAACGACTAACTTGTCGATCACTTCACTGGTCGCTGCTTTCTCACCCATCTTCCTGAGAGCCCAACATGCATTCTGTCTGACCTGAGAATCTTGATCTCCTAGTGCAACGACTAACTTGTCAATCACTTCACTGGTCGCTGCTTTCTCACCCATGTTTCTGAGAGCCCAAGATGCATTCCTTCTGACTTCATAATCTGGATCTCCTAGTGCAACGACTAACTTGTCGATCGCTTCACTGGTCGCTGCTTTCTCACCCATGTTTCTGAGAACCCAAGATGCATTCCTTCTGACTTCATAATCTGGATCTCCTAGTGCAACGACTAACTTGTCAATCACTTCACTGGTCGCTGCTTTTTTACCCATGTTTTCGAGAGTCCAAGATGCATTCCATCTGACCCTGGAATCTTGATCTCCTAGTGCAACGACTAACTTGTCGATCACTTCACTGGTCGCTGCTTTTTCACCCATGTTTCCGAGAGTCCAAGATACATTCCTTCTGACTTCATAATCTGGATCTCCTAGTGCAACGGTTAACTTGTCAATCACTTCACTGGTTGCTGCTTTTTCACCCATGTTTCGGAGAGTCCAAGATGCATTCCATCTGACCCCGGAATCTTGATCTCCTAGTGCAACGACTAACTTGTCGATCGCTTCACTGGTCGCTGCTTTCTCGCCCATGTTTCCGAGAGTCCAAGATGCATTCCTTCTGACTTCATAATCTGGATCTCCTAGTGCAACGACTAACTTCTCAATCATTTCACTGGTCGCTGCTTTCTCACCCATGTTTCCGAGAGTCCAAGATGCATTCCTTCTGACCCCGGAATCTTGATCTCCTAGTAAAATCGTAAGCCTATCTATCACTTTACTGGTCGCTGCTTTCTTGCCCATGTTTCCGAGAGCCTGACGCGCATTCGATCTGACTTCATAATCTGGATCTCCTAATGCAACGACTAACTTGTCGATCACTTCACTGGTCGCTGCTTTCTCACCCATCTTTCTGAGAATCCAAGATGCATTCCGTCTGACCTGATTATCTGGGGCTCGTAGTGCAGTGGTTAAATCGTATATGATTGCATTATCGTCCGTTCTTCTCAGTGCTTCGTATGCGACTTGTCTGACCCAGAAATCGGGGTCTCCGAGTGCAATGGTTAACTTGTAGATCACTTCTTGTGTGACTGCTTTTTTGCTTATGTTGAGGAAAGCTTCACATGCATATTGTCTCATCACTGTGTCGTGATCGCATAGTGCAGCAAGTAAGCTATTAGTCACTTTAGCGGAGGCTGCTTGTGAATGCATGCGTCCCAAAGCTTGACATGCATGTCGCCTAACTGTAGTATCTACATCTTGAAGTGCACCGATTAAGCTGGCAACTATATCAGCTGTGGCTGCTCGCTCACTCATGTTTCTGATGGCTT
>Ga0209935_1003384_pt1 | contig 16526 bp, 24 predicted proteins | sample ThiBio_1000_plan_2_FD_183958 | JGI IMG/M metagenome (GOLD analysis project Ga0209935, IMG submission 183958) | Wastewater bioreactor microbial communities from Cape Town, South Africa - Thiocy_cont_1000_plan (SPAdes) | ecosystem: Engineered > Bioreactor > Thiocyanate-remediating >... | reverse complement strand
CCTCTCGCAACTCGAAATTGATGACGGCGCCATTCTCGCGACCCCAAGCGAGCAAGGCAGCGTATCGTTGCGCGGCCGGTAGTTGTTGCTTGGGAACGATCTCTGGCTCGTGCGCAAGGAGATTCGCAGCGGGGTCGATCTCATGTGCATAGGACGACGCCGGAATCAAGCAAACAACCACCACGAGGATCGTGATCTTGAGCAACGAGGATGAGTGACGCGCCATGATGGAATGGGACTTCTTCTTGGCCGGATAGGTTGCTCCCTCCAAGGAGGTTCGTCGGTCTTCTTGGCCTCACACGAGTGTGGCACAGGCAGCGTGTACCGTGGAGAGAGAGGGAGAGCAAAGAAGGAGAAAGTGGTGAGAGTGGTGTAAATTTATTGAGCCCCAAGCCCGCTTGTCCCTCTGCCACGTGGCAGTCTCAGCGCATAGGGGGGAAGGGAAAGAAGGGCTGACCCAACCCTGACCCCTGACCACCCCATTAGACACCAGACTCTCAGGCCCCGCAATTATCCAAGAGATGGAATCTCGTGGATCATGATGAGTGAGGTACAACTCTCGAAGACCTCGGCCAAGATCATCATCGGGCCCACAAGCAACCCAAATTCACAGAAGCTCCAGTATGGCTTCCTGCGAGTAAGTATCCGGGTGCGCCCGACGTTCCATATCACTGAAGTCGCACGGTGCGCTTCAGTATACCAGCGTACGCTTGAGCGTCGCAGGGTGCGCTTCAGAAAACCAGCGTACGCTTGAGGTCGCGGGTGCGCTTCAGTGTTCCAGCGCACGCTTGAGCGCAGGGTGCGCTTGCTTGGTAAGGCCGTTCGCTCTGGTACTTAAACCTCGTGCGGAACCTTCCAGAAACCATCGCAGCTCTCGGAACCCTCCAGCAACCATCCCAGCTCTCGGAACCCTCCAGCAACCATCCCAGCTCTCTTTCGTAACCCTCACAAGTTCAAACAAATGGCTCTCGTTGTCATTCCTCTTGCTGTCGCCGGCGGCGTTGTAGTTGGTGGTACCGTGATTGGGACCATCGTTGGTGTCGTGATGCGAGAGATTCACAAGCACCGGATGCGTGTCGGCGCTCCTCTTGTTGATGTCGCACCCAACGAACCAGTCGGCCAACAAAGTTCTCCCCAGGATGTCCTACGTCGAGTTGCAGCGAACGGAGTCCCGATGGTCTGTGCCCGGGAGGCAGCCTTTGAGCCCCCGAAGCTGCGCCATGTCCAGGTGTCTTGAATCGGGAACGGCTTGATGTGAGTACTGTTCAATTGCACAAATTATGTGTCTGATCGATGCCTGAGATGCCGGAGCTTCGCAGGCCATCCAATCTTGTTGAATACACAATGTTCCATTCGTTATCGCAATCTAACGCACCGAGCAGAAGGGGAGGTATCCAGAGGTCTGATGCTCATAATTATCGAGAGGTTACTGTTCTTTCATTTGCTTGCTTGCTTCGTGTGCCTCGCGCGTGTGTGCCTCTCTCTCTCTCTCTCTCTCTCGCTAGCCCCCGCCAATATGCAGGTCATCCAAACCAGCACGTTGCGTCTAGCTAAGACTCCCATATGGGCTCTTGCATTCAATGCAACGGAGCGATTCGGTAACCTTCTTGCCACATGTTCGGGCCGATCAGTACGAATCATGATGGCCGTCTTGCATCTGAATACTCGTGAGCGCGCCACTAACTACACCGATACAACAATCCATTCATCTATCCAATCGATCTCAGGTCCATGTAGTCGAGCACTCTGATACACCACGAGTTTTATGGACCTATATCGATGAAGATGTATGTTGATTGGTTGATGGATGACTGACGATGGGGTCGAGTCAGCCAACCAAGACTGATGCGACGATGATGCGATATGATACGATATGGTGCTCGTACACACATACATAATGTGTGTGCAGCCTGAGGAAGAGTACTTTTGTGTCTCGTGGGTGTATGCGTTCAAGCATACGGCTCGCTTCGCCGTGGCAGGCAAGTTGAAACGCATCAAGATCATCGACGTGTATGCTCGAGTCGTGACCAATGTATGGACTCGAGACGATGAGATTGGATGAGAGCCACTTGAATGGTTGGAGATATTGAGAATCTCATATGATGATAATGATGATGATAATGATGATGTTGCATCATCGATGGGTCTATAGATCATTACGGGCCATGGAGATGATATCTATCATATCCAACCACATCCAGTGTATCATTCGTTGTTGTTCTCATGCAGCAAGGATCGTACGGTCAAGGTTTGGGACATGACGAACACCGAGAAGCAATCGTCGTGCTTGGTGTGCTTTGGTGGTATCGGTGGCCACAAGGAGGACATTGTGTACTTTGTACGTGAGGTCGTTCGATTGGTCGAGCGTGTGCCAGCATATTGATTCGAATCGAGGAATGAGTAGGATATCTCGATCGATGGTAAGCTATTGGTGACATGTGGATTGGAGTCATACGTCAAGATATGGTCGCTTGAAGTACTCGAACAACTACCCGAGAGCGTGTTGGATCGAACGGCGATCGAGGAGGCCGTTGATGATGAGCTCTCTGCTGCTACCGCAACCTCGGACGAGCCAATGGCACAACCATCATCAAAGCCTTCGTCGACTGCAACATCGACCTCGACCTCGACCTCGACCTCTTCATCACCAGCGAGATTGGGTAAACGGGCTCGAGCAACATCGAGTGGAAGAGCAGCGAGCCATGTCACCCGCCAAATATCGATGGTCGATCGCGAGAGCGATGACTCGGACGACAATTCGGATTCGGAGGATGCTGGCAACCACGCCAGTACCACTCCAACTAGCAGGCGCAACACCGGTAGCAGCAGCACCACCACCAGTAGCAGTAGTAGTAAGATGACGACCTCCTCTTCCTCCTCATCGATGGTGTCTGTCGCTTCGAGTTCAACGGATGACAGCACGAGCACAACTACGTTGGCACTCGACCAACCACCGATCCTTGGCTGCGGCAATCCCGAATGCAGCAATGCTCCGTATCTCTTGTGTCCACATCAAATCATCGAAGGCCCGTGGAAGGAGTGCCTCGAGGCCGTCGAACGAGCTACGCCATGGCCCGGTAACACGATCATCGTGCCATTCGCAACCTACACGACCGACGAGTCGCTTCACTACCACTACTCGGATTGTGTCAAGTGGTTCGGTCGCCTCGTTCTCTCGAAAGGCATCAACTGGGGCATCGCCTTGTGGAGCCCCCGATCGTATGAAGGCACTCGAATCACACGAAAGCGAGTACGTCTCGTGGTAACACGCGTGCCATCAACGATCATCGAACCAACTGACGCTCTTGTACAGGACGCGCACGTCAAGATACATACGTTCCAGTTCGATCACAACACGCTGTGGTTCACCAAGTTCGCCGTCAGTCCATCGCTTCAGTTGCTCGCCGTCGGGAACGACTTGGGTCGCGTATTCCTGTGGTATCTAGACTGGGATTCGTTGTTCCGAGATCCCTACTCGTTCGATACCGACGATGGCACCATTCGCTCGTTGACCTTTTCGAACGACTCCAAGTACGCCAACACCTCCTCCCTTCGTCGTGAGTCAAGATTCAGTGATGGTTTATTGACACGCACATGATGCGGCAACGTCATGATTGTTCGTTGTGGTGCAAGATATCTGCTCGTGAGCACCGAGCGTGGCACCGTGCTGTCGTTCAACATTGGAGCTACTCATCGCAAACGCAAGCGTCGACGCATCGCGCAGTGATCGTCCATCGTGTCGAGAAGTCGTTCTCTGGAGCTAGTGGTGTCTCTAGTGTCTCTCTCATTGTTCAAGAGAATGAATCGATCGGAATCCAACGATCCATTGATCAATCTCATCGCTCGAGCAAGGCTGTGTATCGACCTTGAAGCAACGAGTCGCTCGTCGATACAGCGCGTCACCAGGCGGCGGCGGATACTGATACAGATCTCCGGTTCGATCCTTGAAGAGCGCGTCGAGTTGAGATCCGAGGATCTCGGGATCGTTGCTCGAGTGCTCCCACGCGATGCGGTCCTTGAACAGAGTGGCTTGCACTCCGCGCAGCTCTCGGGGAGCTGTGTGGCCGAACGAGTCGCGCCATGCGAGGTACGACGCCTCGAGCTCGTCGTCGAGCTCAAGCGGGCAGAGATGGACCATCTCGTCGAGCCACTCGACCAGCACGGCTTCGAGCACTCCGGCGGCAATGAAGCACCCATCGCCGTCATCATCTTGGCGAGCCCACGATGCTCCGACTCGCAGCAGCGTTCCGGCCACGAACGATGCATCGTGCTCTGATCCCCAATTGAAGCGGTTCGAGTCGACGTGATGATATCGAGATTGGAGACAGTGGATGATCTCGTGTGGGATCGCACGGAAGCATCGATGCACGTGGTTGCTTCGAATGCGACGAGCGTGTTGCAATCGAGAGGCAGCCTCGGCTCGTTGTGCGGCCGTGTACTCGTTGGCGTCCGGATAGTCCAGTTGGTTGCCTCCATGTTGACCCACTTGGAACGCAATGTCGAATGGAGCACTCCAGTCCTCGCCGAACCCGATCACTCGCTTGATCTGGATCGCCGACAGGTCCGAGTGATTGAACAGTGTCGGCCGAGCTCGAACCACTGCCCTCCGACACATGTCGATCAGGTTCTGCACCAACTCGCCAAAGTCGAACACATGCGCTGTCTCTGTGATGTTCTCGAGTGCTTCGAGCAAGCGATCAATGTCGGCCAGTCTCAGTCGATCGCCGTTCGCGTATTGCAGCTTCATCGTCGGCTCGGGATCTGATTCAATCGTGAGGCTCACGTTCACTTGAGAGAGACATGTCTTGGCTGGTTTGTACGCTGCCGAGATGAACGAAAGCTCGATCGGGGTGAGTGACGATGCAGCGAGCCTCCATGGCAGATCGGCAGTGCGACCTCGAGCTCGGAGTCGATCGAGGAACGTCAAGCACACGAACGCCTGCCACTTGTCCCATCCAGCAGCGAGCCATTGAGAGACGAGCTCGTCGACGTGAAGGAGGCCATCCATGTCGTTGGAGGGACACACACACACACACACACACACACACAGGAAGGTGATGTCCGAGTCAGAGGATGCAGGCGAGGGTGTGAGAGGCAGCGAGGCGATGAGCGAATGAATGAGAGAGAGAAGGACAAGAACAGTGAGCGAATCGCACAGTCACGCAATAACGAGCCTCGATGAAGAGCGATTCGGTACTCGATAAGCTCGTGGATCGAGAGCGAAGAAGAGGCACATTGCTTTATGAGGGAGCCATACCTCTCTCGCTCTCTCCCGTTCTCTCGCTGTCCCTCTCGATCTCAAACCTACTCGCTCGAGATGGCTCATCGGCTGGCAGCGACTTTGCGACACTTGGAGGCTCCTGAGGCTTCATCTCATGGTGGTGGTGATAGATACCATACGTGTGCTGCGCCGGCTGAGTGTCGAGCGTTGATACAGCCTCGATATTCGGAGGCTGCTCCTCGAGGTTTGGTGACCTCGGAGGAGGAGCTGCCAGCAGTGCACCTGAGGTGCGCCGGTCCACGACAACTGGCGGATTGGAATGATCGAGTAAACGAATGTGTCTTGGGGGTGGGGGTTTGGGTTCGTAGACTGCGAGAGGCATCGCGTAGTGGCGCCACGTTCGATGTCGCATGGCGACTCAAGCAGCTCGAGCGCCTTCAAACGATGATCACGAATCATCGCCAACAACTCATCGATGCCGTGCGACTCGATCTTGGTGAGTATCACGCGTAGTCGATGTAGATGCGTGTATGTATGGTATACTGATGTGCAAGGATGCGTCTGGTAGGCAAGGCCAATCCGATGGAGGTCGTTACGACGGAGATCAATCTGGGTTCGTGTTGGTGGATGAGTGTGGAGCATTGATGGTGGTCTAATGCTATGATGATGATGATGGCGATGGTGGCTATCATCATGACGATGGTGATGCAGTATCGGTCGAGCTCGAACATACAATCTCGAGTCTCAAGGAATGGCTCGCTCCAGAGAAAGTGTACGTAGATGCTATCACGATCACGATGATCATGATAATGGCGCATCATCGATGATGAGACTTGGCAATCAAGATCAATGCATACAGCTTGCAAGCCAACAACCCCAATGAGTTGGATGCATTGAATTGAATACTGATTGAATCGAATTGTGCTGGATCGATACCGAATCGCGTTGGATCGATATCGAATTGTGCTGGATCGGTATTGAATTGTGCTGGATCGATATCGAATCGCGTTGGATCGATATCGAATCGTGCTGGATCGATATCGAATTGCGCTGGATCGATATCGAATTGTGCTGGATCGACATGAATCTCGAACCCAAGATACACGCCAATGAGCTTGATACCTTCAAAGTCCTACGTCTTCAAAGATCCTTTGGGCGTTGTATTGATCATCGCACCATGGAACTATCCCATCAATCTCGTACGATCGAACGCCCTTCGAATGCCAACCCTTCAAGGTCTCTGACGAGAGCCCCGAGTGTTGGTGTTGCTGCAGGCACTCGTACCATTGATTGGAGCGTTGGCAGCAGGCAACACCGTCTTGTTGAAGCTCTCTCGACATGCACAACATTGTGCGAGTACGCTCTCGTCGTTACTCGTGCAATATCTCGACACGAAGGCCATTGCAGTCGAGGCTACTGGAGGAGCTTCGATGATCACTGCACTCATGGAGTTGCATTGGGATCATGTGTTCTTTACGGGCAGTTGCTCAGGTATCAATGCTGCCACGAATGAGAGAGAGAGAGAGAGAGAGCGTGTGAATGTGGCCTTGTGTACTAACGAGAGTGAGCATCACTGAGTAGTTGGCAAGATCGTGTACCAGAAGGCTGCTCAAGTACGATCGTGTCACGATCGAAGCGTACCCATCGAAATGAACTGTGCAATACTGAGTGGCGTTACCAATCAACCAACCAATGCAGCATCTGACGCCAGTGACATTGGAGCTCGGTGGAAAGAATCCTTGTATCGTTGATGATACGGTCGATATCGGCTTGGCTGCTCGTCGGATCGCATGGTAGTATTATTGCACGATTGTTGGTGCTTGGAGAGCCTCTCGGCGGGCATCGAGATAAGTGGCTGATGCTCGAGGCATGGTTGTGGTACTGGTACAGGGGCAAGTTCTTCAATGCCGGACAGACATGCATTGGCGTTGATTACGTACTGGTATTGAAGAACCGTGAGAAGGAGCTGCTGGCTGCACTGGTCGATACGATCACTCAGTTCTTTGGAGCGTACGATGGACACGCGATTGATTACTCGAGCAAGCTTTCCGTGGTGGTGTCACTCACTCGCAACCACTGAACCATCATCCACAGCGATCCAAGTACGAGTGATAGCTTTGCTCGTATCATTAGTACCGATCACGTCAAGAGGCTACAGAAGTTGTTCCAAGATGGAGAAGGTACGCGTTGCTGATGTGGTACCTCAATCCGATCGAATTGACTCAGCGGCTTCTCTCTGGCATCGGTGCAGTGGTTGTTGGTGGCACGGTGGATGAGGCGACGAGATACGTGGCGCCAACCATCATGACCAAGGTCGATCAAGGTTCGTGAGAGTATTCATCGTTTGGCAGTGGTGTTTCGAGCGAGTGACACTCGTGCACGCGCGTGTAGCATCGACCTTGATGACCGACGAGATCTTTGGGCCGATTCTGCCTGTGATCCCGGTGACGACGCTCGAGGATGCCATGCTCTTCATCGAGGATCGACCGAAGCCATTGGCATTGTACCTGTTCTCGTCGGTTGACGCCACGCAGTCTGATGTTCTGCGCCGAACTCGCTCGGGTACTGCAGTCATCAACGACTGCTTGGTACAGTTTGCGAATCCGAGCTTGCCATTCGGTGGAGTCGGTGAAAGGTACATCTCAGCACGCGCCATATCGGCCTTCATGATGCAGCATCTCTCTCTCTCTCTCTCTCTCTCTCTCTCTCTCGCTCTCGTTCTCGTCGTACTGATACCATGATCGAATGCAGTGGACTTGGCTCGTACCATGGCAAGCGAACGTTCGATACCTTTACGCATACCAAGAGCGTAGTGATCGCATCGGCTCGAAGTATGTGTTCTCACCCTGCGCTTGAATTTACGATTGCTCACTCGATTTCGACACGCAGCGTGGCTCGATATTCCTCTGCGATATCCGCCGTACACTGACGGAAAGCAGTGGGCCGTCGACAAGGTCACACAGCTGTCATGGTAGACGCCTGCATCAAATGAATCTCGCTCGCTACCCTGCAAGGTTATTCTCGGCATCTCAACGCTCGCTGCGGTATTTTCTACCGAGCACCTCAGTGGCTTCCTTACTTGTGCAATGAGGAAGCAATTAATTGAGATGTCGTCAGAGTTCAGAATGGCACAGTTTGGATCACATCGACGAACAAGGCACATCAAAGGAGCAAAGGCCGACAATATCAGCGAGGCTCATCGATTGGCACAACGACGAGCACTTCGGTGGTTCAATAGTTTAGTTCCCACCCAAGCATCGCATCTCACTTCTCAATCGCTCGGTGCCCGCTCGCTTGCTCGTATGCTTGCTTGGGTGCTTGTGTGTATTACAAGAGACCTCGGTTGCTTGAGCTCGCTCTCGAGAAGATCCTGATCCTCGTTGCTATCGCGCGCGCGCTCGCTTGAGACCGATATCGAGATGGCAGCATCCACGGCGAGTCCCCCCGTGAGCGAGTCCCCATCGGAAGTACTCAAGGCCTTGTATCGTGAGGTGGCCAATGCGACACAGCAACAAGGACTCTGCGTGGCGTTGATGGATCTCTGCATGTCGGACGCGATCGATGGCGCCAAGGCACAGATCACGTCGCTCGCTACCGTGTCGGGTCTCATCGCAGGCTTCACGGCCACGGTGCTCGCGGGCATCTCGAGCACCAACTATTGGATCTCGATCTTTCTGATCGGCAGTGCCGTGTGTAATATCTCGGCCATGGTGATATCGTCCATGTTGCTGGTGGTGTTGTTCATGGACTTTACGCAGCTGCCGCAGTGTCGTCAACGAGGTCGACTCACGACACACCTGGGACCGCTCTACGTCTTTGCGTACGTTGTCGTCGTCGTCGTCGCCGCGATTCGACGATCGATACTGAATCGAACTCGATCTCGATAGGTTCGTGTGCTTCGTCATTGGAGTCGCGTGCTTTCTGTCGTTCTTGGTGGCGTTCGTGTTCGATACACTGCCATCGACCATCGCGTACACGACCGTGGGACTGGTCGCGGCGGCCGTGGTGCTGTGCCTCGCAGCGACCGTGTGCGGGCTGCTGATCACCAAGTCGGACTACACGACCATGAGGGATCCAGCGCCGTTGATCGTCGTCACTGGCAGCTCGAACGCAGGCGTCGTGCCCACGCCAGCAGCATCCAACACTCGAACGCAGTACGAGTTCGCCGAGACCTTGCTGTCGTACCAATCGCCACCATCGCCGGCGGCCGCGCATTCGACCGTATCGGCATCGTTGCCGATCTTACCGCTCGCCACGGCGACCGGATCATCGTCGCTACCGACGCTCACGGCCGTGCTGGATTCGCCTCGTTCGCATCGGAGACACCAGCTATCGCGGCTGCATCAACTGGCACGAGAGGAGCACGTCGAGCTCGGCTCTCCGACATCGCCACCGATCGCCGATGAGAGCACCAGCTTGTTGAGTGCCTACCAGCAGAGCCAGTTGCTACCGCCAGCCAACAAAACACCAGGCCTCATGGCGGGCACTCGTTATCAAGCGCTGTAACGAGGACCGCTCACTCACTCACCAGATACTGATATATTTATTGTACCGCAATGCTCTCGGCACGTCTTACTTGCCAATGAATCCATCCAATCCGTAACCTTGCACGTCTTGCTTGCCATCGAATCCATCCAATCGGTATCCTGCACCTCCTACTTGCCAATGCATCCAATCAATCCGTATCCTGCATCTCCTACTTGCCATCGAATCAATCCAATCCGTATCCTGCATCTCGTACTTGCCAATGAATCCATCCAATCCGCAACCTGCACCTCCTACTGGCCATCGAATCCAACCAATCCGCATCTTGCACCTCCTACTTGCCAATGACTTTATCCAATCCGTAACCTTGCATCTCTTGCTTGCCATCGAATCAATCCAATCCGTATCCTGCATCTCGTACTTGCCAATGAATCCAATCCAATCCGCAACCTGCACCTCCTACTGGCCATCGAATCCAACCAATCCGCATCTTGCACCTCCTACTTGCCAATGACTATATCCAATCCGTAACCTTGCATCTCTTGCTTGCAATTGAACCGCCACCAAAATATCCCCCGGTCCGAAAATCATCCGCTCCACCAAATATCTCGAAAGCTCCCAAGAGATTTCCTGACAGCGAACAAGCGAACTAGCGAACAAGCGAAACAGCGCAAAAAACCACGCCTCAGCACAGACACGAGTACCACAGAGCCAGTCGCTTCTTTCGCTGCTCGTCATCGCCTGCTGGCCCTCCCTCTCGCTCACCTCCTCCTTCCTCTCCACCATCCTCTCCTCGAGGAGCTCGCCCACGCGCACACGCCACTCGCTCCCGAGCTCGCCGAGAGAGAGACTCATCCCCCGGTCCACACACGCACACACACAGGGACAGCGCGTGATCGTACCACCAGAATCTCAAACCATTCGTTGAGGCAGCGCGTTGAACGTCGAGCTGCACGGACCAAGCCTTCCAACCAACACCGTCAGTGACTCGCGTCGATCTCTCGCTATCTCTCGCTCCCTCGAACCCTCCAAGCATCCTCATCATGGACGTACCATCAGAACCCTTCCACCACTCGAACGGTGAAACCGACTCCTCCTCGTCTTCCTCCACTTCGACCTCGACGGCAGGCGCGCCGATCCCGCTCGTGGGCTTGAGCAAGGACGAGATATTCGCGCGAGGCAAGGAGGCCTACGACGATAAGCGCTACTCCGAGGCGCAGGAGATGTTCCGTGAGGCTGCCGAGCAAGGCCAGAAGGAGGCATGCATGTTCTTGGGCTTGATGTATCGCTACGGCTTCGGTGTCGCGCAGGACTTCTCGATCGCTCTCGATTGGTATCGCCAGGCTGCCGACGCCTTCCCGGACGATTGCCAAGCGCAGATCGTCTTCCTCGAGAAGCGTACGTCGACACTGCCACGAACGACGCTGTAGGAAGGTCACAGATATTCAGTACTAACCAGCGAGATCATCATCATCATCATGGACGGCGATCTCTCGCTCTCGATCATCGTGGACAATCCTCTCGCTTATTTATAGGCGTCAAGCAACAAGCGTCGCAGATCCCACCGATCGATATCGAGGTCACCGGAACACGCAAACATCAAGACGCAGGCGCCAAGCCCTGGACCGAGTACATCGTCACCATCTCTGCTGGTGGCAACACCTGGGAGATTCGAAAGCGCTATCGATTGTTTGAGAACTTTCACAAGACCGTATGTATCATTGAAAGAGAGAGAGAGAGAGAGACTGTAATGTAATAGGTTTATTGAGGGATGATGATACCGCGAGGTTATTGATGATGATTAACACAATTGGATTGCATTCGAACACATCTAGTTGGAGGCTACCTTCGGTCCGCAGATCACGGTACCGCTCGGATTCCCGCCCAAGAAATGGCTCGGTAGCATGGACCAGGAGTTCGTGCAGAAGCGAAAACAGAACCTGCAATCGTACCTACAACGATTGGCTGCCAAACCCGAGATCGTGAACTCGACTGCCTTCCTGAATTTCATTCAGGTATGTGAATGTGGCAATTATAACAACAACCATAGCAAATGTCGTGCACGGTGCTAATTGATGGAATACTTGCTTGCTTGTAGTATTACGAGCACATCCCCAAGAAACAATGAGAGCATCGTCTTGAATCGAGCGTGCGAGCTTGCATGCGTGCGTGTGTGTGTGTGCATGTTCTTCTCTAAGCTATTCCATCTTGCTGTATTGTGTTACTCCTTCTCTCCTGCTATCACTCGCGCTATCACCCTCGCTCACTCTTTGCTACCCTCCCTCCCTCCTTCCTTCCTTCGATTGCTTGTTGCTACTACGGTGCCATCTCATTATTCGTCCGTCTATCTCAACCTCTTTCCTCCTCTGCAGCACCGTTCGTATCCCTCCACCCAACCATCACATCAAGTGGTCGTGTTGTTGTTGTTGATGATGTTGATGTCGTGTCTAGTCAATTTTGTAGTCGACACCCAATGAGTAGTGAGCTACCTTCTCTATCTTGATGCCCATCGAATCATCCAAACCCCAATCCGACCACTGATCTCGACGTCCAATACGCAACGTGATACAACTGCTGTGCTAGTAAATCCAATACTATCCATCCATCCACCATATATGAATCATCATGTTACAACTGATACACTCACTCATTCATTCATTCCTTCGTTCGTAGAGTATCGATACTATCTATCATACACTACTGCAGATAACAACAGTAGCTCATCACGACGATGGTGGCAATGAGAGTCCAGCCTCGGTGGCACCAGCTACCATGGCACGAATGGCTGAGAGAATGAAGCCTTCGTCGATGGCCGCGACACCCGAGCGCCATACATCGGCCCAATCGACCGAGACCGTCGAGCGAACCTCGTTCTTGAGAGCGGTCAGATCGTCGAGCGTCACGAGTGCCAGACGGCCGAGAGCCTCGTTGAAGCCGCGCTTGACGGCGTTGATGGCGGCTCGATCGAGTACCACTCCCACCGTGGCGCCGAGCATCATGCGCAACGCTGCCCACGCTGGCTCGTCGTCGGCGTCTGTGGCATCGAGCCGTGCGCAGGAGGCTGCAAAGTTCTTGGCACGCGTCATGTATCGCTCGTAGCGCACGCCAAAGGTCGCGCTGTTGATGGTCGTGTGCGCCTGGTCGATCGCGACCAAGTGACCGTCGGGCACCGTGAACATGAGGTTCTGCGCATTGCCTTCGTTGTCCCACACGGGCATCGGCAGTCGATCCCAGTTGTTGAGAGCAATGTCGGCGGCGATCATGTGTCCGAGCGATGTCAGGGTCGCTGTCGCTTGTTGTTGCTGTTGCTGTTGTTGCTCGCCCGATGATGTACCAAAGATCGAGCACGCCATGTCGTGCGTCAGATCGATCATTGAGCGACCGACCACAAGCTCCATCACCATAAAGAAAGCACGATCGAGAGACTTTTTGAGCGCCAACTCGACACCTTGATTGCCGTGAGTCAGATGAGGCAGATGAGTCTTGATGAGGCTCCACTCGTCGTTGGTGTACTCGATGATGCGTGAGCGCGGCACACGCACACTCGAGAACCTCTCAAAGAATCGATTGGCAAAGAGCTCCTGCACGATCTGCGACGATCCCTTGAGCACTACCGTGCTGCCTGATTCATTCGAGACAAAGAACACCGAGCCATCCGACGAACGGTGAATGCGGTGACCCTTCTTCCAGTCGAATGAGTCGATGTTGGCCGAGGTCATTGGAGGTGGATCGGACACTGCCTTCGCCATGTGATCGAGTGGAATTGACTCTTGAAATGGGTTGAGTTGAAGTAGTCAAGTTGGTGAGAGTAACACTCACGAAGCCAACGAGTCAGAGTGAGAGAGAGTGAGAGAGGTGTTGAGGGAGTGAGAGAGGTGTTGAGGGAGTGAGAGCAGCAAGCGAATGATGAGAGATCGACCGGCATTCGCGAGGTCACTTCCCAAGGTGTCAGTCGGTACTTGGAAATGCGTTCGTAAGAGATCGCGCGAGAGAGATATTCTCGCGAATGGTTTACTTGTACTTGTTGAAATAGAGAGAGAGATAACTGTGTGTAACACGTACAAGCACATAGATCACAAAAATAACGCACGATCTTGAAGTGAGGATATCAGCCGTGGCAAAGCGTTACGAACGAGGAACCAACGTTGGATTGGAAGGATTCTTGAGCTCGTATGCTACAATTCACAACCCGAGGATCGATCATTAGAAGGCCCAATCAGCCAATAGTTTAGCTTCTCATGTTTGCGGAGTGCAGTACCATCAATCTGTTGCATCAGCTTGGCGTTCGTTGCTCGAAGCACCTGAGTGTGAGCTCGTTCGGAATCAGTGGCCTGCTCAGCTTCCACCAGACGCGCATTCAGCTCTATGCAACATCAATCAAGTAATCCATTAGCAACGGTATCTCTCACTATTCAACGAGGCAATCCAAGGCAATGCAGAGACATTGTATCCAAGTACCATCCAGTTGCTTGGTCAGACTCTCGACTTGTTCGAGAAGGAGCTTGTTTTGAGCACGCTCATTCGAGAGCTCGCGTTCAGCAGCCTCAGCTCGTTGACGTTGCTCTGCAATCACAAATCGTGAGTGTCTCGAGGCGTATAACGCGTAAATCTATCACGCACCATCAAGTTCATGAGAGAGCGACAGCGTGCGCAGTTGTTCGGCCGGTTGTGGCACGGCAGGAGCAGCAGCTACAGCTGTCTCATTGGAAGCATTCGCAATCGATGCGAGATTAGCTGTGCAGCCGACGACAAGATCATGATCACGATCTCTCAGTACCAACAACGTTACAATGTCAACAATGTATGGTGCGTAGGTACCTGTGCTGTTGCTTAGAGATCGAGATCGGGGTTCTATATTCATGGCATTGCATTCCGTTCGATTCCGTGTTCAGTTGAGGAATCGCGTTGGATGATTCGATCGATCGAACGAACGAACGAGCATTTCGGTTAATGATTTGGTGCGTGTGTGCATATGAAGAGATAGAGTCGAATCGACATTGTTCGTGGCAAGGACCATCTATCGACGAACCTCGTGTTCGTATCAGCTCTCGAACCTCACGAGACTTGCTGAACGTCTCGGGCGTATGACCCTCTCGATTCAAGATCGATCGATCAGCTCCAGCATCGATCAAGAGCTCAGCCACACGGGCGTGGCCATTCATCGCACACCTGTGTACATTGTGCCACTCAGGCGATCCATCAATGGACTTGATTGAGGGTAATCGTATGGATCTGGCTCTCTCTCTCTCGTGCAATGTGTACCAATGCAACGGTGTGTTGTTGAAGGTTGTTAGACCGTTAACATCAGCCTTATGTTGCAGCAGCAACTCGGAGATCACATAGTGCCCGTATCTTTGGTCCAATTCGTGTGCATCATACGAACGAACGAATGAACGAATGAATGAACGAATGAATCAGAGATGAGGGCGTTGATGTGAGTAGGCGTGGTTTGAGACGTACGATGCTGCTAGATGTAGTGGAGTCAGTCCAAAGATATCAGCAATCTGAATATCGGCATTGTGTTCGATGAGGAACTCACACACTGCAGTGTGGCCGTTGGATGCAGCCCTATTGGCAAATCTACTTGGTGAACAAGGAGGTCTGGCAGCTTCTAGATGGTTGCACGAGAGCGCGTATATCGGTGCTTACCAATGGAGAGCCGTCATGTGGGCTGTCGTGAGGCTGTTGACCTCGGCAGTCTTGCGCACGAGCAGCTCGACCATATCATCGTGACCTCGTATCGCTGCCGCATGCAACGGCGTGCATCCTTCGACACCGTGCGCCATGTCGCGAGTCTCATTGACATTCGCATGACATTCGATGAGCCTCACCGCTGCATCAGTGTCGTTCTTCTTGGCGGCATCGAGCAGTGCAGCATTGAGCGCCTCTTGCTCCGAGCAAACAGCGCGCGGACTGCTGGGGCCGCTGCTGCTGCTGCTGCTGCTGCTCGTGCTCCTGCTACTGCTTTCAGTGCTGCTGGTGGTACTACAACCGCTGTTGCTCAAGCAACTGCTGTTACTGCTACCACTCGGCGACAACGTTCGATTGAGCGTCGACAAGCTCAAGTGATACGATCGCACGTGTGATGCCGAGTGCGTCGGGTGCGCCATGATACAGTGCTGCCAAGAGCAAGGTGTACCAACCGCTACAACCGCCACTACGCCACTGTGGTGCAGCAGTAAGTAGTGAGGGTACCTATGGACTGCGCAGCAGTGGCAGCAGCGAGAGGGCGATGATACAACTAAGCGAACGAGAAGCAGCAGCGTGAACTCTGTTCGTAACGGCCTCGCGGTGCAGTTCGCGGAAACGGCGAGTGTTGATAGATTTATATCTATGTTTGATATCTCGCTATCGATATTATTATCGTTTATTATCATGCTCGAGCGAAACAACAAGTGAAAGGTGCATTGTATGGGTCTGTGTGAGAGAGAGAGAGAGAGAGAGAGACTAGGCGTTCGTACTTCGTAGTACTACTATTCGTTTGGTAGATTTGAGCGTTAGGTGTCGATTCGAGAGTCGCCGCATGGACTGACTGCTCCTCACATCAAGGCACACTTCCTCTTGTCTTGCTGCGCTGCCACCGATGCTGCCGGCGGTACATATCGATCAAGCATCTCCTGTTCGAGTTCACACGATTCATCGGTATGTGAGTGAGTGACTCTCCCTCACCCTCGCTCTCGCTCTCCGCTATCACTCGCCATCCCAATCGAGAAAGAGTGTCGATGCGTACTTGAGCAACCTCTGGTCTCACTGAAGCGAGTCTCTTGATCGCTGCTGCTGCCTCGGCTTGCGGAAGACACTCATAGCTGCGCGACTCGAG
>Ga0209935_1003383_pt1 | contig 16528 bp, 28 predicted proteins | sample ThiBio_1000_plan_2_FD_183958 | JGI IMG/M metagenome (GOLD analysis project Ga0209935, IMG submission 183958) | Wastewater bioreactor microbial communities from Cape Town, South Africa - Thiocy_cont_1000_plan (SPAdes) | ecosystem: Engineered > Bioreactor > Thiocyanate-remediating >... | reverse complement strand
CTCGATCAGATGACACAATCCCGTGTGTATAACTGTTCGATGGAGAATGGGGCAGTATCGTACCTTGGCTGGTGTTTCGCAACGAGAGATTCAATGTGACGTCGCAGTCGTCGACCTGGTGACACGTCAAGATTAGCGCAACTGCATCGGGTCAGCGTGATGATGGTGGAGGTACTGTACATGTTCGCTGAGCTGCGTGTCTCGTCCAATTTGATATTCGACCGTGAAGGTATGATGGCTTTGTAGCGATGCACCTGGGCGAGCGAGTAGCCGAGACGATGAGCCAGCTGCCTCCGTATGCAGAACGAACTCAGCGATTGTGCGTACCGCCACAATCATCGAACAATACTCGAGCAATCGGAGTGATGTAGTCACTGAGCAGCTTATCGAACGCCGACTCGAATCCCATCTCATTCCACACCACGCCATGATTGTTCATGCTATTGGGGCGACGGAGCGGGATTCCAGAGAGCTCGAATTGTTTGGCTTCAGCGAGCAGCATTCTGTGTGTGGCGATCAGTTGTGAGCGAGTGAGCAAGGGTATTTGACACTGAGGGCTGTGGGCACGTACTCGCAGAACTCAGGCGTGCACATTTCGAAGCGATAGATGCGAGAGCCAAGATCGTTCACGATAGATCGAATGGCCTCAGGGCTTCCATCATTCACGGCTGCGACGAATGAAGGTACGAAGAACTCCTGTTGCGAGTCAAGTGAGCGAACGGTACAATCAGAATGACGCTGAGCGTTGTCTGGCACTCACCTGCTTCATCTCACGGATCTCGGGATGCGCGGGAGAGTACTCGCGAGCGATGAGCTCCAGGCGCTCTCGCTCGTTCTTTGCCTTGGCGAACTCGAAGCGCTCAGACACGCAGGTATGAATGTGTGCCATCGCCTTGGCCCTTTGCTTGGAATCGAGAATCAATCGCGATTGGTCAACAGGGCCAGCTGTGATCGATGAAGAACCACTGTCAGCGCGATACGAATTGTAGGTGGGCCGGCAAGACGGGACGCCATACACGTATGATTGAGCAGCTCAGCAAGCTCGAGCTTGCCACGAATCAGCGCAATGTCCATCGGAGTGCAGCCGGCATTGTCCTTCATCAACAAGTATGCTCGCACTGTGGATAGGTTGCACGGCTCGTGTCACAAAATCTCACGCTCTGTGCGATCGCGGTGGTGATGGAGCACTGTACCATCTTCGTTTCGGTTTGCTACGTGATCGATCAGAACGTGGCAGCATGCAATGTCGCCGTTGTCAGCAGCAAGATGCAGTGGCGTTCGACCTCCGATCGTGTGCAGAGGGATTCCCGCTGTAAGTTCGACAACAAAGTGCCAAGAGTGAGCAAGCGATGTGCATCATGGTTGGGAGCGTTGGTGGCCATACACAAGTGAACCACGGTGTCTTGATTGTCACGACCATAGGGAGTGCATCCTGCATCGAGCAACTGTTGGAGACGTGAGTGAAGCCGCTCGCGTGTCGAGCTGATCGATACGACGTGCGTACTTGCTTGAGCGTCTGAGCATCGCGACCTGCAACAGCGTAGTGGGCTGCAGTATTGCCGAATGAATCGATGGCGTTCTGTGACGATCACGATGTGTGAGCATCTCGCGGATTGGATTGGATTGGATTGGGATGGCGGGCGGATCGATCGAACCTTGCCATTGGGAGAGAGCTCGAGGATCAGTGGCAGCAGTTCGTATGCCATCATCAAGACGGCGACGTGCAATGGCGTGTAGCCTTGTGGCTCGGAGACCAACGAAGTGAGATCGGTGAGAGCGGGCTGTTGTTGCTGGAGCCACAGTTGGAAGGCCTCCTTGTTGTCGTGCATGATCAATCGGAAGACGAGGTCGATCTTTGCGTTGGAGTGGAACTTCATGGGCTTGTCGATGCCGCATGCCGCTCCTTGGTTGGGTGGTGTGGCCGCAGGGGGCATGGCGCAGCCATCCATTCGCTGCATGGTCGAGTGTGGTGACCGAGGAGACTGAGAAGATGCTTGTTGATCGAAGGGATGGAGAAGATAGTTGTTGATCGAGGGGATTGAGAAGATAGCTGTTGATCGAAGGGATGGAGAAGATAGTTGTTTATCGAGGGGATGGAGCAGATGCTTGTTGATCGAGGAGATTGAGAAGATAGCTGTTGATCGAGGGGATGGAGCAGATGCTTGTTGATCGAGGGGATTGAGAAGATAGTTGTTGATCGAGGGGATGGAGCAGATGCTTGTTGATTGAAGGGATTGAGAAGATAGTTGTTGATTGAAGGGATTGAGAAGATAGTTGTTGATTGAAGGGATTGAGAAGATAGTTGTTGATTGAAGGGATTGAGAAGATAGTTGTTGATCGAAGGGATGGAGCAGATGCTTGTTGATCGAGAGGATGGAGAAGATGCTTGTTGATCGAGGGGATTGAGCAGACAGTTGTTGATCGAGGGGAATGAGCAGACAGTCAGGCGTCGAGTGTTCTGCGGGCCTTCCTTCCTTCCTTGGCTGCTGTTCGCGGCGCCTCGTTCGGCCTTCGCTCTCGCCAACACCACCACTCGCTTGCTGCCTCGCTCCACTGCACGCGCCCCCTCTCGTGTGGCCGCGTGTGTGCTCTCTCTCTCTCTCTCTCTCTCCTTTGGACTTGCATCGATTGGCTTTGGCTTTAGCGTGGAATGGAGGGTGAGGAGGAGCTGCGCACCTATCGGTGTCGTCAGTGCCGTGCGTCGTTGTTCACCGAGAACGATATCGAGCAGCACCAACGAGGTCTCGGACAGCAGGCGTTCGCGTGGGCCAAGCGAGCGACAGCACAGGGACCGACGTGCTCGTCGTTGTTCATCGATTGCAGTCTCGAGTGGCTGGGCGATATGGCCGAGCAGGAGGGCAAGCTGTTTTGTCCCAAGTGCCACGCGAAGCTCGGCGCCTACAAGTGGTACGGCGACCAGTGCTCGTGCGGGTACGTAGCGACTGAACGCCAAACACCAAGCGACTGCGCGCCTCACGCTGACACCGCTACCGATACCGATACCGATACTAATACCGCTGCGATGTTCAGTGCGTGGTGCACGCCAGCGATTCAGGTGCTGCAGAGTCGCGTGGATTGCGTGGAGAAGAGCACCGCCACTGCTGGCTTGCAAGTGCGCATGCCGTGGCGCCCGCCGACCGACGTTGCTGCCGCGAGCCAGCAGGCGGGAGAGGACGCCACCGCCGACAACAACCACCACAACACAACGACGGCAGTGGCAGTTGGGGGTGCTGGCGCAGAGGACGACGCAGTGTAGCTGCCACCGAGCACCAACCCGAGCGCGAAATGTACATAGCACGAGAGGCACTGATACCGAGCTGCTGCTGCTGCCTCGTCGTCGAGATGGGCGTTGGGGGCGACAACCATTGTGGCACGTGTTAATTATTCGATGGAGCTCATAGGATGAGGATTGCCGCAGAGTGGTGGCGCGACATCAGAGCGAGAGCGCTCAATGACGCCGCGTACAATCGTGAGTGAGTGAGGGAGGAGATAGAGACGGTGCGCGATTGCTAGGATGTTAGAGACATGTGTAGTATGACATGAGGCGATGGCTCCAAGCGAGAACGGAGACGGCAGGGCGGGAGGGAATGAGCAGAGGATCACGCTTACAAGGCGGCGACGAGGGCGACGAGCACGACAGCGAGGCTGGCGACGACGGTCGAGGCCGAGTTGCCGTTGTCGGTGTTCTGCTGGAGGGCGAGCAGGCGCGCAGTGCAGTCGGGCGAGACCGAGTACTGGCCGCAGTTGGGACGAGCGACGCCAATGAGCTGGCCGGCGCACGCCGAGACGAAGTTGCTGCACTCAAAGTAGCAGGTGTTGACGGTGCGGTCCTGGCCGGCGCCGTCGCTGCGGCAGATCGGGTAGCCCTGGCTGCACTGGAACTCGAGGTAGGCCTGCGCGCACGCCGGCGTCGGGAGCGCGTTCTGGGCCTTGAGGAACGAGAAGAAGCTCTGGAGCTCGCGGTCGACCTGCGTGGTGGCGTAGGCCTGCGGCACCTTGGCACCCGACGGCAGCTTGCAGTAGCGCAGATCCGTCGGCGGGCTGACGCACGCACCGAACACTGCAGAGAGAGCACGACGAGCAAACGAAGTGAGTGGGAGGCGACTATCGCACACGCTCGCTAGTTTGCACGCTACACGCTACAGCTCAGGTCGTAGTGTCGTTGTTGCGCGTCGCTATCTCGCTATCTCGCCAGATCGATCGATAGGAGAGCAAGTGGCTACCGCATCGATCGATGAACGAATGCTGCTGTGTATCGGTAGCTCTCTCTCTCTCTCTCTCTCTCTCTCTCTCTCGGTCTCGGTGTTGGTCGATAACAAGGCCACACTACCACCACCACCACTGCGGCAACTACGTCGTCGACGAGATCTCTCCCAGCCTCCTCAATCGCGAGGCGATATCGGCCTTCTCTTCGCGATCGAGATCGATCGATCGATCGCATCTCGCTGCCTCCTTCGTGCCTCCTTCCCTCCCGCCTCTCGTTGGCTGCATTGTAGCGCTTGGCACCACCACTACTACTACCCACCACGATCGCTACCACATACCAGCGGCGGCGAGGCCCAAGAGCACCAGAACGACGGCGAACTTCATCGTGCGGGTGGAGCGCGCGTACAGCAGAGGGAGACGAGAGAGACAAGAGAGCGAAACACACAGCCACCAGAGAGACCCGTACCCTGCCCAGCGTAAAGCAACCGGGCTCGCATCCTACTAGTCCCGTGGACCCTTATCGGTCGAATGTTAAGGAACACGCCAGGCTCGTGGAGGGAGTTGGTGGTGAAATGACGGCGCTGAGATTAAGGGTGATGGGGAGCTTGTGGATGCGGTACGGGAGCGAAGTTTCGGTAGTTTCGGAGTTTCGCGTTTATTTGCTTCTTGTCGTTCGTCCTCACGCACCACACACCAACCAACCACACTCACTCAGCCGGATTGCTCGTGTGTAAGCGAGAACTCTCGAGGGAGATCGAAGCACCCAAGACACCAGCTCGAATCGATCACGTGTTGATATCACTCGTGTGTTGGTGTTGGGGGTTTCTGTACTTTCCTCGCTCTTGAACGAATCGAATCGATCGATCGATCTCTCGATCTCTCGGTCTCCGAGCAGAACAGCAAGGCTCCACATCTCCTCACCAGCAAGCCACCAGACCACTCGCCTTGCCATCATGTCATATCGCTCTGGCGCTCCAGCCGATGTGCTGCGTGTGCATGAGATGCTCACGCCCAAGCCCAAGGTACTACGGCGACTGCTGCTTGTACCTTTGTTACTTCCACTCACTCTCTCGATCTCGCTCGTGTGTATTCGATCGATGAACCATGATACAGGAGCTCATTACCAACTGCACGTATCGTCGATTCATTCGGTATGTTGCTATCAATCTCTAATGAACGAGCGCCTTCTATGCGCTCGATTGAGTACGTTCTCGAGTATTGACTCTGCGTCATAGCGATGGCGAGATCGACGTCTACAACTCGACCGAGCGCAGGATGAAGCACCGCTACTTCTTCCTCTTCAACGACGTGCTTCTGCTCACCAAGAAGGAAGGCTCTCGTCGCTTCTGGCTCAAGGTCTACATCTCGCTGCGCACCTCGTTGCGAGTCGAAGACGTGCCCGATACCGCGTCGCCCTATCGAGGTGTGTACCTGACACGCGCACGTTGTTCTGCGCCCTCCATCCACCCACTCACTCATTCACTCGTTCCGTTCGATCGATCGATCGATTGGATACCTCTCATGATGCAATAGACGAATTCCGTCTCTATGCGCCCAAGAAGACCTTCATCTTCTTTGCACGCTCCGAGGAGGGCAAACTCGGTTGGTTGCGCGACATCAAGGCCGCCATCAATGGCGAGTACGGCATTCGTGACGGCGCCCCCTACAACGCTGGCGGCAGCGGCGGCGGCGCAGGCTCCTATGCACCATCGGGCGGCGAGAGTGCCGCGAGTATCATGAGCTCGCACTCGTCGGCCGCTGGCTTCTACGACCCCTATCCGCAGACCGCATCCAAGGCCCCGCCCAAGCCCGATCCCATCAAACTCAGCGGCGCCATCGGTCGCATCGATATCAGCGGCGCATCGGACGCCCATCGCAGCGGCAATGTGGTCGGCGACGACGTCGAGGAGGATGTCGTGATTGCGTCGATCGGCGCTCCCGCCGTGGCTGGCTCGTCCGGTCGTCCGCGTGCTCCCAGCGGCGGTGGCGGCAACATCATCGGTGTCACTACCACCACCACCACCACGACCACCAGCAGCACCGCACCGCCCAAGTACAAGCTCGACGACGAAGGTGACGACCCGTTCGCCAAGCTGGCTCAGCGAAATACCGGCATGCCAGCTCCTGTCTCTTCGGCTCCTCCAGTGGTATGCATTCATTCATTCATTCATTCATTCATTCATTCATTCATTCACGCCGCTTCGTGCCAATTCATTCTCACTCGTTCGTGTCGCTAGGGCCTACAAATGCCGCACAAGCCGCTGCCGCCACCACCGAGCTTCTTTGACGGCGGTGCCGCTGCTGCGCCATTGCAACCGACGCCGTCTGCTCCGTTGCAGCCGACGCCTCTACAGCCAAAGCCATTGCAGCCCGCGACGGCACAGCCATCCTCGCACGACCCCTCGGGCCGCAACTACTCGGTGCTCAAGGAGGCCATGGCTGCGCCAACCAGCTCTCCCTCCTATGGTGCCAGCGCCAGTGGCACCGGCCTGGCTGCGGGCGGCTTCGGAGCCTCGGTACTGCCACCATCGTACGGTAGCGCTTCTGGCTACGGCGCTCCCGCCACTGGCTTGGGCGGCTATGGTGCCACCACTACGCCAGCTACTGGCTTGGGCGGCTATGGTGCCACCACGACGCCAGCCACTGGCCTGAGTGGCTTCGGCACTACGACGCCAGCTACTGGCTTGGGCGGCTATGGTACCACCACGACGCCAGCCACTGGCCTGAGTGGCTTCGGCACTACGACGCCAGCTACTGGCTTGGGCGGCTATGGTGCCACCACTACGCCAGCTACTGGCTTGGGCGGCTATGGTGCCACCACGACGCCAGCCACTGGCCTGAGTGGCTTCGGCACTACGACGCCAGCTACTGGCTTGGGCGGCTATGGTACCACGACGCCAGCTACTGGCTTGGGCGGCTATGGTGGCACCACGACGCCAGCCACTGGCCTGAGTGGCTTCGGTACCACGACGCCAGCTACTGGCTTGGGTGGCTATGGTGCCACCACGACGCCAGCCACTGGCCTGAGTGGCTTCGGTACTACGACCGCAGCGCCTGGCTCGACCCTGAGCGGTCTGTCAGGCTTCGGTGGTCTCCCGACTGGCTCCAACTACGTGCCAGGCATGTACTCGGCCATGGCTGGCATCGGCGCGCCTGCTGCAGCTCCCGCTGCTGGCGGCGGCATGTACATGGGTGGAATGCCTGCTGGCTACTCGATGCAGCCACAGCAGCCGCAAGTACGCTGACCGAACCTTGTCTTCGCACCTCGTCTTTGATTACTTACCAACCAAACGGTCCGCGTCTCGTGTTCGCAGCAATACCAACAACCCGGTCATGGAACGATGGGTACTTGGCCGAATGCATAGAGGGTGATCCACTACCAACGGTGCTCGGTTGCTCCTCTCGAGTCGAGATACTTGGTACCGATGAGACGTATGCATAATTGTTGTAGTAGTATTAATAAAGGTACTGATAAACCAAGCCACCTCCACCTGGAGTTGCGAGTGGTAGAGAAACAAAACATTTTACTTTACCTTTACCATATTATTACTGTTTGTTTGTTTGTTTGTTTGTTTGTTAATGCCATTTTGATAGTTGAATAGAATGGAATAGAATAGAGTGGTGTGTGGGATGGGATAGAATAGAATAGAACAGTTGGTTGACGAGCTAATGTGTGTACATGATTTCGTTACTGTGATCTCCTTCGATGTGTGCATATGTATACGAGATGCTATTCGTTCTGTATCTATACTTGATCGAATGATGAGGTTTGCGTGTTTGTGTGTCTCACTCGGTTGGTTTTCGCCAGCTGTTGTCGATGTCGATGTCGATGTGGTACGGAATAGATATGTTGCAAATTGAAAGTGAAGAGGTGGTCGTGAGAAAAATGGTGATTCGATATGTAGACTCGTGAGATGATGTTGATGATGTGCTGAACAAGTGGTGGTGATGTTGCAGCTTCTCTCTTGAACTTGGTGTTGGTGATTGCTGTTATGCTGCTGATGGTGATGATACAAGCTTGAAGCTTACATTTGAACTCGTTCGATCTCCCTATCGCAATCGTGGGTTCGAGCCGCCACGACGTCGCGAAGCTGCGTGATTGCCCCGAGTTTCGTGTTGGTTGCGCGCTCGCTTGCGTGGTTGGCTCTCCTTGAAGAAGACCACATCGTCGCGCCTCCGCTTGCGAGAGCTCGTCCCGCGGTCGAACGAGACGGAGGCGGTAGCGCCACCGTGCCATTGACCAACGGCCGCCTCATCGGATTCATAGCCATCGAGGTCGGAGGTCTCCTCATCTTCTCCCAGTGCGGTCGATCGAACGGTCTGGTAATGTCGCGGAAAGTCGGAGGAGCTGCGGCGAGCTGTCGCTTGTCGCTGTTGTTGCTGCTGCTGTTGTTGCTGCTTGCTGGTGGTACTACTCCCGAAGCCATCACTCCGCGATGGAGCCGGTGAGGCAGCCCAGTTGCCGAGGCTAACGATACGGCCGCGACTTGAGCTAGGCCTCCCTCTCTCAGAGCCTCCGCCGCCGCGACGCCGGGAGCGCGTCGTGCCGTACTTGTCGTCGCTAGAGTCGCTGATGGCTCCTTCCTCTTCCTCGCTCTCGTCGAGTTGGCCTTCGTCGGCGCTCTCGGGCGCTTCGTCGCTCGAGTCCTCGAACCGATGGTGCTTCGCCACTTGCGTCACCAATGCGGGCGCCGAGCGAGCCCGAACATCGATGGCACTCGGCGCGAGATTCGACTCGATCTCGCTGTCGGTCTCGCCAATGTCCGACTCGACCATCGAGAACTGATCGACCGTCTCGAGGCGGCGCTGGCGTCGTTCCTCCGAGCGGCCGTCCGAGATGCTTCGGTAGTATTCCCAGAACTCAAAGTGTCGGTCCGAGTCCGGCACGGCACGGAACAGTCGCTCGATGCGCTCGCGGTTCTTGTGCATCATGTCGTCGATGCGAATGATCGAGTTCAGCTTCGAGTACTGCCCACCGAGCGACAGCACCTCGGCAGCTCGCAAGAAGGCCTCGCGAACACGAATGATGCCATACGATCCTCGTCCAACGTCGTTCGTCGGGTCATTTGGATCTTCGATCGAAAGCAAGTACGGTCGGGTATAATCGAACCAACCTCGCTCCTCCTACAAAGACACTGCTAGTTAGTGACGGCTCCTCAAATGTTCGTAGTTTGCGAGAGAGCGCCTACCTTGATGTAGTACGAGCCTCCATCACGGACTGAGATTCCGACGTTGTAGTAGTTGAAATGGCGGCCGTAAAAATCAAAGAACTCGAGCAATAGCTGTCCGAGATCGTCAGTTTGACCCTTTCGTTGCTGGTATTCACATCGATCTTGTGAGTACATTGATACGGAGAGGGAGAGAGGGGGAGAGAGAGCCAAAACATACCTGGAGCAAGGAGATCAACAGGAGCAAGATGGCGTACGATCCAATGCCACCGGTATAGACCTCGTTCAGCTGCCTCTGTGCCAAGAAGAACTTGATCACCAGAGCCAGCGGTCGAATCTGGTGGTACATTTGGAGGAAGTGGCGGACGAGCTTGGTGTTCTCGGGCCCGTTTGGTACATTGAAGCTAATGTCGATCTGGCAGCCGGTGGGCCGGTCGACCAGCTTGATCAACGGTACTCGTGCGCGAGTGATGAGCGTCATCTTGGGCGCTGGCTGTTGATTGCGCAACACGCGAGCGAGATCATGAATCGGGTCGTGGCTGGGAGCGCCGATCACCACGATATCAATGTCGCTGCACAAGAGTTGATTCACAAAGAGTTGATGGCTCGATCAGTAGGTGCGGCGAGAGCAAACGTGATAGGTGCATACCTGTTGGGCAAGAAGAGACCCGAGATGAAGCTGCCGAACGGGATCACCATGGCTTCAGGCCACAAGGTCTGAACCGTGTTGATGATGCCCGAGATCAACGACACTCGCATTCGTCTCTCGGCAGCCGTGGGCGAGATGAAGCCCTCAAAGGCAAGAATGGCATCGTGCAAGCTGCATCATGCACCACAAACAAACGAACAAAGAGAGAGGGAGACCGCCAGATGATCAGCAAATGCACATGAATGACAGCATCGATGCTATACTGATGATGGTGTGGAAGGGAGGCCCATTGTGTCGGCGACGTACTACTCGCACTCTTCCCAGGGCACGTGAGGCGTCGGCGGCGGTGGCGGTGGATTCGACGGACTCACAGGATCGGCCTCGCCCGACAGCTCGTCGACGTTGGTCGAATCGACTGACGGGCTCGAGGAGAGTGACGGCGATGGGGAGCGCGAGAACGACACAACAACGGGAGAGTATGGTGCGTTGGAGCTCGAGTCTTGTGGTTCTTGCGGTGGCGGTGGCGATAGAGGCTTGGTGGCTGGCAGTTCCTCGGGCTCGCTGTCGCTCGAGATCTCGATGATGGATGCCACACGAGTGGCCGAGTCGTCGTGCACACGTGGCGACGGAATGTGAGGCGACGGAGACGGGGGAGCGGAGGAGCTCGCGGACGATGGAGATCGCGGCGGCGACTGCGCAAAGATGTCCTTCATGGACTGGCGGAAGATCTTGCTGCCACCGATAGCGGTGGAGCGCGTCGGCGAGGCGGTCGAGTGCGAGGGAGACGCAGGCGGTGAGGAGTGCGCCGAAGGCGAGGCGGGCGATGACGGACTCGACGAGGCGTCGCGATGCGAGTGCGACGAACGACGCTGGACGGCAGCTTCGACGGCAGCGATCGCGCTTGGTGCTAGGGTTCGCCTTGGAGAGGAAGTCGCAGATGGAGTTGTTGATGAAGAGGGAGATGTGGCGGTGCCATGCTTGGACTTGGATGATGATGAAGATGCTGATGATGGAGAGGGCGTTGATGGTGCAGGAGGAGAGGTTGCTGACGGAGACCTCGGTTTGGTCGGGGTTCTGGACTTGGATGGAGTGGATGCAGGGTTCGATCGATTGGATGGTGCAGAGGATGAAGGAGATGTTCTGGCAGTCGATGACGACGATGAGGACGAGGCAGCAGACGACGATGATGTCGGGGTCGATGGCTCACGCTTCGATGCTGTGCGCTGTGCTGACGTAGCAGTTGACGACGATGCTGCTACTGCTGACGATGGCAGCTGCTCGATGAGGACCACAGCAGTGGTACCGTCACCTTGTAGAGCGACTGCATCATTGGGCGTCGATTTGCTTGTGATCGACGGGCGTTTGTAGTCGGCGGACGGTACGTGCGTCGCAGCATACGAAGGCTGCTCGATCAGCGTGATATCATCCGATTCATCGAGTGATAGATCGATGATATCCAATGGCGTCGTTGACTTGCCTCTCGATGCATTCGATGAACCATGTTGTGAACTTGATGATGATGATGAGGATCTCGAGCTTGATTTCAATGATGATGCGGTGGCCTCGGGCTTGCGATCCAAGGTCGAAGATGCTGATGCTGCTGATATCTGCTGTTGCTTCTGTTGTTGATGCAGCAGTAGCTGGCGGCGCTTGAGGGCCGTTTGATGCTTCTTGCCGGCGAGATGACTAGTGACCGCTGCCTCCGAGGTACATTGTACGTGGCAGATATCACAGATCATGGTCGATAGGACTCACCGACGCGAGCAAACACACTAACACGCGCACGCACACACGCACGCACAGACCAAAGAGATATGTAGAAGATATGTATGGATGGATAGATTGGCTCAGCGAGAGGTTGGATAGGGATAGAGGGCTCACACTCACACGCACACACTACTATATAGGTATAATGGATGGATATTATAGCTATCTACAACGTGTTGGTGGTCAAAGGGGCCGCGAGATATCGAGAAGATTGAGATATGCGAGTGGTGGTTGTGTGTGCGGGGAGAGGGAGAGGAGATACTGCGGCGCAGCCCGTACTCGAGAGGCTTTGGATGGCTGAGGAGTTTTCGTATCGTGATAGAGAACCGAGAGAACACATCAACGGTACTCTCTCGAGTGAGAAACTCTCAAGAAGCCTCGCCTTGCTGATTGATGATTGGATTGATGATTGATTGGATTGGATTGGATTGGATTGGGGATTGGATTGGATTGGATTGGATTGATGCTTGGATTGGATTGGATTGGATTGATGCTTGGATTGGATTGGATTGATTGGATTGGATTGGATAGCAAAGGTCAGTGTCAGCCTTTCGGCACACCTCTCTTCATTGTTATTGTGGCAGCAGCGGCAGCAGTGTGGTGAGCGCGAGTTGCGGGGAGTGTGTCGCTCACACGTTTGCGAGATCGACTTACGCCTGCAGCATGGGCTTCAGCGAGCTCGAGACCTTGAAGTCACAGCCCGTGGCGGCCCTGACTTGGTCGACCGTGACGCCATCGGCGATCTCGATGAGGATCAAGCCCTTGCCCTTCTCGACGTCGAACACGCACTGTTTGCCAATCGCGCCACGATGCGTGCGTTGTCAGTCACTCATCGAAGCCAGCGGCGAGTCAGTCACGCAGTCAGCCATTCACGTACCAGATCAGTGATGATGCGGTCGACGCACTGGCCGCGAGTCAGCGGCAAGTCGCACTTCTCGAGGATCTTGTGCACGTTGCCCTGTGGTTGCCGAGCGTCAGTCACGTTCACTCGGCTCAGAAGCGAGCGAGCGAACGAGCGAATAGGGCTTGGCATACCTTAGCCACGTGTTCCATGGTGACAACGACGCGCGATCCCGACGACGTGAGGTCGATGGCACCGCCAGGTCCCTTGACCATCTTGCCCTGCATCGAACGCAGCGTGAGTTCGAGAAGTAAGAGCCTTGCTCGCTTGTTCACAAGCGCCACGTACAGGAATGACCCAGTTGGCGAGGTCTCCCGTCTTTGAGACTTGCAACGCTCCGAGGATCGTGAGGTCCACGTGTCCACTGTAGCAGCGTGCCAAGCAGGTGAGACACTCGAATGGCGAATGAATGGCGCGCTAGTCATTGAGATAAAGAGAGATGGCGTACCCTCGAATCATGGCGAACGACTGCGAGCTCGAGAAGATGGCCGAGCCAGGGACCGTGGTGATGGTCTCCTTGCCGGCGTTGATAAAGTCAGCGTCGACTTGGTCCGGCTTGGGATACGGGCCCTTTGAACCAGACGAAGACGAAGCATTCGTGAATCAGTATCAACTCTCTCTGCTGGCGTGAGAGAGAGAGCAAGCACTGGCATACCATGCCGAGCAATCCATTCTCGCTTTGCAGCTCGATGTGAACGCCCTTGGGCACATGGTTCGAGGCGAGGGTCGGGATGCCGATGCCGAGGTTGCAGTACATTCCGTCCTTGAACTCCATGGCAGCGCGACGAATGATACGCAAGCGACGCTTCTCGGCGTCGGTCTTGGGCGTGTCCTCGGCGTGAGCGCCAGTGTCGATCGTGCGACGCTCGATGCGCTTCTCGTACGACGGGCCCTTGATGAGACGATGCACGTAGATGCCAGGCACATGGACGTTCTCGGGCGAGATCTCGCCAGCCGGAACGATCTCCTCGACCTCTGCGATCGTGATCTTGCCAGCAGTCGCGGCATCGGGATTGAAGTTGCGGGCCGTTCCTCTATCGAGTGTACCACACGCGCGTACATCAGCGAGACTGCGAGAGAGAGCGCTGGGTCTCGAGAGAGAACGTACCGGAAGATGACGTTGCCCTTGGTGTCGGCCTTCCAGCCCTTGATGAAGGCAAAGTCGCCAGTGATGGCCTCCTCCATGACGTACTCGCGGCCATTGAAGACGCGCACCTCGCGCTTCTTGCTCTTGATGGCCGGCGAGCCATCGGCGTTGTACTTGATCGTGAATCCACCATCCTGCATTGATGGCCGACATCAACGAGTGATGAGTCCCCCCGAGACACCGGGTCTCTCGCTCTCTCGCTCAGTCTCGCGAGGAAGAGGCACATACCGCGAACCAAGTACCGACGCCAGTGGGAGTGTAGAAGGCAGGGATGCCGGCGCCACCAGCTCGAATGCGCTCGGCGAGAGTGCCCTGCGGACACAGCTCGACCTCGAGCTCGCCCTTCAGGTACTGGCGCTCGAACGTCGCGTTCTCTCCGACGTACGACGCGATCATTCGCTTGATCTACAGCGAGAGACAACGCGAGTGAGTTGGTGGGCGAGTGAGGGCGTGAGGGCGTGAGGGCGGCGGTACCTGGCGCGACTGGAGCAGCGGGCCCAGACCAAAGTCGTCGACGCCGCAGTTGTTCGACACGACCGTGAGCTCCTTGGTGCCCTTGTTCCTGAGCGCCTTGATCAGGTTCTCGGGGATGCCGCACAGACCGAAGCCACCGACGACACTACCATCACGCCGTGGTTCGTGAGACCGTGAGGGTGAGTGGTGAGGCTCGTCGAGCCTAGCGAGAGCGAGCGAGAGGGAGGGGCGTACAGCGTGGCGCCATCGGGCACGTCGGCCACTGCGGCCTCGGCGCTGTCCCAGATCTTGGACGAGAGCATCTACCGCCACGCACACGAGCGAGAACACCGCCGTACGAGGTGTGAGGAGCGAGTGAGGCGCTTCGAGCCCGATATCTACTGCACTACAGCGGCGGCTCTATGGGCGCAGGAGCTGCTCTCTTTCTCAGGAGCAAGAGCTGCGCTTCGGGCTGCGCAGCGAGAGAGAGGCAACGTACGCGCATCAAGCCCGCCAGCACCGGCGGACCCACCACCGATGGCGTGCGCGCCAAGCCGCGTGAGGCGACGATACGAGAGAGCATTCTCGAGGTTCTTGCGAGTGCGACGGAGCTGTGAGGGAGCGTGAGGCGCGCGAGAGAGGCACAGAGCAACTGAGAGAGAGCGAGAGAGACTCGTCGGTCGTCAAGAAGGCGCGAGACGACTTCAAGCCCGCCATTGCGCTACGATACTTTTCTGCTCTCAGCTCGATACGACGATAGGGCTTATGGCGCGACGTTAATGATCGAGGGATGGTGAGCTTATGACTTATTGCGGGGTACGGTTTCTACGGATATGCGTCAGATCTGACGGATGAGATCGCCTCCTTCTCTTCGTCGCCTCGTCGCTGCTGCATCACACGATCAAAAAGAGGTGGATGATGGCGCTCTCGAGGTCTCTGACGGTGGCGCTCTTGGCGCTGGTGGTGTGCGTGTGTGTGATTGGTGTGCGACCCGTGCGTGCGACGAGGGTCGATGATATCGGCCGAACGACGCTGGTGGTGCTCGACGACTTGGCGCAGCGAGCCACCTACTCGCGCTTCTTCAGCTCGCTCACTGGTACGCGACACGCCCGAGGACCAGCGCCATGCCCGCAAGTCGCTCACACGTGTTGGTGGTTGTTTCGTTAGGCCGTGGCTTCAAGCTGGACTTTGTGCAGGCCGAGGACGACATTGCGTTCGTCGAGTGGGGCGAGTTCCGCTACGACTCGCTGATCTTCCTGGCTCCTCGCGTCGAAGGTACCGCACTCGACTCGCGCACGCCTGCAACACAGTGTTCTGATTAATTAATCTCCCTCGTGGGAACACGCAGCTCTCGGCGGCTCGCTGAGTGTCGAGGCGATTCTGGACTTTATCGACCAGGGCCACGACGTGATCCTCGCGACCGACAGCGATGCCACGTGGGTGACGCGCGAGCTCGCGTCCTCGGTCGGCGTCGAGATCGACGACGAGGGCACGTTCGTCATCGATCACTTCAACTTTGATGCCCGTGACTCGGGCTCGCACACGTTGTTTGCCGCCTCGAACATTGCGCCCGTCAAGGCGGTCGTTGGCGAGCGCAAGATCAACCCCGTGCTCTACCGCGGGTATGCGATGCGATGCGACACGATGATGGTTCTCCAGCAATCCACTCACTACCTGCGTGCCTACCTGCTTGCGTGTCTGGTTGATGGCATCTCTAGTGCTGGATTGATCCTCAACCCGGAGAACCAACTCGTGTTCCCGGTGCTCTCGGGCTCGAGCACCTGCTACTCGGCGACGCCCGGCGACGCCATCGAGGAGATCAAGATCGCCGGCACGTCGACCGTGTTGGTCGCGAGCCTCCAGGCGCGCAACAACGCCCGCGTCACGGTCTTTGGCTCGCTCGACATTCTCAGCGACTCGTTCGCGACCTCGAACGTGCAGACCGCATCGACCAAGTACGTCCGTCCGTCCATTCTACTCGTTCGTGCTCTCCCTCGCTGATCGGGAAATGATTCATATGGCGTAGGTTCGAGCGCTCGGGCAACGAGGAGTTTGTGACGCTCGTTACCAAGTGGACGCTGCACGAGCGCGGCATGTTGCGCATGCGCAACGTCGTGCACCATCTTCCGGGCGAGCAGCAGCACCCCGAGATGTACGTCATCAACCAGGAGATCGAGTACACGCTGACGATCGAGCAGTTCGACGAGAACAAGTGGGTGCCGTTCCTGGCCGACGAC
>Ga0209935_1003381_pt1 | contig 16540 bp, 21 predicted proteins | sample ThiBio_1000_plan_2_FD_183958 | JGI IMG/M metagenome (GOLD analysis project Ga0209935, IMG submission 183958) | Wastewater bioreactor microbial communities from Cape Town, South Africa - Thiocy_cont_1000_plan (SPAdes) | ecosystem: Engineered > Bioreactor > Thiocyanate-remediating >... | reverse complement strand
TCTGTGTGTGTGTGTGTGTGTGTGTGTGTGTGTGTGTGTGTGTGTGTGTGTGTGTGTGTGTGTGTGTGTGTGTGTGTCGATGGGATCAAAACAAACCCAATCCAAATCATCATCAATAACAAGAAGGAGAGCAAGAGGATTGGATGTCAGTGGATGGGAATCGAACAATCGAATCTTGAATCATCATCAACAACAAGAAGAGTATCACGATGATGATCGAACCTCGATCTCGAATCAACTTGGAGATATCTTGATTCTCGGCAACATCTTGAGGTGTCTTTCCAGCATTCTGGAGATTGGATGATTGGGAAGTCAGAGAATGAAATGGAGCTCATGATATGGGCCACAACCAAGAGATAGAGAGAGAACTCACACACACACACACACACACACACACACACACACACACACACACACACACACACACACACACACACACACACACACACACACAGACACACACACACACGTACATCTTTGATTGATTTGTCGGCACCAAGATCGATCAGAAGCTCGATGCATTGATGATGGCCTTTGATTGATGCATGATGGAGTGGTGTTCTATTGTCGCCATCAAGAGCATTGACATTGGCTTGATGATCGATCAGAAGCTCGTGATGATGGCCTTTGATTGATGCCCAATGGAGTGGTGTTCTCTTGTCTTTATCAAGAGCATTGACATTGGCTTGATGATCGATCAGAAGCTCGATGCATTGATGATGGCCTTTGATTGATGCTTCATGGAGTGGTGTACTATTGTCGCTATCAAGAGCATTGACATTGGCTTGATGATCGATCAGAAGCGATTGGATCTCTTCCAACGAGCCCTTCGAGGCTGCATCTATCAGTTGAAGATCGATTGGTTTGTTGCCTCGATTATCAAGAGTATTGACATTGGCTTGATGATCGATCAGAAGCTCGATGCATTGATGATGGCCTGCAATTGATGCAAGATGGAGTGGTGTTCTATTGTAGTTATCAAGAGCATTGACATTGGCTTGATGATCGATCAGAAGCTCGATGCATTGATGATGGCCTTTGATTGATGCTTCATGGAGTGGTGTTCTCTTGTAGTTATCAAGAGCATTGACATTGGCTTGATGATCGATCAGAAGCTCGATGCATTGATGATGGCCATTGATTGATGCAAGATGGAGTGGTGTTCTATTGTTATCATCTAGGGCATTGACACTGGCTTGATGACCGATCAGAAGCTCGATGCATTGATGATGGCCATGCATTGACGCAAGATGGAGTGGTGTTCTATTGTAGTTATCAAGAGCATTGACATTGGCTTGATGATCGATCAGAAGCTCGATGCATTGATGATGGCCATGCATTGACGCAAGATGGAGTGGTGTTCTATTGTAGTTATCAAGAGCATTGACATTGGCTTGATGATCGATCAGAAGCTCGATGCATTGATGATGGCCATGCATTGACGCAAGATGGAGTGGTGTTCTATTGTAGTTATCAAGAGCATTGACATTGGCTTGATGATCGATCAGAAGCTCGATGCATTGATGATGGCCATTGATTGATGCTTCATGGAGTGGTGTACTCTTGCTGTTATCAAGAGCATTGACATTGGCTTGATGATCGATCAGAAGCTCGATGCATTGATGATGGCCTTTGATTGATGCAAGATGGAGTGGTGTACTCTTGCTGTTATCAAGAGCATTGACATTGGCTTGATGATCGATCAGAAGCTCGATGCATTGATGATGGCCTTTGATTGATGCTTCATGGAGTGGTGTTCTCTTGTAGTTATCAAGAGCATTGACATTGGCTTGATGATCGATCAGAAGCTCGATGCATTGATGATGGCCTTTGATTGATGCAAGATGGAGTGGTGTTCTATTGTAGTTATCAAGAGCATTGACATTGGCTTGATGGTCGATCAGAAGCTCGATGCATTGATGATGGCCTTCGATTGATGCCCAATGGAGTGGTGTTCTATTGTAGTTATCAAGAGCATTGACATTGGCTTGATGATCGATCAGAAGCTCGATGCATTGATGATGGCCTTTCATTGATGCATAATGGAGTGGTGTTTTCTTGTAGTTATCAAGAGCATTGACATTGGCTTGATGATCGATCAGAAGCGATTGGATCTCCTCCAACGAGCCCTTCGAGGCTGCATCAAGAAGAGCGTTGTCGAGTTGGTCTTGTGAAGCCATTGCATCAACCAGCACTGATTCACTTCCAACGAGAGAGAGAGAGACACGAGCACAGCAAGGCAACAAGAGAGTCGCAGCCAAGATATGGTGCTCTCTGAGCTCCTTCGATGGAACAGAGCCTCCCACTCCAACGAGAGTCTGTGTGGCGTATATCAATCCCCCACGCAATAGTACTTGAGCTGGTTCACGCCGAACACGATACACGAGGTACAAACTCACAGGCGAGAGATGCGAGCGCGGCAGCGGCAGCAAGCGAGTGATGCGTCGAGGCCGTCGAGTATCTGCTGCTGCCCCGCTACCACGCGCGCCTCTCTCGATGGCGAAGCTCGCACGCGGCAAGGCGCTCGCCATCGGGGCCTGGCATGGCCTCGTCTCGAACTTCTCGACCATGGTCGAGAACATGTCGAGCAACCTCGGACTGAGCTCCGAGTTCTTTGAGCTGATTCGTGCGGTCGGCGAGGCGCACAGCAAGCAGGAGGAGGAGAGCATCGTGCGCCACGAGGTGCGCCTGCTGCAGCAGCATCTGGCGTCCGGTACCATGACGCTCGGATCGCCCGAGGCTCGTGAATGGGTCGTGAGGCTTCTATACTGTCATATGCTCGGGCACGATGTCGAGTTTGGTCTCGTACACGCGCTCAATATCACGCAGCAGAACGCCATCCTGCACAAGCGCACTGGTGCGTATCTCGCGACCTCAATGCTCGATATCATTCATCATCGATATCATCATCATCATCATCATCATCATCATCATCATCATCATCATCATCATCATCATCATCATCATCATCATCATCATCATCCCCGGCAGCTTCTCTAACTCCCTCGACCATGCAGGCTACGTGGCAGTGGCAGCATTCCTACCCGAGAACCACGCTTTCCGCCTGATGCTGGTCAACTCCTTCCAGCGAGTATGAGCCTGCCTCGCTCACGCCACATGAATCGAATCTCTCCACCTGATTCACACGAATGCTGCGCGCGCGACTGCAGGATCTCGCGAGCCACAACTTCTTGATGATCTGCTCGGCGCTGACGGCCATGACGCGGCTGCTGAACAGCGAGACGGCGCCTACCGTCGTGCACCTGATCCTCGGACTGCTGAACCACCAGCGAGAGGTCGTGCGCAAGAAGGCCGTCATAGCTCTCACGCGATGTTGGCGCTGCTCTCGCGAGAGTCTCGAGGGCGCCACGGTGCCACTACGCCGCATCTTGTGCGATCGAAACCCATCAGTCATGGCCGTGTCGCTGTCGTTGTTCCTCGAGATGTCACAGGTAGCATTGCTGCTCGAGAGCTGCTCGAACCATCCGCCAAGTGAACTCCATCTGACTCGATTGGTTCCCGCGCGTGTGGCGCTTGACGATCGATAGCAAAACCCCGACCCACAGCGTGATCTCGTGCCGTCGTTCGTGTCGATTCTCAAGCAAGTGATCGACGAGCGCCTGCCACAAGACTACAACCATCAAGGCGTACCTGCACCTTGGATCCAGATGACGCTGCTACGACTCTTGGCGACCCTTGGCGCCAACGACAAACAGTATGCCCTTCGATCATTTGCCCAATCTGAATTGCGTTGAATCGCATTGCACTGACATGGCTCGATGATGCTCAAGGTCGAGCGAGCACATGTACGAGATCATTCAAGCGGCCATGAGCAAGGTCGTGAGCATTCGTTCCACGACATTGCCATCGATCGCGTTCGCCGTCTTGTACGAAGCCATTCGCACCGTGATGAAGATTGTACCGAGCGTCAAGTTGATCACGGCAGCAGCGAGCAACGTGCATGTGTTTCTCAACAGCACCAACCACAACTACAAGTATCTCGGGTACGCAACGACATTGCAACGAACTTCGTCCTGGGAAACGCCGACTAATGGCTTGTGCCAACGCACGCCTTCCTACACACAGCATCTGCTCGTTGGTGCTGATTGCCCAGAAGGTGCCACTCGTTGTTGCCGAACATCAAGTGGCGATTCTAGACTGCCTCGAGGATGCAGACCTGACGCTCAAGCACAAGACGCTCGACTTGCTGCACGTGATCACCAATGCTCGCAACGTCGTGACTCTCACGGCCAAGCTGCTCAAATCTCTCAAGTCGACGCACAACGCCAAGTTGCGCCGTCTCATGGCCGAGCGCATCGCTCAGAATGCTCTCAAGTTCGCGCCGAGTCCCACGTGGTATGTCGAGACCATCAAGGCGCTGCTGGTCATTGCTGGCGCCGATGCGCCTCGCCAGATTGTGCACGACTTGATGCACTTTTTGAAGCAAGGTACTGCTGCATCCTCTCTCGCCGTGAGGAATGGCTACTCAGCTTGGGGTCTCTGTTGGGTAGGTTCGGGTGAGAGCGATGAAGCTGACCTCAAGATCCGCCGTACTGCGCTTACGAGCTTCGTTGACGTACGTCACAGCCGTTCTTCGCCATATCCGTGCTGGCATCATTGAGCTTATTCGTGTTCGATTCGTCATAGACTCTCGATACGGTGAAGAACAAGTCCTCGATCTTTCTGCAAGCTGTTGCTTGGGTACGCTTGTGCCACCTACTCATATCCAGGCGCTCGATACGATTCTCACATGATGGGGCACGCTCGAGTAGATCCTTGGCGAGTTTGGGCATTCGGTTCCGGCGTTGAGTACCGAGACTGTGATCGATCGCTTGTCGGATGTGATCGAGCTCTCGAACGACAACGAATCCAAGACCATTGCTCTGTGGGCCATGCTGAAGGCCGTGTGCTGGCGCACTGCTACTGGACACGCCGAGCCTTGCCCGCCGCTCCTGAGCGATCTGCTCGAGACTCTCACGGCATCTCCGTACATTGATGTGCAACAGCGAGCATACGAGTTGATTCGGCTCTTGGATCGACCGCAACTCCTCCCTCTCGTTTTGCAGAGCACCACTCCAGGAGAAGAGGTCGAGGTCGATGAGACGCTGAGCTTCGCTGAGGAGTACGTCCAGGAGGCACTTCGTTGCGGCGCTCGGCCTGAAGTGGTGTTCAGCGAGAACGAGGCCGACAACGAGGAGGTCCACGACAACATGATCTCTGGTACTTGATCACATTCGTGCAGAGCTCTTGGCAGCGCTGGAAACTGACCACGAGCTTGTCATTTGTAGGCGATCGAAAGGGAGACCTCAAATGGGAGGCGTATCCGCGTCCGGAGCCCGAGTACTCGATCGAGAACCAACCGGTGTTGGCGCCAGATGTGCGATCGTTTGCCGAGCTACCGACTTGGGGGTTCGTAGAGTCGATAGCGTTGCTCACTTGTTGGGAGAGAGTTTGTTGACCTCGTTTCGGCTGCGTACAGGGAGCGCTCGGCCGAGTATGGCACGGCGCCGTCGTTCCGACCGAGGACCGCATCTCCACCACCTCGAAAGCGACTATGGACACCTGCAGGCTTCAACCAAGCTGCACCAGAGGCTCCAGCAGCGCCAGCACCGCATGATATTCGCTCTAACACGGGGCCATCTCCCTCGAAAGACTCTTCTCGCAGGTACGGTGAGCGTTGTCACGTGGGATACCGACCGATCCATGACATCGTCGATCTTGGATGTAGCTGGGGTGCGCCATCCGAGCCGAGCAGCAAAGCAGGGTCAAGCTGGAGCGCCAATTCCACCTCCTCCAAGGCGCCAGCGGCACACGTACAACCTGCCAATCCATCTCGACAGCAGGAAGCGGCGAGCCTCTTTGGATTTGAGCCGACAGATGGCTTGAGCCAGGCAGCACTGCTCGAGGAGGCGGTCGGCGTTCCGGCCGAAGCAGCGAGCCCCTACGTCAAGCAGCCATCTCCTGCCGCTCCTGCTCCAGCACCGCGGCTTACGAACGTCTTTGCTGTCAATCGACGCTGGGCGCCTACGAGCACGGCAAGCGAATCGATGCTGCCGCCCAGTACCTCGCAGCCATCGCAGCCCGAGCGCGTGGCAGCGACACCAATTGCAGCTCGCCAGCCTGCTGTTCACGCGAGTCGACACAGCGAACCGAGTGCAGCACCACAACAAGTCCGCACGAACCACCAACCCTCGCTACTCGACACGCCGACAGAAGCAACCACCACAACAACCACCACACCAACACCCAATCCCGCGCCACCTGCTGTGAGCATCCCGAGCATCGACTTGCTATTGGCGGACGATTCAATTGGATCGACAGCGACGCAGCCTGCGATGCCTTCTGTGCCGCTGTTCCCGGTGAGTTCCTCGCACGAACAACCACCACAACAGAGCTCCCAGCACGTTGCTGAGCCTGCGGCTGCCGCTGCTCCTGCGCCAACACTATCCGCTCCGACTACGGCTCCAGCTCCGACACCAGCAGCGCAACCACGAAAGAGCTTTGCGATGGTTGTGAGGCAGGACTTACGCGAGCAGCTCGAGTCGTTCGAGCTTGTACTGCAAGAGCAAACGGTGGCATTCGAAGACTCGCAGATTGCCTTGTCGTACTTGGTGGTCGGAACTGATGATGACACGGCCATCGTGGTGGTAGTTCACGGCAAGCCTGCGAGCAGCAGCGAAGCCGGCGTGTCGCGCTTGGAGTGGAGCTTCACGATTCCGTCGAACCTCGTCGTACGTTGGACTGCGAGGCGCATAGCACTCGATGCGACCGCTCGGTAGCGCTGAACAGCAGTGGGTGGTCGTGCAGGCATCGTACATGGCCGACCAGGGCGTGTTGATCGAGGCCAACAAGTCGTCGATTGCCAATCCGCCAAAGCAGCCGGTCGTGGAGCTCGTGAGGCTCAGCATGCAACACCTGAGCTTCTCGCTGGCACTTCACACCCGCATCGTGGTGGACCGCACCGATGGCTCGAGCACACCGCATGGCGCCTCACTCGCTCTGCACATTGGACACTTTCTGCGGTATGCAGCAGCTGCAGGACAAGCAGGTGCTACGATTGCTCACCTCAATCAATCACTCACTCACACTCTATCTGCAGGCCTCTCGAAAAGAGCGCCGATGAGTTTACGGCGTTGTGGACGTCATGCAGCAGCGGCGAGGACCGAGTGGATCTCAACGTGTACGGGCCGAGCAAGGGCGGCAAGATGGTGCCGGTGCACTCGCTCGATGGCACGGTGGCACCGCTGCTGCAGGGCTCCATGCACCTGAGCAGCGTGCGACAGCTCGGTACGTGGTGCTGCCAAAGCGGCTCGCCGCTCAGCCACTTGTGGTTGCACCATCAGCACCGCCAGCACACTAACCCGAGCAGAGAGCGAGGTGTGGTTCGCAGGCAGGAAGGCAGGTCGCGAGGCAGACGCAGCCTCGATGGTGGTGCTGGTTCGTGCGCAGCAGACAGTCGTCACCAAGGTCGAGCGAATCGTGATTTCGATACGATCGCCCAAGCGCTTCTTGACGCAGGTGGTCGGCAAGCATCTCCGACAGTTGTTGGGCATCAGCGAGTAGCGAGTAGCTCGCTTGTTGGCCGACGTATCGAATCAACGCGACGACAAGCGATCGAATGAATGAGAATGAAGTCGCACTCGATGAATATCCAGCATCGAGCGCACCGGTTGTGCACTGTAACAGATGGAGCGAGAGAGAACGCTGAGATGGGCGAGCTAGGGCGCGAGGAGATGGGTGTTATTATCAATAGAGAGAGCGGCAGGCCGCCGAGGAGGGCAGCGGCGCAGCGGGGAGACACTTAGTGGTGGCCGCCCTCGAGCTCCTCTGGCAACGGGTACACCTCGAAGAGGCCCTTCTTGCCCCAGGTGAACTCGCGCGTGCGGAAGTTGCGCATGTACGGGTACTCGACGCGGTGGCCGGGCTCGTCGGCAGCGACGATGTTGTAGACGAACAGCGCGCCGACGACCGGGAAGCACAGCAGCGACACGTTGCGCCATCGGTTCAAGCCTGCAGCACCAACAACACCACCAGCAGCAGAAGAAGAATAAGCGAGCAGGTTCTTGTGAGTACTCGCCACAATGAAGACAAGCAATAGCAGCTCGAGAGCGAGTCGGGATGTGCAGATAGGTGCAGCGATGCGAGCCGAGAGAGATAGCGAGATGGATAGCGACGTACTCTGGATCTCATCATGGCTCGAGCCCGAGCTCGAGTAGCTACGGCGAGTAACCTGGCGCGAGACCAGTTGGCGCGAAATGGCACGGGTAGCAGCCTGCATTGCGGAGAAGGTGATGTAGATGGAGCGGGACGATCGGTTGGCGGTGGCGGTGATGCAGCGGCAGCAGAAGAACGACGAAGGAAGATGAGAGGAGCAGCAGAGGGAAGAGGCTTCTTCCGCAGCCTGAGGAGCGGGCCGTGTTGGCTGCATGGTGGTCCGGTAGCGTAGGGCCTCCCGCGCTCCTGCCATGCCTTAATTCGACATTGCCGTCGTTCCTTCTGTCACTCCACTCCTTACGACATTGCCGTCGTTCCTTCTACGACTCCACTCCTTACGACACTGCCGTCGCGCCTTCTATCACTCCACTCCTTACGACATTGCCGCCGTTCGCTCGCAGCCCGCTCGCGCACACTCCATGGCGGGCGCCATCGATCTCGACCAAGCGCTCTCGTTCGCGATCGAGGTGGCCCGGAATGCCGGCCGAATGATCCTCGAGGCGTTCACGTCGTCGCACGAGGCCAAGGGCATCGAGTTCAAGGGCTCGGTGGACCTGGTGACGCAGGTCGACAAGGACGTCGAGCGCCTGGTGTTCGACGCCATCCGCGCCGCCTACCCCGAGCACCTGCTGCTGGGCGAGGAGAGCGCCGCCTCGTCGGGCGTGCAGGCCGACCTGTCCGACCTGCCGACCTGGGTCGTCGACCCGATCGATGGCACCACCAACTTCATCCACGGGTACGCTGCCAGCCCCATGACGACATGCGCATCGCTCGCTGCGAGAGCCTGACGCCTTCCCGCTCTCGCGATCGGCTCCGTCGCTTGCTCCACCAGGCAACCATTCAGTGCCGTATCGATCGGTACGTGCGGCAGTGCATGGGGGTGTATGATTGGCCGTCGCTCGAGCACTCACTTGACGATCGAATGTCGGCAGCGCTCGTGGTCGAGAGGCAGTCGGTGCTCGGCGTCGTCTTCAACCCGATGGTCGATGAGCTGTTCACTGCCGTCCGCGGCAAGGGCGCCTTCCTCAATGGCAAGGTACGCATGCGAGGGACACTGGCTCGTTCGTGCAGAGCTTCGCCTGACACTGTCAGTCGGCAGCCGATCCACGTCGCTGCGGCACCGTCGCTCGAGCAAGCCGTCGTATCGACCAACGTAGGATACATTCGTGCGGCGGACGGCATCGAGTTCATGCTCGAGAACATTCGCAGGTATCTCCTGCTCTATCGATCTATCACTCTATCTGTCGATGCTCAGGCATGTGCTCATCGATTGGACGCAGAATCCTCAAACAGAACGTGCGTTCGATGAGGATGCAAGGAAGCTCGGCGCTGGAGCTGTGCTCGGTCGCCATGGGTCGCCTCGATGCGTTCTATGAGGTTCGTCGACGTCAGCATTGGCGATTCGATTCGACAGGTTGCTCGATCGTTGATGTGCGTATCGTGATGGAGCAGTTTGGAATCCAAGCATGGGACATTGCTGCTGCGGTCGTGATCTTGCACGAGGCCGGTGGATTGGCCGTCGATCCAGCAGCCTTCAATGGCCAACGTACGTGATGGCGTGCTCGCTTGTGTTTGTGTGTGGTACTACTAGCTCGAGATCGAGCGTTCTAACAAGTCCGATCGCCGTCGCACACAACCAGCCAATCCGAATCCGCCGCCAATCAATCTGCTGGGACGTGTGGTGCTGGGAGCCAACCCGACCTTGGTACACATCATCGGCCCGTTGTTGATGCTGCCACCGGCAGGCGTCATTAAACAGTAACACCTCGAGGCCGTGCCATTGTTCCATCCAACGAATGTACATCTCATGCGTGCGGCAGCGCGGCCTCGAGCTCGGTCAGTGCCTCCTGCAACCAACCAACGTCGACTCGCGTGAGTCGCTTCATCCATGCGAGTCACTCCCTCGACACACACTGACACTCACGCACCAGAGCCGACATGGGCAGCTCGAATCCTTTGCGATTGTGCGGTATCTGCGGCTCGCGGGCGTTGATTCGTACAATGTAGCTGCCTGGAACACGCGATAGCAGCTCGCTCTGATAGCGCACGGTCGGTACCGACGTGCCCGCTCCGACCTCGATCACGACGCATGGCGTTTGGGTCGCAACCAACGAGCTGTACCAATCGACCAGACGGTCCGATTGTGCGGCGGTGCGAGTGCGCGTCCAGTCAGAGTCATTGAACATGAGTATGTTCGGTCGTGCGATGCTGCTACAGCCCTGTGGGCACTTGGGGAACTTGCTCGGATCCGCCTGAGCCCCGTATGAGCGTGAGTATCTCGTTCGATTCGATTCGACTCGACTCGACGCACCTGGAAGGTCTCGGGATCGACAGCAAGATCCAACGATGCCGGAGCCGGTGCGAGTTCGCCTCTGCTGCATGGCAGCGCACACTGCAAATAGTGTATCGAGCCATGGCACTCTACGATGCGATCCTCTGGGAACCCTGCCTTCTGGAACTGCCCATCTGATATCACCGTATGCGCGCGGGGCGTGTGAGGATGGCGTCGCATGGAATCGCGATACGAGTGCGGCACCTACCGACATTGCTCGTGAACACAAAGTAGCCGCCATCGTGCTGCTTCGACGTGGCAATCGACTTCAAGATCTCGAACCCTCGATGGGGTTTCGTACTTCGATACAAGGCCAATCGATGCCCGTAGAAGCCCCATGCCAGTCGTGGATTCTCAAAGAACCACCGCGGACTCGCCATGTCGACGAACGACAGCCCGAGTCGCTTGAGCGGCGGATAGGCGCGCCAGAAGCCCTCGTCGCCTCGAAAGTCCGGCAAGCCACTATCGACGCCAATGCCCGCGCCTGCCGTGATGGCAATAGCTGGCGCAGCCTTGATTGCGCGCGCAGCAGCAAGGATCGTGGTGCGTAGACTGGCGTGCATTGCGCTCGAGAAGAGCCCTTGCGATGCAGCAGCGTGTGCACGGCCACGAAGGAAGGAAGGAATGTCGCTGCGGTGCGCATCACTGTTCTTAACCGAACTCACGTGACCATCGGTGGATTCTCAGGTGTATTCTACTACTGCTTGTCCTCCACTGTTGTCGTCGTCGTCGGTTGGCAAGCAGCCTGTGACTTAGCCCATGATATCAATGATTGAATCGATGCCGCGAGACCATCGTGGCTACGATGCTCGCCAGTCAGCACTTGCACTTGGCTGAATTGCAGTAACTCGTGGAGCTGTCGAATGGCCTCGTGAATGACTATCCCACCACCACCACCGATGAAACGTCAGCACTTGCGTAAACGAGAACATGAATGTGTATCAATTACCGATCGACATACGTGAAGGGGCTCGTTGAAGCACTTGTTCGATCGCTGCACGAGCAGCTTGAAAGTCTTGTGAATGCATGATGGCAAGATAAGCCTTCTCAATGTAGCCGTCGACATAGTTCGGGTCGGTTTCTAGTATCGTGTCCAAGCATTCGAGAGACTTCACTGCACAATCGGGCTCGAATCCGCGGGCATGCTCGAGCATCATCAAGTACCGAAAAGTGCGAGTCGTGAAGAATCGAATCTCCACAGACTGGCGGTGCGATGATTGGTTCAAGAGCGCCAGTGCCTGGTCCAGGTCGACCAGCGCCATACGACGCGCGAGCTCCCATTGCTCGTTGGGAGTGCCATGAGTCAGCTGCTGCTGCGCCATCTTCGGCGCATTCGGCTTGGCTCGCTTGGGCTGATTGCTCTCCCCTGGATGGTACACATGACGTGAGTCAAGCATCTCACAGATCTTCACTGCGCCACTGCTGAAATACACGTACCATCACTGTTGCCATGATCCTCTTCTTCTTCTCGCGGCCTCTTCTTGCCACTACTGCTGCCACTACTACTGTGTTGATTGTCGTCGTTCAACGGTGTGCCGGTTGCATTGGTTGTTGCATCACTAGATCTGATGGCAGTGGTGCAAGTGCTCGGTACGGCCTCGGTGTGCGAGTTGACGAGCTGACGCAAGGCACGCCGAAGGTAGGCCACGGCTCGTCCGATAAAGGAACAGATCATCGTTGGTTCGAGGCGAATGGCGGCATCAAAGTCAGCGATCGCTTGATCGAACTGCTCCATGGCACAGTAGGTAGTGGCGCGACTGTCGTAGATGTAGTCGCCATCTGGTTCCTCCTCGATGGCATGATTGAAGCTGTCGATCGCTTGTGACAAGAGATTCAACGAGTGCTGCGCGAGGCCACGAGCATTGAAGAGTTCGGACTTGAGGTCTTCGTTGCTGGGATGCTCGAGTGCTGCGTCATAGTCGGCGATCGCCTCGTGGAACTTGTTGCAATTGTGGTACGCTTGGCCGCGGCGTAGTAGCGACTGGACTACGATCTCTCGATCGTAGTCGTCGGCCTCTTGGAAGAGCACGATCACGCGCGACAGATCGGCAATCTCCTGGTCGTATTGCATCGTCCCGCGGAAGGCCGTGGCGCGATGAAATAGCAGCGTTGCCTCGCGGGCGGGGTCGAGCTCGATCGCTTGGTTCAGCACATGGATCGCCTTGGTAAAGTGGTTCACACCAATGTAGAACTTGCCGAGACTCAGCAGCTCCTTGGCACCATCGGGAGCTAGGCGCACGGCGGTGGTGAGATCCTTGTGTGCCTCCTTGAGTCGGTTGCATTGCAACAGTGCCTCACCGCGCACCCGGTACGGCTTGGGGTTGTCGGGTTCGAGGAGAATGGCACACGACAGCGCTTCGAGGGCCTCGTCGTCGCGATTGAGATGGCTCAAGAGGCGCGCACGACGAATGTACGCAAAGACCATTGGCTCGAGCTCGATGGCACGTGAGTAGTCGGCGAGCGCCTCGTCGTAGCATTCGAGCTCAACCTTGAGTTCGGCGCGTTGGCGATACAGAAGAGCCTTTGAGGGCTTGAGCTCGATGGCGCGCGTCAGGTCGGCGAGCGCCTCGTCGTTGCGGCCGAGCTCAATATACACATTGCTGCGCTTGAATAGCAAGCGCCAATGAGGTGGCGCAAGTTGTATGGCTCGTGAGAGTTCGACGGCCGCCGCGTCGTAGTCCTCGAGGAGCGCGAGCGAGTCGCCGCGTCCCATGACGGCGTCGGCATTCGTTGGATCGAGCTGCGTTGCGCGTGTATAGTCTCGCAGTGCATCGGCGTACTTGTCGATCGAAATGTACAGGTCGCCGCGAGTCGTTAGCGCATCGACCTTGCTCGGATCCAGGCGAATGGCCTCGTCGAGATCGAGCAACGCCTCGTCGTATCGTTCGAGCAGCGCCAACGCATGGGCCCGTGAATAGTGCGTCAGGTACGAGGACTCGATGCGAATGGCGTCCGTAGCATCGGCGAGCGCCTTGTCGAAAGACTTGAGCACACAGTGGATGTGCGAACGCGAACAGTAGGCCTTGGTGTTCGTGGGCTCCAATTCGATGATGCTCGTGTAGTCCGCGAGTGCCGCCTCTAAGTCGCCGAGGTACTCGTAGCACCGACCGCGTTTCTGTAGCGCCCGACGCTTGGCGGTGGTCGTCGTGTCATCTTTTGGAGGCTGGTCGTGTTCGTCGTCGTCGTCGTCGGCGGCGGCGGCGGCAGTAGTGTCGTCGCTTGCCAGTCGCTCGAGAATGGCCGAGTAGGTATCGATGGCTTCGCGAGTTCGCTCCAAATTGCAGAGCATGAGCGCCCGATGGAACAGAGTGTCGACCGTGAGCTCGGGCTTGCGATGGGCAAACTCTTGGAGGCTCTCGAGCGCCTCGGGCACGCGCTTCAGCAGGCCCAGGACGCTGGCGTACTGCAATCGAGTCGCAAGGTCGTCGGGATCCAGGCGACTCGCGAGCTCGAGATCGTTCAAGGCCTCGCGCAAGCGATCGAGATGCACGTAGCATAGTCCTCGATTGAAGACGATGCTCGCGTCCGATGGGCACAGCTGCATGGCCTTCGAGAAGTCGCGCACCGCCTCCTCGTAGCGGCAGAGGCTCGCGAGGCACAGCCCTCGCGTACTGAAGCAGCTGGCTTGTGAGTTGTCGAGATGGATGGCACGCGTGATCTCAGCCAGTGCTTCCTGTTCACCGAGCAGTTAGCGTGGATGCGTTGAGTGAGAGCATGCGAGAGTCGAGCGGGGGCGCGCACCTCATTACGACCGAGGGTCATGAGCGACTCGGCTCGATGCGTGTAGCTCTCGACATGCGCCGAATCACGCCGAATGGCCTCGCGAAAGTCGGCGATCGCCTTCTCGTGCAGCTCGAGCGACGCGTGCACGATGCCGCGAGAGTAGAAGGCGCTCGCGGGCGCGGGGTCGAGCGCGATCGCGCGGTCGAGGTCCGCCAGCGCGTCGGCGAGTTGGTCGAGGTTGGCGTACGAGACGGCGCGCTGCACCAGCGTGTCGTAGTCGAGCTCGAGCTCGAGCGCCTCGGTGAAGGTGTGGACGGCGTCGGCGTGGCGCTTGAGCGACGCCAGCAGCGTGGCGCGCAGGTAGAGCGCGCTGCTGTTGGGCGAGCCGAGGCGCGCCAGGCAGTGGTCCATGTCGGCGAGCGCCAGCTCGTACTGCGCCAGCTCGCGGCGCGCGCGGGCCAGGTTGTAGTACGCCTCGGCGTTGGTGGGCGCGCGCTGCGTCACCGTCACAAAGTCGGCGACCGCCTGGTGGTAGTGCGCGAGGTTCGCGTGCGCGACGCCGCGGTAGTACACGGCGCCGAGGCTCGCGTCGTCGTGCGCCAGGCACTGCTCAAAGTCGCTCAGCGCCTCGCGGAACTGCAGCAGCTTCAGGTGCGCGAAGCCGCGGTTGTAGTAGGCGTTCGGCTCGCGCGGATGCAGCTCGATCACGCGGTCAAAGTCGCGCACGGCGTCGTCCAGCCGCCCGGTGCGCCGGTACGAGATGCCGCGATTGAAGAGCGCGCTGGCGTGCGTCGGGTTCAGCGCCAGGCACGCGTCAAAGTCGGCGATCGCCTGCCGGTGCCGCTCGACGCGCTGGAACGCGCAGCCGCGATTGATCAGCGCCAACACGTTGCCCGGCTGCAGCCGCAGGCTCTCGTCGAGGTCCTGCAGCGCCGGCAGGATCTCGTCGAACCGCGGCACCTCGCTCGAGGCGCGCATCTCGAGCACCAGCATGCGCGCCGTGCCGCGGTTGACGCGCGCGCTCACGTTGCTCGGCTGCAGCCGCAGGCACTCGTTGAAGTTGCAGATGGCCTCGTGCGGCCGTCGCAGGCACAGCAGCGACACGCCGCGCTTGAGATACGAGTCGCTGCTGCGCTCGAGCCGCAGCGCGCCCGTCATCGAGCGCACGGCGTCGGCGTAGTTGTCGCTCGCCTGCTGCACGGTCGCCAGCAGGATGTACTGCGTCGCCGCGTCCACGTTCTCGAGCCCCAAAGGCGCTGCATCGCCACCGCCTGCAGGGGCGCCAGCAGGGGCGCCTGCAGCACCACCGCCAGCAGGGGCGCCAGCAGGGGCGCCTGGATCAGCCATCAGACGGGGCCCTCGAGGAGGGTTCCTCCAAGCGGCAGCAGGAGCAGCGCGAGCAGCAGCAGCAACAATCGAATGACACTCTTCGCTCGGTGCGGATCGTTCCGTTCGTTCCTGGCGAGGTTCCGCCATTCAAGAATGCTCGAAGCCATCGATATCGAGTGCATCGTCCCCGCGTATCAAGTTATAAGTATCTCTGTGATTTAGTTCAGTGAGTTTGGTTCGTGTGTGAAGGTGGGGTGTTGGAAGTTACGAGAGCTGATCGCGGTGGTCCAATCGATCTTGCCATCGAGTGAGAGAGCTCTATCTCACTCTCTATCTATCTCTCGCGGAGTCATGTGGTCATTTGTACAACTCGAGTTGCTCTGGTGAGCGTTGATTGTCACTCGATCGTTCGAGCAGTTGTTGGTTGTGCGATCCAGTGACGCGTGTGGCTCAGTGCTGTAACGCCACTCTGATGGTGGACCTTCGATCTCGATCTTGCCTCTCACGACATCGCACATCGTTTGCTCTTGCGAGTGCATCGACGTCCGGTGTGTTGGGACCCGTATCCGTGACGGTAGAACCTGTCGATCTCTCGAGTCGCTTGAACGAAGATCTCGTGAGTGAAGAGGCCCGATCGAGCAGATGTCTCAAAGTATGGCATGTTGTGCGCCTCGGCATAAGCCACTGCCTCGTCGTTGCTCACTTGTCGCTCGTGGGCCAGATCGATCTTGTTGCCGACCAATACCATTGGCACTGCGTCTTCATCCTTGACGCGCAAGATCTGTAGAACGAAGGAGTCGAGCTCTGCGAACGACGCTCGATCAATGACGCTGAACACAACCAAGAAGCCTTGGCCTGTGCGCATGTATCGGTCTCTCATGGCCGAGTACTCCTCTTGTCCTGCCGTGTCGAGGATGTCCAGGAGGACCACGTTGCGAGGTG
>Ga0209935_1003376_pt1 | contig 16582 bp, 23 predicted proteins | sample ThiBio_1000_plan_2_FD_183958 | JGI IMG/M metagenome (GOLD analysis project Ga0209935, IMG submission 183958) | Wastewater bioreactor microbial communities from Cape Town, South Africa - Thiocy_cont_1000_plan (SPAdes) | ecosystem: Engineered > Bioreactor > Thiocyanate-remediating >... | reverse complement strand
CTCGACCATTTCTCGACCATATCTTCCTTGCTCTCTTTCTTGACCTGACCTTGTGAGTGAGCGAGCGTGTGGACGTGCTTGTGCGTTGCTCTTTGTGGTTTGGAGACATCAGAATCATCCAGGAGCCGTGTGAGTGTGTGAGTGTGTGTGTGTGTGTGTGTGTGTGTGAGTGTGAGTGTGTGTGTGAGAGAGAGAGAGAGAGTGTGTGTGTGTGTGTGTGTGTGTGTGTGTGTGTGTGAGTGTGTACAATGCTCCAACCACTGTTGCTGTTGCTGGTGTGGCTCACTCTTTGTTCCTTCTGACTTGCGCGCGCGCGAGAGAGATGTGTTCTGCTCGCCATGCTTGTGTGTACCAATGAATCCTCCTTCCCTTCCAACTCGCAACCCTCGATCAAAACCAAACCAACACCAACAGAACCGAGAGCGCCACATCGCAGCCTCCGTCTCTCTCTCTCTCCTGTGTGCCGCCCTTCACTCACTCGCTGGCAGGCTTGGGGAGATCCAGAGCAGGCTCTTTCCTTCCTCGAGTCTCGTCTCTCAGCGATCGACTCAAACAAATCAAACTCAAATGAACGACGACGTTGTTGCGATCATACACACATTGAGATTGAGCGTCATCGTCGTGTTTCGTCTCGATTCTTCGAGCGGTGGGTGGTACGTTCCACTGCCACCCAAACCCAAAACCCAAACGAACGACACCAACACACGAGCACCAAACGAATTCCACGAGACTGTGCCATCGAATCCGATCCCCTTCATCACACTCTCCAATCAATGAAATCCCTCAACCTCACACCCTCCGAATTCCCGACCGGAGAAAGGAAAGGAAAAGGTGGCTCTCCTCCTCTCCTGCTCGCTCGTCAGAAGCACAAGAAGCGCGAAGGCAACAAGAGCCAACACGAGAGAAGAAGCACCACTTGAAGCAGAGGCCGAGCTTCCTCGTTGGAAGAGCCTCCAAACACAAACACAAACAATCCCTTGCTCTCGCCCAACCCACAATCCACCGGAGAGCTCGTGCTCGAAATGAAAATAGCTCGCCCAACAAGGCTCCTTGGCTCCGTGATTGGTCCGCTGCTCTTCCTCCCCACCGACAGCAGCGGCAGCAGCGACAGCGAGAGAGAGAGCAGCACGCGAACATGAAAACACACACAAAGAGAACGGAGCGAGAGAGGTCGGCGAGATTCGATCGGGATGAGAGACTTTTTCTCCGTTCCGATCACTCTCCTTCCCTCCAATCGTTCCCTCGCTCCCCTTGCTCTCCTCGTCCTCCCTCACGCAGATCTCGCCCTTGCCATCGATCCTGCAAGCCAGCGAGCGAGCCAGCAAGCCAGCATCGGCGCCAGCAAGCCAGCAAGCATCGGCGCTCGAGCGAGAGTGAGGTGACGAGAAAGGAGCACGGGGCACGGTCCGAAACAGGCAGCAAGGATAAGAGCAAATCCTCGGCTGCGTTGGGCAAGCTCTCTCTCTCTGTGTGCCGGCAGCGCCCTCCTCTCTTTGGTCGTCGGCAGTGCGCCTCATAAAAGCCTGGCCCTGCCCTCCCTCTCGCCGCTCTTCCTCTCCTTCCCTTGCTGCTGCTGCCACCCGCACCACTGCTCATCCTCCTCCTCCTCTCGACGACCACTGGGTGTGCTCGCTCGTGCGCTTCCCAACCAACCCCCAACCCACCACCCTCGCATCGTGCCACGCACGATCGCAATCCTTCGCCACCACAACCACCACAAGGAACAATGGCAAACTCGTCTCTGATGTTGGCGTTCGACCGACAACTCGCGAAGCTCGGCTTCGAGGTGTGCGGCGACATGGAGGTCGAGGCAGCGAACAGCTCGCTGTACTTCGCCCTCGCCTCCGAGACCAACACACCAGTGGTGATCAAGGAGCTCTTCACTCCCAACAACGCCGCGCGCATGGTGGCGCTCGAGGAGGCCGGCACCATGGCGGCTCTGCAACACAAACACATCGTGTCTCTGCACGCGACGATCGACTTCCATCAGCGCATCCTCCTCGTGATGCAGCTGGGTCAACGAGGCGACTTGTTCGAGCTGATCCAGAACGCAGCCAACGGCCGACTGTCGGTGAGCGAGAGCAAGCGATTGTTCGTGCAGCTGATCCTCGCGCTCGAGCACATGCACAAGAGCGGCTTCCTCCACCTGTACGTCATCCTCCACACACACACACTCTCTCTCTTTGAGTGGTTGGTGTGCGGGAGAGCAGCAGCAAGAGAGAGGCGCAAATGCAACCCCTTCATTGAGATTGATTGAGTGAGTGATCGTCTCTTGACGACGACGATGCTGATGACGCGCCTCTCGACTCTTTCTCTCTCCCATTTCTGCTGCTGCTCTCTGTGCTCGCTCTCTCTTCAAATATTCGGCCCTCCGACACCGACTGACCCTTCCTCTCTCCCTCTCCCTCTTCCCCACCACAGAGACATCAAGCCTGACAACATCTTCCTCGACACCGACGGCAACGTGTTGCTTGGCGACTTCGGACTCAGCGTCCGCCGACCTCGATCGAGCAAGATGGTCGCTCGAGGAGGCACTCTGCATTACTCGGCGCCCGAGACCTTCCTCGGCTCGAGAGTGTGGGGCCCCGAGCTCGACGTCTGGAGCGCCGGCGTCGTGTTGTACGTGATGATGCGAGGCTGCTACCCGTTCTGGGCCGACAGCGATGCAGGCATCGCACACTCGATCTCGTTCCAAGATCCCGACTTTCCCGCGTATCTTCCAGCCGATGCCGTCGACTTGATGAAGAGGATGCTGTCGAAGAACCCGGCGCAACGAATCACGATCAGCCAGCTGAAGCGACACGAGTTCGTCCGAGCCGAGTTCGTCGCCGAGGGAGCCTTGTCGTCGTCGTCGTGCTCGTCATCGTCGGCAGGCTCGGTCGAGATGTCGCCGACGATGGAGACAGCGAGCGAGCTGTGTCGCACGAAGGCCGAGGGCAACTGAGTGAATCGAGCTTGCCCTCGTGCTCGTGTGCTTGCTTGAATGTCGCACACGATTGTGAATGATTGTGAGATTGGACTTGTGGATATTTGCTTTTTTGTTTGCTTGATGATTGTTTGTTTGGATTTGTAGTTTATTGATTCGATTGGATGATGTTTGGAATGAAATGAAATGAAATGAAATGGAATGGTGAGAACCACACAACCAAAGCCGTGAGAGTCGCGAGAGAGCGATATCCAAGGGATGGGAGTTTATGTGGTCGATAAATCAATCAGGTTGACGACCGATCGATCGAGCGATTACAACCTTTGTCTGGCACTCACAGAGACACACGACAACAGAATGGCTTCGCATCAGCCAAAGAGACAGCCACAAGGTGCGCAACCGACAAGCAAATCGGTACCACTGGCAACAGCCAGCAGCAACACAGGTTGTGTCGTTGGTTGGTGTGGTTGCGAGGGAGCAGGATGTCGCGAGGCGATGGATTGTCGCGGGTCAAGGAGCCTCGGGAGCGGCAGCGTTGTGTGATTGTTTGGCCCAGTTTCGGCGTACGGGTAGCGTTGCGGTCGGCTGCTGCCGTGCTAAGCAGTGGTACCACTCGGTACTCATGCCGGCCTTGAGACGTTCGGCGTCGTTGAACGGCGGATTCAGCACTCCACCGGGAACGTACTGCAGCACGAGCTGCTGGAACGTAGCGATCGGGTCTAGCGACTCACGGTCGCACAAAAATCGAAACCTAGAGAGAGCCGCGCTGTGTAAGCCCAAGCGAGTGAGCGCGAGAGGGCGAGAGCGCGTACCAATCAACGCCAGCCTTCACTGTGGTGCACACGGCATGCAACAGGAAGGGTGAGTAATGGTAATGCCAGCAGCGCACACCAACTGCTGTTCAGTACCATGAGCCACCTCCTCGGCACACAGTTGATCGACCAGTCTCGCGCTTGGAACGTCGCCCGCACCCACGAACCGCTCGACAAGCTTCGGCCTGCCCACCAGCAGCAACGCCACAAGAGGTAATCTCATTAGCGAGAACTGCGGCTGGAACCACGTAGCGCGTTGCCGGGCGAGCGTTCGCTCTCGAGCAATAACTAGATAGGAGGTGTAGATATCGCGACACGGCGTGTAAACATACCACGCATCCAACCCACGGCCCTCTTGCACTGGAAACGAGCCGACACCACCAAACGAGCGTAAGGGATTAGATCAGATGAGATATATGCCAGATATCTCTCTCATCGGTGCCGAGTAGCACAGAGAGGACATTTCCCGCCACCATCATACTCACCACCACCACCGCCACCATCTAACCATCCTTGGCTCGCGGCGCGCCATACAAGCCCAATGCTGGCCACCGCGCACATACCGATGGGAATCACCTACTCGAGACCAAACGAGCAAAAGTATAGAGCAGTACCAAAAGAGAGTGGCATCGATAAGCGGGCTGGTATGTCGACGTGAAATGCGAGCAGAGGAGCTTCGCGCGTACCGCGAGTCGGGCTTTCAGGTCGTGGTTGGTCTCTTGTGCACTCTGCGCGTCACACTCGCCAGTGAGCCACATTGCAGGATATCGAAGTAACGAAGCACGCGCCGTACCTGCCACAGAAGGTCGTGGGCCGGTAGGGAGCCGTACTCGATGCCGTACGCCTCGAGCATTCGCGCGGACAGCATCTCGAAGTGGCGCGCTTCGTCGCTCGCAACCTCGACCTGGACACAAGCGCGTGAGCAATGCGTTGATCGTGGTGGAAGATTGCGCGCGTGCGTGGGCGCACACGCACCCAGTCGTCGTAGAAGGCCTCGGGCATGTTCTGGTCTGTGTAGCGGGCGATGATATCGAACGCGAGGTTGATGGCGTTGGCCTCGACGTGTGCGAGCATGTGTAGCAGCCATGGCGCGATCGATACGCCCTCTGTCGTATCAACACAGCATGCGTACGTTCACGTCGGCTTCTATCTATTGATCGAATGCCGATGCGTGCGTCGCGGTCAGCAGGCAGTCGACGTACGCTTCTTGTGGTCTGGAACGAAGCGAACCAATGGAGGTCGCGCAGGCAGCGGCGGACTGAGCGGCAGCTGCGATAGCTCGTCGTGCGTGGGCGAGCTCGCGAACGGCAACGAGCGCGCTCTCCATGCCTCACAGAGTCGCCGTGTCTTGGCGGCCTTCTCGTGTGCGTCAGGTGTACACAGCACATCGATCGAGCCTTGGAGCAGACTGCTGCTCGCAGCGGCTGGAGGAGCTGCTGTGCTTGAGCTCGATCTCGAAGGCCCTCTCGCACCGACTGACAGCGCCAACAAGCGTACGGATGATCGCGTACGCGTCGCACAAGCGACGAGAGTCGATCGCATGCACGACGAGAGCAGCATATCGAGACACGCGAGCCACGGCGACAGCAACACACAACGACGACCACGATCACTGTTCTTCTTGACCCGCGACAATCCATCGCCTCGCGACATCCTGCTCCCTCTCGCAACCACACCAACCAACGACACAACCTGTGTTGCTGCTGGCTGTTGCCAGTGGTACCGATTGCTTGTCGGTTGCGCACCTTGTGGCCGTCTCTTTGGCTGATGCGAAGCCATTCTGTTGTCGTGTGTCTCTGTGAGTGCCAGACAAAGGTTGTAATCGCTCGATCGATCGGTCGTCAACCTGATTGATTTATCGACCACATAAACTCCCATCCCTTGGATATCGCTCTCTCGCGACTCTCACGGCTTTGGTTGTGGTTCTCACCATTCCATTCCATTTCATTTCATTCCAAACATCATCCAATCGAATCAATAAACTACAAATCCAAACAAACAAACATCAAGCAAACAAAAAAGCAAATATTCACAAGTCCAATCTCACAATCATTCACAATCGTGTGCGACATTCAAGCAAGCACTCAAGCACAAGGACAAACTCGATTCACTCAGTTGCCCTCGGCCTTCGTGCGACACAGCTCGCTCGCTGTCTCCATCGTCGCCGACATCTCGACCGAGCCTGCCGCCGACGACGAGCACGACGACGACGACAAGGCTCCCTCGGCGACGAACTCGGCTCGGACGAACTCGTGTCGCTTCAGCTGGCTGATCGTGATTCGTTGCGCCGGGTTCTTCGACAGCATCCTCTTCATCAAGTCGACGGCATCGGCTGGAAGATACGCGGGAAAGTCGGGATCTTGGAACGAGATCGAGTGTGCGATGCCTGCATCGCTGTCGGCCCAGAACGGGTAGCAGCCTCGCATCATCACGTACAACACGACGCCGGCGCTCCAGACGTCGAGCTCGGGGCCCCACACTCTCGAGCCGAGGAAGGTCTCGGGCGCCGAGTAATGCAGAGTGCCTCCTCGAGCGACCATCTTGCTCGATCGAGGTCGGCGGACGCTGAGGCCAAAGTCGCCAAGCAACACGTTGCCGTCGGTGTCGAGGAAGATGTTGTCGGGCTTGATGTCTCTGTGGTGGGGAAGAGGGAGAGGGAGAGAGGAAGGGTCAGTCGGTGTCGGAGGGCCGAGCATTAGAAGAGAGAGCGAGCACAAAGAGCAGCAGCAACAAGAAGCAGCAGAAATGGGAGAGAGAAAGAGTCGAGAGGCGCGTCATCAGCATCGGCGTCGTCAAGAGACGATCACTCACTCAATCAATCTCAATGAAGGGGTTGCATTTGCGCCTCTCTCTTGCTGCTGCTCTCCCGCACACCACCAACCACTCAAAGAGAGAGAGAGAGAGAGAGAGAGAGAGAGAGAGAGAGAGTGAGGAGGATGACGTACAGGTGGAGGAAGCCGCTCTTGTGCATGTGCTCGAGCGCGAGGATCAGCTGCACGAACAATCGCTTGCTCTCGCTCACCGACAGTCGGCCGTTGGCTGCGTTCTGGATCAGCTCGAACAAGTCGCCTCGTTGACCCAGCTGCATCACGAGGAGGATGCGCTGATGGAAGTCGATCGTCGCGTGCAGAGACACGATGTGTTTGTGTTGCAGAGCCGCCATGGTGCCGGCCTCCTCGAGCGCCACCATGCGCGCGGCGTTGTTGGGAGTGAAGAGCTCCTTGATCACCACTGGTGTGTTGGTCTCGGAGGCGAGGGCGAAGTACAGCGAGCTGTTCGCTGCCTCGACCTCCATGTCGCCGCACACCTCGAAGCCGAGCTTCGCGAGTTGTCGGTCGAACGCCAACATCAGAGACGAGTTTGCCATTGTTCCTTGTGGTGGTTGTGGTGGCGAAGGATTGCGATCGTGCGTGGCACGATGCGAGGGTGGTGGGTTGGGGGTTGGTTGGGAAGCGCACGAGCGAGCACACCCAGTGGTCGTCGAGAGGAGGAGGAGGATGAGCAGTGGTGCGGGTGGCAGCAGCAGCAAGGGAAGGAGAGGAAGAGCGGCGAGAGGGAGGGCAGGGCCAGGCTTTTATGAGGCGCACTGCCGACGACCAAAGAGAGGAGGGCGCTGCCGGCACACAGAGAGAGAGAGCTTGCCCAACGCAGCCGAGGATTTGCTCTTATCCTTGCTGCCTGTTTCGGACCGTGCCCCGTGCTCCTTTCTCGTCACCTCACTCTCTCTCTCGAGCCCGATGCTTGCTGGCTTGCTGGCACCGATGCTGGCTTGCTGGCTCGCTCGCTTGCTTGCAGGATCGATGGCAAGGGCGAGATCTGTGTGAGGGAGGACGAGGAGAGCGAGGGGAGCGAGGGAACGATTGGAGGGAAGGAGAGTGATCGGAACGGAGAAAAAGTCTCTCATCCCGATCGAATCTCGCCGACCTCTCTCGCTCCGTTCTCTTTGTGTTTGTTTTCATGTTCGCGTGCTGCTCTCTCTCTGCTGCTGTCGCTGTCGCTGGGGAGGAAGAGCAGCGGACCATCACGGAGCCAAGGAGCCTTGTTGGGCGAGGCTCTTTCATTTCGAGCACGAGCTCTCCGGTGGATTGTGGGTTGGGCGAGAGCAAGGGATTGTTTGTGTGGTTGTGTTTGGAGGCTCTTCCAACGAGGAAGCTCGGCTTCTGCTTCAAGTGGTGCTTCTTCTCTCGTGTTGGCTCTTGTTGCCTTCGCTCTTCTTGTGCTTCTGACGAGGAGGAGGAGAGGAGGAGAGCCACCTTTTTCCTTTCCTTTCTCCGGTCGGGAATTCGGAGGGTGTGAGGTTGAGGGATTTCATTGATCGGAGAGTGTGATGAAGGGGATCGGATTCGATGGCACAGTCTCGTGGAATTCGTTTGGTGCTCGTGTGTTGGTGTCGTTCGTTGGGGTTTGGGTTGGGGTTGGGGTGGCAGTGGAACGTACCACCCACCGCTCGAAGAATCGAGACGAAACACGACGATGACGCTCAATCTCAATGTGTGTATGATCGCAACAACGTCGTCGTTCATTTGAGTTTGATTTGTTTGAGTCGATCGCTGAGAGACGAGAGTCGAGGAAGGAAAGAGTCTGCTCTGGATCCCCAAGCCTGCCAGCGAGTGAGTGAGTGAAGGGCGGCACACAAGAGAATAGAGAGAGAGAATAGAGAGACGGAGGCTGCGAAGTGGCGCTCTCGGTTCTGTTGGTGTGTTGGTTTGATCGAGGGTTGCGAGTTGGAAGGGAAGGAGGATTCATTGGTACACACACACACGCATGGCGAGCAGAACACATCTCTCTCGCGCGCGCAAGTCAGAAGGAACAAAGAGTGAGCCACACCAGCAACAGCAACAGTGGTTGGAGCATTCAAACAAAGTACACACACTCACACACACACACACACACACACACACACTCACACACTCACACGGCTCCTGGATGATTCTGATGTCTCTAAACCACAAAGAGCAACGCACAAGCACGTCCACACGCTCACTCACTCACAAGGTCAGGTCAAGAAAGAGAGCAAGGAAGATATGGTCGAGAAATGGTCGAGAGTCACAACGACGACGACGATGATAAGGACGAATAGATAGATTGATTGACAGGCAGATTAGTGGCGTGGTCGATGGCAGAGATGGGTTGGACACGAGACCGAGAGTCGAGACCGAGTCGAAACAATCGCAATCTCACGCACGGTTTGGCGTCGGCGGCACTCGCTCAGCTGAAGCGAACCGGCAGTGGCGAGTTCGGTGTCGACTGGGTAGCAGTCCACAAGGAGCTCGCGTTGGTGCTGCTGGGGCTGCTACTGGTGGTTGTGCTCGGCGCTGGTGAGCTTGAGGTACGTTGGTGGCCGTCCCCTCGATCGTCGGCGCCATCGTCATCGTCGTCGTCACGAGGCGGGCTTGGCGGTGGCGAGAACTGCATCACATCGAAGGAGAATCCAAAGTCGCTGTCACATATCGATGGCATGGCAGGCGTGGTTGTTGTTGTGGCTACGGTTGCGGTCGCGGTTGCAGTTGGGCTGGTAGGCGTAGCAGGTGTGAGTTTGGTTGTGGCTGTTGTCGAGGTCGAGGTTGATGTCGAGGTCGTGGAGGTGAAGGGTGCTCTCGACACGAGTGCCGGTTGAGAGGCGGCGATACGGCCCAGGTTGGGACGCTTCGCCTTGCCAATGAGTGCGACGCGTGGGTTGGCGGCAGTCGGACGCCCGGGGCGGAACGACGTCGCGTCACTACTGTCTGAGTGCGTCAGTTCCGACGACGGCGGCACCTCGGCCTCCACCGACCTGCTGAGCATGGCTGGCGTGCTGGCCGTGAGGCTGGCCGACGTGGCCGACGCCGACATGGTCAAGCTTGGCGCCGAGGTCGGGCTGCTCCCGGGAGACACGTTGCCGACCGGCGCCGCGTTCGAGTTGGCGCGAATCGGAATGGGGATGATGGCGTTCGCGAGGATCTCGCGCGCTGCTGCGACTTTGGGGTTCTTGGTGAAGCACTCCTCGCCGGTGATCTTGAACAAGATGCTCTCGAGCACCGGAACGATCTCGGGGAACGTCACGCGATGATCATCCGAGTCCTCGAGGCAGCGAAGGGCGATATCGACCAGTTCAGGAGGTACTGGTTGGCGTAACTGCGCGCGCCACGCACACCAAGCAAGTAAGCATTCCAGTGTATCGTAAGTATCATGATGACGCTACGATTACTGCGCAAAGCATCGCACAAGCCACCGTACACTCTCGACGTTGCTTCGAAAGAGGCTCTCATCGAACGCAAAGTTATCGCCTGCCTTACGCGAGGGCATCTTCTTTCCAGTGATCAACTCGCACAACACTGAGAGCCAAATGAGTAAAGCACAAGCCAGAACCACTTCTCCATCAACGTCTTCATCGTCGTGGTGGTGTAGTTGGATTGGCTGGGTGGTCGATACCTATGCCGTAGCTAAATACATCAACTGCAATCGAGTAGTTGCGACCCAGCGCTAATTCGGGAGCCTACTCAAGATTGAGCGAGCGAGCGAGCGAATGTATCAATACAAGCCACATATCAATCTCGCGAGAGGATGCGCGAGTATGCGCTGGTGTAGAAGCTCACGAACCATGTAAACCTCGGTGCCGAGCATCGTCATGTGTCGATGCTTCAGGTTCTCCTTGGGTTTGATGATGTACGAGAATCCAAAGTCACACAGCTTGGCTTGATTGTTGCCATCACATACGAGGATATTGGCGAGTTTGATATCACTACGTCGTATGATATCATCATCGTCGTCGTCGTTGTAGTCGTATTACGTCCATCCATCCATTAAGCAAGCATCCATCAAGCATTCGTTGATTGTATCGATTCGACAATAATAACAACGTTCGTGCGTTAGTATCCTCGCATAGACACTCGACTATCGTCGGTGTTGTTGTTGTTGTTGTTCTCGTTGCTAGCTGGCGTTCATACCGATGCATGATATTGCGCGAATGCATGAACCGCAGTGCTCGAGCGACATCGACAGCGATCGCGATTCGAGTAGCGAGCGGTATCTTGGGTCGTAGAATGGCTTCGAGATCTCGACCTTGTACGAGCTCCATCACGAGATACAGCTTCTCCCAATGCTGTGAGACACACACACACACACACACGAACGTATTCAATCGAATGAATGTAGATATCATTGGTCAGATCGATTGATCGATTGGATTGTTGAGTAGTATGATCGAGATTGCAGGTGTATCACATCATCATCGTACTCGATGTACAACACCCATGAATCGCACGATATTTGGATGTTCCAGCAGACTAAACCCCCCGATCAATCATCGATATCAGCCAAGTGTACGCATAGTACTTCAAGAGAGCTCTCGTTATCCATCGTATCGGTCAGACGTACTTCATATGAAAGATCTCTCGCATCGCGTACAATCGATCATTCGAGTCGCCGACACGAATCTCCTTCAACGCCACTGGTTTGTTCTCGAGCGATAGTACGGCCTTGTAGACTGTACTGAACGCTCCACCACCAACCTATTGAATTCATCACGTTGCTCATGAGATATCACTTGATAGATAGATAGATAGATAGGCGCTCGCTCGCTCGTACAGGAACGACTCTCGAGAACTCCTCCCAGTTGTACGCAAAGAAGAAGGGATACTTGCCGTAGATCTCCTTGATCCCTTGCTTCTCCTTACGCTCATCGTGTAGCACGTCTAGACGTTGATCGATTCAATTGATTGATTGATTGATTGATTGGTAAGCGATCGAGTGAGCGAGCGAGCGAGCGAGCAGGCATCATAAGATCACGTCAGTGCCAATCCATATCTATCTCTCTCTCGAGCGTGAAGATGAAGGAACTTGCGCTCGATCGTCCACATACCAAAATCCATGGGACTCGAACGATACACCTCAAACGAGAAGCCTTGCGTCCCTATCTACCTCTCAATCTCTCAATCTCTCAATCAATCAAGCGATCGATGTCTCTATCAAGATGGATATTGCGTGTGTGTAACGGGAGTGACGGCCCTCCCTCCTCGATTAAAGTGGCTGTGATGCGCGTGGTTGACGCGGGCGAGAGAGGAAAACAATGGAAAAATCTCTGAAACCCTCTGAAACCCACTAGGCGACAATAACCTGCCCTGTCCTTCCTCTCGCTGCCCTCCGCCCCCTCTCTAACACCACCAAAGACAACAACCTATCTCTCAACTGAACCGATCAACCCTACGTAACTCTCGACCCTATTATTGGCCACGAAAATGGCACCAGGCAAACACACACACAAAGCGTTGGTTCCTTGGATTGGATTCATTTATTGGTGTAGAAATACACGCGCCCCTCTCACTTGTTGGAGGATCCAGTGGGAGGATGCGCAATACCATTGTCGGTCAGAATGGCGACAGCCGACGACGTGACGACGATGCGCTTGATCGAGTCGACCTTGAGCGCCGAGTTGATGACGTTCTCGGTGCCGAGCAGAGCTGGATCGATGAGATCTCGTTGAGCATCTGGTACTTGTGATTGAAACGGCGATGCCGTATGGAGCACATAGTCGACACCTTCAACGCCGGATGGTCCAGTGATGGCGTGTGTGAGTGAGTGTGATTGTGTGTGGCTTAAGCACATTCATTCACCCATTCATTCACTTGCATCGAATGGAATCGATGAGATACCTTGGAAGGCTCGATCGAACGATCCTGGAGAGAGGAGATCGGCCTCGAACAGCTCGAGCTCAGGGAACGCCTCGCGAAGGTGGCGCACCTTCTCGGGATTCGAGAGACTGCGCACGGTACCTCGAACTCGGAAGCCACGACGAGTGAGCTCGGCGATCACCGAGCCAGCCACGTATCCCGAGGCACCAGTAACGGCAACGAGCTTTGCAGCAGCAGACGACATGGCGAGTGGAACGAGAGAGGAGGATAGGCGATGAAGCGATGAGCAGGCGGCAGCTGTTTCCTAGGGATCCGGAAGGCCGATGTGCCCCGTTTCGTTCTCGTTTCATCACGCCGAGAGATTTCTCGGTTCCGGATAATAATTGCCCTCCACCCTCAGAGCGTGGCAGGAGGAGGTAGGAGGGCGAGCTGCTGGTGCTATCAGTGTCCCTGTCCTCTTCGTCGGTGAAGATCTTGTCAGCAGGAGGCTGACTGTCATGCGAGCAACCGACATTCAAGCACGTTGCATGATGGATTCGATGTTGTATTCATGTACTGCACACCAAGACAGCTTACACCAGCACCTTCATTCCCTGCAACTGGCGCCCTCGACCGAGAAACAACTGCTCTGAGAGTCTCACTGGCTGGCGGCTGCAGGAGGATGCGCAACGCCGTTGTCGATCAGATACCGAACCATGTCCGAGATCGTCTCGCCCACTGGTCGGAGCTCGATGCCGAGTATCTCGCGAGCCTTGGCGCTCGAGAAGCGCGGTCGGTATCGAATTGGCGCGGCGAGTGAGGTCGGGAGTGGCAGGTGGCTGAATCCGTTGGCTCGCAGCTGCTCGCTGAGGTCGAGGTGAGTGAATCCCTCAGGACCTGCGAGCAAGAATCGATGGCCTGCAGCCTCAGGTCGGATCATGGCCTCGACGTGAGCTCGAGCAAGGTCTCGAACGTCCACAACGCCAAAGCACGAGTTCGGTGCGCCGTTCTACTCGCAAGATGTGGAGCGTGATGAGACACCAGAGAGCGCACACACACACACAGACACACACACATTGTTGGTCTCGCGAATGGATCGGTGGTCGTGGCAGCGGAGACGTACTGCAAAGCCGCCTTCGATCAGTCGCTTGACGACTGCGATGCTGGTGCTGTCGGTGCGAGTCGAGAACGGAGGACCGAGCACGAACGACGGATTGACGACTGCAAGCTCGACCCGAGACTGCTCGCGGATCAATCGCCAAGCTGCTTGCTCGGCCAGGCGCTTGCTCAGCCAATAGGGACTGCTCTCCAGCTAGAGACAATCGAATCGAATCGAATCGAATCGAATCAGCTCGGTGACTCGTGCTGGTAATCGAATCGTCGAGCGAGACGTACTGTGGATTCGGTGTTCCAGTCCTCCTCGGTGAAGACCTTGTCAGCAGGAGGCTGTGCACGCAAGCAACCAAGGTCAGTCGCACTGATCAGTGACACTTGATTGCTCTCGATATCAAACGATCAATCGTTACGTACGATGCTCTCGTTCAGAATGGCGACAGCCGACGACGTGACGACGATGCGCTTGATCGAGTCGACCTTGAGCGCCGAGTTGATGACGTTCTCGGTGCCGAGCAGAGCTGGATCGATGAGATCTCGTTGAGCATCTGGTACTTGTGATTGAAACGGCGATGCCGTATGGAGCACATAGTCGACACCTTCAACGCCGGATGGTCCAGTGATGGCGTGTGTGAGTGAGTGTGATTGTGTGTGGCTTAAGCACATTCATTCACCCATTCATTCACTTGCATCGAATGGAATCGATGAGATACCTTGGAAGGCTCGATCGAACGATCCTGGAGAGAGGAGATCGGCCTCGAACAGCTCGAGCTCAGGGAACGCCTCGCGAAGGTGGCGCACCTTCTCGGGATTCGAGAGACTGCGCACGGTACCTCGAACTCGGAAGCCACGACGAGTGAGCTCGGCGATCACCGAGCCAGCCACGTATCCCGAGGCACCAGTAACGGCAACGAGCTTTGCAGCAGCAGCAGACGACATGGCGAGTGGTACGAGAGTGATGGATTCGAGAGGAGCTGGGAGGTGTGGGATTGAGGGGCAGCAGCTGAATGAATGGAGTTGGTTGTTGGTTGTTGGCTCGCTGGTGCGATCCGGCTATTTATACTCGGCCGTCGGGAAAATATCTCCCGCTCAATCGGACGCCGAGAATCTCGACCGAGCTACTGTGTCGCTGCGTCAGCTCCCGCCGCTCGCACGGTTGATCTCTCGAGAACCATGGCGGAAATCAGCTCGCTTTCAAGTGCCCTGTTACTTGTGAGATCGAAACGCGATGGTATGGGGGGTTCGGTAGCCGAGAATCTCGACGACCGAGAGAGCGGCTTGTATTTGGCCATCAACGATATCCTCCTCCTGGTCGAGAGAGCGCGAGAGGCCTGATAACCCAACACAAGCACGAACAAGCACTAACACTAACAAACACCAACACTATAACACGTGCGAGTCTCGCTGGCAAGCTTACGAGTGGATCGGAATCTCGACCTCACCGTCGCGGCTTGCTGATTGCTTCTTGACCGACAGCACGATCGAGTTACCGACCTGTGAGGCCGAGACCATATCAGCCGAGAGCATGAACGGCATGCGCAACGGTTGTGTGAGCTCCTCGGGTCGGCTGCCCTCCATGTGCTTGCATTCGAACAGAATCACGTCGCCTTGGAACGAGGCCGTGATTTGCTCGTCCCACTGTGTGCGGCACACGCTCGTTCGTGTGAGCGGTCGATGGAACGCGGCGCTTGCCCACAATGTACCTTGCTCGGCGATACGGTCAATGTGAACTTGTCCTTGGTTTGCTGCACGTCGACCTCGACCTTGGGTTGATCCGAGCCAGCAGTCAAGCTGAACTGGCCAACGACACGCTTGGCGCTACCGGCAGCTGCGCCGCTCTGTGGAATATCGCGCCATGGCCATGTGAGACGTAAGGTATGGCAGCAATGAACCAACTCGAGCTGGTTCACACGTACAGCATCGGGCTTGGGAAGCGTGATCGTCACGACTCCATTGGCAAAGCGAGCAGTGACAGCCGATGGATCGAATGCGAACGGCAGTTGCCACTAGATTGTGAAGGACGCTCGCATTCGTTAGACGCCATCCAAGCGCGCGCTCTCTCTCTCATTCACATACTTGATAGTTCTTCTTCTTGATCTTACCGCCACCTGCTTCGATCGTACGAGCCAGCTTCAAGAGCTTTCCCTTGGCAGTGAGCTGCACTCACCAATCACACCAAGAATCTCGAAATGAGAGACGAATATCTCACAATGAGGGACGAGTATGATTCGTGGGCGCGATCTCGGACCTTGAGAGGCGCAGTCGACGTGATGTCCATCGCCTCAGTCTCGATCACAAAGTTCTCGTCATCGTTCTCGGCTACAAGTGAGATCATATGCGTCAGTCATAGGCGACGTTGGGTGATTCGTTTCGAAGTTGGCAGATAGAGTCTTGCATACCGATGGTTTCTTCTTCGGTACGTCGTTGCGTGGTTGCTCGTGTCGTCATGCCGCTCGAGATGCTTTGACCCACGGCAGGAGCTTGGCCCTATATGATACACACGTGCACACACGGTCTCGTGCCATTGAGTGACACTCGCACTCTGCAGCGGAGTCACGAGGGAGATGGCGTACAGCAACTCCCTCGATGAACGACATGGCGAACGTCACAACGGTCATGCACTTGTGCACCGTATGCGGACCGTGTCCGATACCGACCACCGTGAACTCGGGATCCATGATGGCCCTATTCACACGCTCATTCAGCTCATCCAATCCGATCCAATCCAATCCGATCCGATCCAATCCAATCCGATCCAATCCAATCGCGCGTACTTGCGATGCGTTCGATTGCCATTGCCATCATCGATGATCCATTGCTGCACGACGTGGTACGGGCTCTCGAGCGCATAGCAGATGTTCTCGCCGACCTTGCCCTTCCATTGTCCATATCGAACCCATCGGGCAGCCGCCGTCGTTCCGTCCGAGAGCGAGTTGCCCACGATACCACGCGAGCCGTTATCTGCTACCAAATCCGCAGCACCCTATTGAACGACACTACATCAGGCGCAAGATCACGATAGATAGATAGATAGATAGATAGATAGATAGATAGATAGATAGATAGATAGATAGATAGATAGATAGATAGATCACGATAGATAGATAGATAGATAGATAGATAGATAGATAGATAGATAGATA
>Ga0209935_1003374_pt1 | contig 16600 bp, 23 predicted proteins | sample ThiBio_1000_plan_2_FD_183958 | JGI IMG/M metagenome (GOLD analysis project Ga0209935, IMG submission 183958) | Wastewater bioreactor microbial communities from Cape Town, South Africa - Thiocy_cont_1000_plan (SPAdes) | ecosystem: Engineered > Bioreactor > Thiocyanate-remediating >... | reverse complement strand
ACGAGCACCTCAGCGCCTCAGGTCTGGTCTCTTCTCTTTTCCTCTCGTCCTCGTGCTCTACGCTGCTGCTGCTCCTGCTCCGTCCAGGTCCTCGTCGGTAAGCACACATCTCCACATCTCTATCTCTCTATCTCTGTGGCAGCTTCAAGCAAGTCAAGCAACAGAAGCCAGTTCGTTAGTAAGTAAGTGTAGCGATCGAGTTTGTTTTTGAATCAAGATGACTACGTTTGATAAGGTACGGCGGCGAAGTGGCTCTCCCTCTGTCTCTCTGCTCTTCTCTCTTCTCTTCGCGTTGCCGTATCGACCGACACACACATGAACCTTACTTGTTATCGGTTGTTGGCTTGCTGCAGAAGTCGAAGAAGCCCGCAAAGGCTGATACCTCGTCGAGCGACGACAGCAGCAGCGAGGATGAGAAGCCCGTCGTCAAGAAGCCCGTGACGCCGGCGAAGAAGCCCGTCGCCAAGAAGCCTGCTTCGTCGTCGAGTGATGACAGCAGCAGCGAGGACGAGAAGCCCGTCGCCAAGAAGCCCGTGACGCCGGCGAAGAAGCCCGTCGCCAAGAAGCCTGCTTCGTCGTCGAGCGATGACAGCAGCAGCAGCGAGGACGAGAAGCCCGTCGTCAAGAAGCCCGTGACGCCGGCGAAGAAGCCCGTCGCCAAGAAGCCTGCTTCGTCGTCGAGCGATAGCGACAGCAGCAGCGAGGACGAGAAGCCCGTTGCCAAGAAGGCTGCTCCTGCCAAGCCCGCCGCCAAGCCCGCCGCCAAGAAGCCTGCTTCGTCGTCGAGCGATGACAGCGACAGCAGCAGCGAGGACGAGAAGCCCGCCGCCAAGAAGGCTGCTCCTGCCAAGCCTGCCGCGAAGCCTGCCGCCAAGAAGGCCGCTTCGTCGTCGAGCGACGATAGCGACAGCAGCAGTGAGGACGAGAAGCCCGTTGCCAAGAAGGCTGCTCCTGCCAAGCCCGCCGCCAAGCCCGCTGCCAAGAAGCCTGCTTCGTCGTCGAGCGATGACAGCGACAGCAGCGAGGACGAGAAGCCCGCTGCCAAGAAGGCTGCTCCTGCCAAGCCCGCCGCCAAGCCTGCCGCCAAGAAGGCTGCTTCGTCGTCGAGCGACGATAGCGACAGCAGCAGTGAGGACGAGAAGCCCGCTGCCAAGAAGGCTGCTCCTGCCAAGCCCGCTGCCAAGAAGGCCGACTCTTCCTCGGACGAGGACAGCGACGACGAGAGCAGCGAGGACGAGAAGCCCATCGTCAAGAAGCCCGTTGTCGTCGCCAACGACGACTCGAAGAAGAGGAAGCGTGAGGAGGACAGCACCGACAGCCCTGCTGCCAAGCGCCCTGCCTTTGGCGCTGCTGAAGGTATGTGCACGCACGCACACGCGCGTGCTCTCTCTCTCTCTCTCGCGTGATCGCTCTCGTGCAATTCTCACTCCAAGTTGGTTTGGTTTGTCGTAGCTTCGAACCGCGTCTGCCTCCGCAACCTGAGCTTCGATATTGACGAGAAGACGCTCAAGGAGGCGTTCGCTGAGGCCGGTGAGATTGTTGACATTCATTGGCTCGAGGACAAGGAGACTGGCAAGTTCTTTGGCACTGGCTTTGCCAACTTTGACTCGGTCGAGGCGGCCACCAAGGCCGTGGCGCTCGACGGCAAGGAGATTCTTGGCCGCGCGGTCAAGGTCGAGTTTGCGCGAGGCAAGGGCGCCGACACTCCTCGTGGCGGACGCACGCCACAGAAGGGTGGAGCCGGTGGTGCTGGCGGTGGCAAGTTCGCCAACTGGAAGCCGCAGCCCAAGCCGCCGGGCTGCAAGACGTGCTTCCTCGGAAACCTGTCGTTCTCGATCGAGGACAGCGACGTGCACGAGCTCTTCAAGGAGTGCGGTGCCATCAGCAACATTCGCTGGGTCACCGACAAGGCCACCGGAGACTTCAAGGGCTGCGGTTTCGTCGAGTTTGCCGACTCGTCCGCCACCGACAAGGCCGTCAAGCTGTCCGGTACCGACGTGAAGGGTCGCCAGATCCGCGTCGATTTCGCCGCTGACAGGAACAGCAAGTAAGCGCTGAGGCATGTGTCCGTTTGGTGTGTTTGTGTTTGTGCGTACCTGCACAAGTACTTGCGCACGCTCGCTCCCATTCGTTCCCTCCTGCTCCTCCTGCTCCTGCTCCTGCCCTTCCCTCCCGTTCGTTCGTTCTCGTCGTTCGTGTTTACCTTTCTCTCTTGCGTTCTTGTTCATGCGGCTGTGCAGTTCATTGCCACGCACCCGCCACCGCCGTTGTTTGTCATTGCAGCCAATTTTCCCCCGCCGTCACCATTCGCTCTGCTGCGCGAGCTGCATGAACCAGAGTGAGGCGATAGAGATACTACGTAAACGAATACACATGTGTGTTCCACTTGGTTGAGTCGACAAGCGAGCTGGCGAGCGAACGCAAGAGTTTATAGTTACAAACGACGAAGGAGATGGTGGTTGCGATGATCTGATAGATAGATAGATAGGCTGATCGATTAGATTGATTGATTGATTGATAGGAGGCATCATCATCACGATTCAATATGTATGTGGCTCCTCTCTCTCTCTCTTTCTTTCTAGGCAGTGAGTTGTAGTTTCGCAAACGGGCACTTGGAGAGAGCCTCGATGACATCGTGGCGGCGGCGTTGTGATACGGTGTCCGGGAACGTGACGTGCGAGATGATGACCTGCGCGCTCTGCAGCTCGATCGAGTGTCGCTCGAACGTCAGCACGAGGCTCCACATAAACTCGAACGAGTGCTCCTCGGGCGTCTCGTCGCGATCCAGCCATGCCTCCTCGATCTTGCGGTGCGTGACCACGACGCTGGTGCTGCGCACTTCAATGTCGAGCGTCCACGACGAGCGCTTGTCCTTGTACTGGAAGGCGATCGACTTTTTGAGTCGCATGACGGCCGGCGCGAGTGCCGCTTGGTTGCAGCCACGAAGCACTCGAATGCACCGCGGCTCCGAGGCGTTGGCGGCGAGAGTCGTCGCCGTCGGTGTCGGTGGTAGCGGCGCCGACGTGAGCGGCTCGGCCAGCGGCACCATGACCTCTTGAACGAGACGCATCAGCCCCGACGCCATGTCGCCCTTGTCGCTCACAAACTCGGAGAAGCGCTCCTCGACCGCCGACATGTCGTCGCCCAGCAAGCGTCCGAGTTGCACGATGATCGTGCGAATGAGCTCGGCGCGCGAGCCCTCGTCGGCGTCCTCGTCGGCTTGTACCAACGCGACGCCATGCGGATCGACGAGCGTCATCTTGCGTGCCAGACGTGGAAGATCGACACAGATCGGCACTCGCAGGATCGGCTTCTGAAAGATCTCAAGCAACGCACTGAAGAGTCCCGACGGCGTACAATCGACGTCCAAGCTGCTAAAGTCGATGAACGACGAGCCACGCGATGATGTACTACCGCTGCTCGATGACGACGACGCCGCATCGCCGTTCGTGTCGCTGCCATCGTTCGTGATCGAACAACGTCGATAAACGAGATATCCGACTCCAGCGAGACCGATCGCGATCGCCGGTACGGCATACAGTAGATACGAGCTAGCCATAGTGTGTGTGTGTGGGTGTGTATGTGTGTATGTGTTCGCAGGGGCCTTACTCGCTGGCCTCTCGAATCGAATCTCGTTGATTCGTAGGTTATCTTGAGTAACTATCTGATTGGTCGATTGGCAAGGCAGGCTATCTATCTAATCTATCCACCACTCTATCTGTCTGCCTATCTGTCTATCTATCTATCTATGTAATCTACCTAATCGATTGCGATGATGCGGTGTGTGTATGTGAAGCAAGAGCAACCACGATGACGAGGCAACGAAGCGAATGATCGATCTCGATCAGTTGCTTGCTGCCTTCCTTCCATCCACACCATCCACACCATATAACCGTATCTCTCCATACCCAACTCCCACACTCCCACACACCGTGTATAGTCCCTCCAATCCTGCTCATCGTAGCTCTGGAGGAGAATATCTATCTCCTCGATCTATCATCCAGCGATCGATCGGTCTACAATCTCCGCTACTTTGCTCGAGTGTGCGCGTGTATGTGCGCGGTACCCAACCGAGCCACCGGATAGAGCTCCTACCGCATGCTTCGTTGGATCACCCAAACCATCCAGCAGCCGATCGACTATGGCCTGGTCGTCGCCGGTGAGTCCGCCAAGGCCATCGTACACGAAGGTTCGCTGCCACTCTCACGCTGTGTGGATATCTCGCTCGACGATGGCTAACTCGCTCCAACAACCACAGCATGGCACCTTGGATCTCAGCTACTCAACGGCGTGTCGCTCGTAGCCTTGGGCTTCCTGTACAAACCTGCGTTGGAGTCCAACAAGGACCAGCGCACACGCATCCGGCCGCCGCCGCCGCCACCGCCGCTACCCGCTGGTCCTGCTCGGCTGTCGTCCTTCGGACAAGCGCTCTCGCATCGCATTCAAGACGACGAGAGCCACCGCCATCACCACCACCACGACCACCACCACGACGACGATCAATCTCACGAGCCATCCAAGACTCGAAGATCCGACGGAGAGGACGACGAGAACTACAGCAGCTCGGGCTCGACGACGCACACGCCGTACTACGCCGAGAGCGATGCCACCAACGCCAGCGAGCCCGAGGACCTGGTGTTCGTCGAGCCTCAACAAACTCCCGCTCGGCTCGCTGATGTGCTGGTGACCGACAGCGCCGTCGGCGACAGCGTGCTCTACCACGAGAACATCACCACTGGCTTGATCGAGGTTCGTCGTCATCCATCATCAAGATCGTGATCGTGTGCACCAGTCACTGACGCACTCGCTCGTCGCGCCGAACACCAAACAGGACATCCGATTGCTGCAACTACGAGCAATCGAATCGATCGTCAACTGGGTGCGATCGTTGTGCCGCGGCTTCTTCGACAGTTTGGGCCGATTGAACGTGTACTCGATGCTCGTCATCACACTCTTCGGTACATGAAATGCTAGTTCTGCAGAACTGATGAGCAGCAACACCAGCACCAGCACCAGTTATAGCAGTTATACCGTTGTTCGATCGACCAACTAATGCGATGACATCGTTCGTTAGCTCCATGGTGGCTGCTTGTCGTTCTGTGGCGTGTGTTGGCCTTCCTATGCAACGTGCTGGTCGACGTCTACAAGTTCCTCACCCATCCATCGGTCGTCATTGCTGCCCAAGGCCTTGGTTCGTTGCTCTCGACATTGCCATGATGCCGTCTCTCGGACGAGCTCCAGCTCGAGCTCCAGCCAGCTAACTACTCCCCCTTTCATTACAGATATGCGCGGCAAGGAGGCCATCATCGGCGAGGCAGGCTATCCCTACGAGAACTACCAAGTCATCACCGACGACGGCTACATCTTGACGCTCGAGCGCCTCTCGCGACCCGAGTCGAATCGTGCCGTGTACTTTCAGCATGGCGTGTTCGATACGAGCTACGCATGGATCGCAAAGGGGCCAACGGGCAGCATCGCCATGCGAGCCTACGACCAAGGCTACGACGTGTTCCTCGGCAACTTTCGTGGTGCCGCCGACCAGGGCCACATACACGAGAAGATCTCGCCGCGTGACTACTGGGCCTACACCATCAACCACCATGGTATGAGCCATGCCCTCGCGCAATCGGATTTGACTCGCAGCAACGTTGACATTCGTGTGTTGCGATACAGCCTTCCGAGATATGGCGGCGTTCGTGCAAAAGATTCGAGAGGTCAAGAACAAGGAGCAGGAGCAACGAGTGTCACTCGGAGGCCCGGCAGAGTTCACCATCAGTGCTGTTTCTCACAGCGTACGCTAGCAATGCTGGTTGCCGCGATCGGTACTGTTGATGCCAGTGTATTGATTGTTGGATGTGCAGATGGGAGCCATGGCCACACTGATGTACATTGTGAAGAGTCGGCTGTACGACGAAGACCATGGCCTATCGCAAGCAATTCTGCTCTCTCCTGCCGGCGTCCATCAAGCGGTACAGTTGAGCCGCGCTTGAATGCTGTCGAGCTCTTGTGACTGAGGTTGCAATAATGCCGCCTCACGCAGGTTCCAACGAGCTTCCGAATCCTTGCTCCACTTCTCGATTGGGCCGTGTGGCTTATTCCATGGGGATTCTACTCGTTCCGCTTTCCATCTGGTTCGTGATGATGGCAGACACAAGCACTGCCCGAGTATTCTCCATTGATAACCATCTCGTGCTCTCCCTCTCTCTCGCGTGCGCGTTCATTGTGTTAGATTTCCTTCGCATCGCAGCCGCAAAGGTGCTACAAGATGTCAAGAACACTGGCCCGACCCGAGATCTCTTTACGTACTTTGTCTCCAAGTTCCTTGGAGGCAAGGTGCAGAACCACTCGATCACCTCGGTGCACAACATTACTCAGTTCGTCTTTGCCGGTACTCCTGTGACCGTGTTCCGGCACTTTTACCAGATCATGAAGACTGGTCGCTTTACTGTATGAACCTCGCCGCTTGCTTGCCTTGCGTTTGATCTGTCATCTCTCTCGCATGCATTGTTGACCTGTCTCTCTTGGTTCGGTGTACCACAGTCGTACGACTATGGAGCGGAAGGCAACATGCGTGAGTACGGAACTCCCGAGCCGATCGATTTCCTGGCTAACTACGACAAGTACGTACTCTTGACTTTGAGGCTTGTTCTCGCGGTGGCGGTACTAATGCCTCTCTCTCTCTCTCTCTCTCTTTGGACAGAATCGATATCCCAGTCTACTTTCTGATGGGCTTGGAGGACAATTTGATTCCGCCGCAAAATATCATCGTACACCACGCTGAATTGGTGAAGCACCATCCTGAGCTGGCAGTACTCAAGGGTTCGTGAACACCAATCGTAGCTAGCCATACGATTGCTGCCATACTGATACTCGCGTGATCACAGCATTCCCCAACACGGGACACCTCGAGTTTACACTTGGCGGAGATGATTCGCTGATAAGCTACGTGTTCCGAGTACTCCCGCCGCCGAGTATTCAAGTCGTGATCCGGCCTCGCACCGATTACCAACTGAGCTCGAGTCATGCGTCGCGAAGCGAGAGCGACTCGAATAGCGAGGTGGAGCCCTCCTCCGCCACTCGCACCACCACTCCTCCAAGTGAGGCTATCAACATTGAGGAGGAGGAGGAAGAGGAAGAGGAGGAGCCTCATCGTGGTGTGGCTATGGCGACTCGAGATGCAGATGCTGCAGCGATTGCAGCCATCACGCATGCACTGGCCAAGGTGCCACAGCAGGAGACGGAGGATGAGTGAGCGCAACGAGTCATTACATTACATCGCTGGCGGTGAGTGATACACCACAACAATCGATAGATAGATAGATAGATAGATAGATAGATATTGAGCTACTGTGAGATTGCATTTGTAAGTAGTAACCACTTGTCAATACGGTACATACATTCATTCATTCATTCATTCATTACCTCGGAACAGCAACACGCATTTTGCATACGAGTGGAGCTGCCTCATGGCAATAACGTAGGACAACAAAGCAACAATAACAATAACAAAGCCTCTGGCTACTTTGAACACAATCTACACATGACGAATATATGAACAAGACTACATCTTGCAATCAAGCTGGAGCGTTCGCTCGATCCTTGCCGGTTACAGCTGAGGAATCGAGAAACTCGAGCTTCGGGAATCGAGAGATGACGAATTGACTGCGATTGAGAGAGAGAGAGAGAGAGAGAGAGATGTAATCTGTCAATACACTGCTCGGTGAAGAGTGGTTGAATCGAGCGAGGCACGTACCGATACTCTTGATAGGCTCCCTCGATGAATGGGCTTGGGACGGCGGGGTTTCGTAACATTGAGAGGTGCCGAAGGTTCGGGAAGATGGTTGCAATGTGCTCGATGAACACGCCGAGCTCCTCGATCTCGTTGTTATTTACAGAGAGCGTGCGTAGCGATGGCACTGGAGTACAAGATTGATCGGCCACGATGCGGTTGTTGTCGAGAATCAAGCACGATAGTTTGACAAAGTTCTCGAGGTGGTTGATGTGCCTATTCGACATCGTTAAGCGAGAGCGTGCGCGAGAGAGCCGACGAGGAGAGCGTACTTGAGATTGTTGAACGACATATCCAAGGTCGTTGTCATGTCGCCATAGTCGTTACCGAGCAAGTACGGCACCTCGTCGAGCTCTTGATTGACGAGGCTCAAGTGGCCATTCTCAAAGGTACCGTAGGCGTTCTCATCAATGTACGATGCCTCGGAGGCCGACTCCGAGTTCAAGAGCCGAAAGGCCTCGATGGCGGCCGTGTGCATGCCGAGCGACATGAGCGTATCGGAGACCTTGGCCCAGTAGCGGCAGTTGGCGAGTGGCTTGGCGTAGCGCACGTAGAAGACGCAGATACGCGTGTAGGTGAGCGGATCCATGTCTTGTTGGCGCATCAGCAGCGCCTTGAGGAGATCGGTGTTGGTTGCGTCCCATTGGAGGAGCTTGAGCGCGAGGTTGACGTCGGCCACTTGCCACTCGTCGCCGCGCTTGATGAGTGTCGGGTCGGGCACGAGCTTGAGCTGCTTCTCGAGCACCGTGAGCTTGACGTTGTGGATGCGCATCTCGGTGGCACGCGTGCTGCTCGCGAGGCCCATCTTCTTGTAGAACTCGATCATGTACTTGGCGACGCGAATGAGCTCGCCGATCGACGGGTACGGCGAGAACCACTCGCCCGGCAGATCCTCTTCGCGCTGCACGTAGAGCGACTCGGTGGCGAAGCGCGACGTGTGTGCGTACGTGAAGGGAATGATCTGAGCGAGGATCATCAGCCCACACGTAAAGAGATCCCACGCCTGCACGTCGAACGGTGCCATGTGCGTCGCCTGTCCGAGCGATCGAATGGCCTCGCGCGTCGAGAGGTAGATGGCGTTGGCGCGTTGCTCGTCGGGCATCTCGGCCGCTGGCACATGAACGAGCTCCAGGCCGCTCATGAGCAGCTTGCTGTCCTCCCAGCGTATGCCGGCGAGGCTGCATGCACTCTCGAGCTCGCAGTAGCCGCGCTCGAATTGTGTATACAACGCTCCCTTGACGCGTGGATCGAGGCGTACGATGTTGGCCGCCGTAAAGAACTCGCGTCTATCGAGTCGCTCTTGCAGCTCCTTCGATCGACGAGCGTCAATGTCGGTTCGCACCTCGACGTCGTCGTCGCCGTAGTTGCGCTCGTAACTATCGTCGTCGAAACGCGGTCGAACGTCGTACACGTGCCGAAACATGGCACGTAACTCAGAGTCCGGCCGAAAGTCCAACGCCAAGCCGCACCAGTAACAGATACGGCGCAGCAGCTCGTCGGCGTATCGTGGTAGCGAGCGCACCAAGGAGTGCCGCAAGTCGTGCGTCTCTTGTTGCTCTTGCGCCGACAAGACTGCACTCTTGAACCCGACGAACTTTTTGACGATCAGGTCCTTGATTCGAGCCTGCCAGAACAGTTGTGCTCGTGTCTCGTCGACCCCGAATACGACGTTCAACAGGTCGGCGATCGTTTGCTTGCATCGCTCTTGCTCTTGCTCATCACCACCCACAACGTAGCGCTTCATAATCTCTCGAATCAAGTCTTTGATCACTGTATCACGAATAGGCATAACTCATGAGTGGTGGTTCAAATGCAACGAGAAAGAGAGAGAAGAGAGCAGTACGGTACCTCGAGCACACATTTCTAATAGACACAGTGCACGGATCTTCTCGGAGGTACACAGGTTGCGAACCATTCCCAAGAAGCAAATGTTGACGCCACACGCGTGCAAATGAAAGCCCATCGAGAAGTGAATCCAACGCAAGGTATCGAGGTGCTTGGCGCACTCGGGAAGCACGGTGGAGTTGAAGAAGATGGCCGCCGTCTTGAGGTCATCACAATCCGCGACCACGGGAGCCGTGGGATCTGCTACCGACAGTTGATTGCTCCAAAACGAGAAGGCATCGGGATTCAGCATCGGCCGACGAACAACTGCATAGCGACGCACAAACTCGGGTCGATAGCGACAAATCACCTCCGCTCGATGATGCCTGAACTCGTAATATAGTGGTGTTAATCTCTCTCTCTCTCTCTCTCTCACGTAGTATCGATTGATGAACAGAATGAGTAGCAAGACGAAGGAGTCGTACCAGAATCGTGGAGCGAGTGGTGGCAGCAATCGAGCACCGTTCATAAAGTAATACCTGAGTTCATCGTGTGCGAGTGAGTATTTCGATTGATGGATTGTTGCTGCCTCATGAATGGCTTCACAACAACATACTGTCCATCGGCATCGCGGTGAATCTCCAGGTCGTAGCAACCCCATATACTCACTGTCTCCGAAGCAGTCTGTATCTTGTGCTTCTTGATATGCATCTGCTCACACAGCAACCGAGCGACGTTTTCGGCATTGATATCGCTGCTGCAGAACTCGAAGGAAGAGGAGGAGGAGGCATTGTTGCTGCCGTAGGCAAGAGTCTCGGGTCCTCCGACCGGGAGCTTGCTGACGGCAATCACTCGGTAGCCACCGACGTCGACCAATGCATACAACGGGAATCGCATCTCTCTAGAGTGCATCTCGTGCATTAGATTAGAGAGAGATGCTGGATTCGATGGACATGATGAAGTTGATGAATACCTCAATGCAGCTTTACGTGGATCGCCAGCAAGCTCCTTGGAGAGATCAATTTGCGATGCGATGAATGCAAATAAGAGCGTGATTCTAGTCGAAATCGATTGTAAGTTGATATGCACACACAGGTGCCAATGTGAGAGAGGGTGCGAGTGCGCGTGATACCTCTCCAATCCAGCAGCTTTCGTAGCAAAGAGATCGCCTCCAAACGAGCCATCGGAATCAACGACCACCTGCGTGTACACATCGATCAGAAACCTCTTGACTCCTTCCATGTTGCATCTGATCTCGCGAGAATCTGTGTGCAATCGTATCGACGACATACTCGATAGAAGATGCCATTGTGGTAGTAGTGATGCTCCAATCCATTGAGTTGCTTGATGGTCCGAAGCTTCTGCTCGCGATTGCGCTCGGCAATGATGGTACTCGCCGTGTGTTGAGCCTCGAGATCGAACTCTTGCTGCAGATACTGGATCTGTTTCACGGCTTCGAGAGCGGCATTCGATGATCCGACGAGATTGTGAGCTCGATACCTCGATCGCAAGGCTTGGAACTCATCGTGCCAATCACGGTCCAGAGGCTCGGGTTCTTGTGCAATGAGATCGTTGGGCGAGGAGTGATTGATGGAGTTGGTGGAAGTACTATTACTGGTGGCGGTGGAGGTGTCGGTGTTGGCTTGCGACAGCTGCTCGAGCTGCTGGCGCGCGATGGCTTCGTTGACCAGCTTGATGATCCAATCCTGTCCAGTGGTCGGTGCCGAGCTACGACGCCATATCTTGCCGCTCGCCTCGCGCGAGGGCATGCTCGATAGGGTCTCGTCGTCGGTCGAGTCGCTATCGGACTTGCGAGACGATGAGGAGGAAGCTGCTTTGGCGAGAGATTCATTGGTGTGGTCGTGTAGATGCACCGGCAGTCGCAGCGATGCGAGCGGCTCGGTGGCGTGGGTAGCGAGCGACTCATCGATCTTGATGACGCTCTCCTGTTGGGCCGTGAGGGCACGATAGACCGATGGTGGGAAGGCACCGTGAGACACGATCGCGTTCACGGTTCGTTCAATGTCGGTGGCGTAGTTCCATAGACTGGTCTTCGAGCTGGTCGCCGAAGAGGACGACGACGATGACGACGGAGATCGCGAGATGGTGTTGGTGCCAGACGATGACTCTGGCGGGAGTGCCGCCAGTGGATGTTCCTGGACCAACCGTGGTTGGTCCTCGTCGCTCATGGCGAGTAGTTGTGTGCTGTGTGTTTGTGAATGTAGTGTGCAATGGTATTGTGTGGTAGTACGGGCAGGGGGAGGGAGGCAGCAGGCACCGAGCGAGCGAGCGATGGAAGGAAGGCAAACAAGCGAATGAGTAGCGAAAGCTCCGTAGAGAAGTCCGTATCACTTTCCGGGTCACAATCGCAATAACCAACCACAAAATCGCCTGATGAGCTCGTGGAACTCCCCATCAAGGCCAATCAACACTTCTGCTCAACACCCAACTCGTGCTTGTTCTCAATACACCATGGCCAAGAATCCAACGAGGCTCTCGCTCGAGTGAATCAGGGGAACCGACAAGTATCCATTGTGCTTCCTTCCTGTACCCGCTCTCGCTCTCTCGTGGCAACGAACGAACTCCTCGAGGCAGGAAGAAGCTCCTTCACCCTCCCGGGAGCTAGGAGGCTTGGATTCACCTCGTTCAGTGGCTCGAGCAACAAGGCGTTCGTCCTCCGGCTCGACAGAGCGTCTGTCCTCCGGGGTACTTGCTAGCTAAAACAGCAGACGAGGTCCAACAAATGCTCAGTCGTTGTGTACCCTCCCTCCTTGTCGTGTGGCGATGGCAGCCGGTGCGTTGGTAGAGCTGCTGTGCGTCACGCCGGCCCGAACCACCAGAATTAACTAATTGCTCTCGGCCCGCTCGCAGTGACGAGGCTACTGTTGCTTGTTGCGCTACTTGCGTCGTGCTGTGCCTTGGTCGAGTCTCAGCATGCGTATTCGGCGTGCTGGACCAACCAGAAGGTGACGACTTCCTGTTCGACGTGCAGCCAGCGATTTGATCCGTGCTCGAACCCGGGCTGCTGCTTGTTCTGGCAGAATGCCTACAAGTTCGCGTGGAACTACACGGTGCAATCGTTGGGCATCGACACCTACTACGTCGAGCTGGGCGACGTACTCTGCCAGACGAACACGCGAGACTACATTGACTTGATGAACACGACGCGATTCGTCGGTGGCGGCACCTACTCTGCGGCTCGTGTATTTACTCCGTCGTACTACGCCTACTCGCCGGTGATGTTCCTGCGCTGTGCCAACCCAGTGCAGAGCTGCTCGTTCCGGCTCACCGCGTGTGCTACGTGGTACACCACGCCCTATTGCTTCCCGACCTAGAGCATGAGGCGATGGTGGGTTCTCCAGGAGCTTCGCGTCGGGACCAGCCAGCAAGAAGGCACCCATAGAGCAAACACCAACCACGAGCTCAAAGACGGGGCACATAAAGTCAGAAACCAAGGTCGAGCTCGAGCGCGGGCTTACATCTCCTGTCGATCTCTTCTCTCTTCTCTTCTATGAGCGAAGAACACGGGTTGGTTCTCTCTTGCTCCGCGGCTTCGTTCGTTCGTGCTGTGTTGGTGGTGCGTGCAAGCGTGGGCCTGCGTGCTGTTGCTGCTCTCGAGGGACCCCTCACTTCTCTCCTGCCGTGCTCGTGTGTGGACCTCTCTCTCTGTCTCTTTTTGTAGGCCAAAGAGTACTCTCTCTCTCTTCGTGCGTGTGTGGCAAGCAACAATGGTGGATGTAGTGGCGATCTCCAGTGGCGCGTGGGAGTTCGTGCTCGCGCACCCGCTGTTCGGAGCCTTTGCGGCACTCTTCATCGTCTACCAGCTGTACCGCTTGGTGTCGGGCTTGGCTGCACCCAAGAACTTGCCACCGATCGAAGAAGGCTGGATTCCGTGGGTCGGCGTGGCACTCTCGTTCGGCAAGCATCCGATCGACTTTGCGACGCGTATGCTCCACAAGGTGCGCCATCCCTCACTCGCTCTCGTGGTGGGCGTGCACGGTCCTCCCTCACTGCAACGCGCTGTCGTCTCTGCCTACCTGCGTGACATATCGTGTCAAGTCGGGCACGTGTTGATGCAGTGTTGGTTCCTCGATACTCGCGCGCGCGCCATCGCTCTCACCATCGCGATACTAAGTGCTGTCGCCCTGGCGCTCTCATCTGCGTGTGTAGCATGGTGAGGTCTTTACGCTCAAGATGCTCGGCAACCGTGTGACGTTCTTGATCGGCCCTGAGGCGCACGAACCGTTCTTGAAGAAGGGCGACGACGAGCTGGACCAGAACGAGCCCTACCGCTTCGCGATCCCGCTCTTCGGCCCTGGCGTCGTGTACGATGTCAGCGTCGAGAAGCGCAACCAGCAGCTCAAGATGATCAAGGGCAGGTACGACCGACATGAAATGCAACGAGCTTCACTGCGGCATTGGTGGCTCACCGCGTGTGTGTCGCGCAGTCTCTCGACCGTCAAGTTGCAGTCGTATGTGCCGTTGATTGTCCAAGAGACCGAACAATTCTTTGCCAAGGTATGTGCACCATCACTTGCCACAACCACAACCAAGAGAGGAGAGAGAGAGAGAGAGAGAGAGAGAGAGAGAGAGAGATGCGTGCCACTCACCACTCACTGCTGTGCATGCACGTGTGACAGTGGGCCGATGAGGGCGAGATCGATCTGCGCCAACAGCTGAGCGAGTTGATCATCTTGACGGCGAGTCGCTGCTTGATGGGCCGCGAGATCCGTGAGAACCTCTTCAAGGAAGTCGCCAGCATCTTCCAAGCCCTCGGTACGAGACGTCGACCAAAGCAGCGCAAGTAGTGGTGGTCATCCGTGTCGAGCGATTAGTAACTCACTCCGGAGTAATGTCGGCGTGCAGATGAGGGCCTGACGCCGCTGACGGTCTATTGGCCCGAAGCCCCGACGCCCGCGCACTGGAAGCGAAACAAGGCTCGCCTCGAGATGGTGAAGCTCTTCTCCAAGGTCATTGCCGAGCGCCGTGCCAAGGGCGAGGAGCACGACGACGTGCTGCAGGTCTTTATGGAGTCGCAGTACCGCGATGGCAGCACGGTCAACGACGAGCAGATTACCGGCCTCATGATCGCACTGTTGTTTGCTGGCCAGCACACGAGCTCCATCACCTCGAGCTGGACCGGCTTGCATCTGTTGGCCAACCCCGAGTACATGTACGCCTATGTGCGCGCGCGCGTGTCGCCTTGCCCACTCGTTCTCATTCACCCCACTCCGCTCCTCTTCTGCCGCTACCGCCACCGCCATGGCGTATGACAGGCCCACCGTCATGGAGGAGCAAGACCGAGTGCTCCGCGAGCACAATGGCGTGCTTGACTACGCGGCGTTGGATGACATGAAGTTCTTGCACTGCTGCGTCAAGGAGGCTCTCCGCATGAACCCGCCGCTGATCCTTGTCATGCGCAAGGTCCTCAAGTCCTTCGATGTCAAGGGCTTCCACATTCCTGAGGTAGGCCTCCATCGTATTCACAGCCATACGTGCATCGCTGGACTCTCACTCACACACACGCTCTCTCTCTCAGGGTGATACGCTCTTCGTGTCGCCAACCATTAGCCACCGCCTGCCGTCGGTCTTCACCAACCCTGACAAGTTCGACCCGTACCGCTTCGCGCCGCCGCGTGAGGAAGACCAGAAGCAGCCGTTCTCGTACCTCGGTTTCGGTGGAGGCCGCCACGGCTGCATGGGAGAGATGTTCGCGTACCTGCAGATCAAGACCATCTGGAGCGTGCTGTTGCGCAACTTCAAGATGGAGATCGTCGGCTCGTTCCCCGAGCCCGACTACTCGGCCATGGTCGTCGGCCCCAAGCAGCCTTGCATGATTCACTACAAGCGCATCACGCCCGTCAAGTAGATTGCGATGCCCGACTGGACGGTCAGCAAGCCGCCCAGTCAGTCATCGTCGTCGTCGTCGTCGTCGCCTTGGTCGTTGCAAGTCCGTCGTTGGGCTTTGGTCTCGAGTATGATGCATTACGTGTCACACACGAGCGCTCCGAAGCACCGACGACCGAGTGAGTGAATAGTCTTTGCCATCGTCAGTGATATAGATAGATAGATAGATAGAAGGAAGATAGATAGCAAGTGGATCAAGTTTGCAATCGTTCTTTGGCACCACGCACACCCACTTCCATCTCTCGATGCGATAAAGCAGTGCATTCGCGCAAGCAACAGCACCACCACTGACGAAGAGAAGAGAAGAGACCGGGGCACGGAGACGGGGTATGTTGTAAGGAAGTTCTCGAGCCCGGGATGGGTTAGAGCCCGGTTGCTTTATCGGCGAGAGACACGACCCGCTCGTTGTGCGCCGTGCCTCTCCTCTTTCCCTCAGCCCCGCCGACACCACAAAATGGTATCGTGCATCGTGTACATCGTGCATCGCGCATCGTGCATCGCGCATCGTGCTTTGCGCCCATCGCCTCATCATATCGGGCCCCGATGCTGACTGGTTCGTGGTGGTGCGCTCATCCAGGGCATTGACTTGCTTCACAAGCACAAGAAGAAGAGCGTGCGTCGCACGCCCAAGAGCAACGACCCCTACCTCAAGCTCTTGGTCAAGGTACCGTACTCGAGTCTCTTGCGCCTGGCTGTCTCCTCCTTCTCCTCCCTCTATTCGCTCGCTCGTGTCGTGTGTGCGGTGCATCGGTGATACGCAAGACGAGTCGATTGGGTAGCGCTCGTTCTCTCTCTCTCTCTCTCTCGCATATCCGATCCCACCCACTCGCTCCCTGGCTCGCTCGTATACTCGTGCCTACGACTCCAGTAGTCTCTGTGGATGATGCGCGTCCAGTGCCTATCTCGCGCTCTCTCGCTCATACGTATCTCTCCTCTGCCTGCCTTCCGTCGTCCACAGCTGTACCGCTTCCTTGCTCGCCGCACGAACTCCAAGTTCAACAAGCTCGTGCTCCACCGTCTGTGCATGAGCCGCGTCAACCGCCCGCCCGTCTCGACCTCCAAGCTTGCCGTCAACCTCGC
>Ga0209935_1003373_pt1 | contig 16607 bp, 13 predicted proteins | sample ThiBio_1000_plan_2_FD_183958 | JGI IMG/M metagenome (GOLD analysis project Ga0209935, IMG submission 183958) | Wastewater bioreactor microbial communities from Cape Town, South Africa - Thiocy_cont_1000_plan (SPAdes) | ecosystem: Engineered > Bioreactor > Thiocyanate-remediating >... | reverse complement strand
CCTCGTGAAGATCAACGCCAACATCGGCAACAGCGCCGTGGCCTCCAGCATCGAGGAGGAAGTCGAGAAAATGCGCTGGGCGACCAAATGGGGCGCGGACACGGTGATGGACCTCTCTACCGGCAAAAACATCCACGCGACGCGCGAATGGATTCTCCGCAACTCGCCCGTGCCCATCGGCACCGTGCCGATCTATCAGGCTCTCGAAAAAGTTGGCGGCAAGGCCGAGGAGCTGAGCTGGGAGATTTTCCGCGACACGCTGATCGAGCAGGCCGAGCAGGGCGTCGATTACTTCACCATCCACGCGGGGGTGCTCCTGCGCTTCATTCCCCTCACCGCCCGCCGCATGACGGGCATCGTGAGCCGTGGCGGCAGCATCCTCGCCAAGTGGTGCCTCGCCCATCACAAGGAGAACTTCCTCTACACCCACTGGGACGAGATTTGCGAAATCATGGCCGCCTACGACGTGAGCTTCAGCATCGGCGACGGACTGCGTCCCGGCTCGGTCGCGGACGCCAACGACGAGGCGCAATTCGGCGAACTCTACGTGCAGGGCGACCTCACCCGCCGCGCGTGGGACCGCGGAGTGCAGGTCATGAACGAAGGCCCCGGCCACGTGCCCATGCACATGATCGAGGAAAACATGGCCAAGCAGCTCGAGTGGTGCCACGAGGCTCCCTTTTACACGCTCGGGCCATTAACCACGGACGTCGCCCCCGGTTACGACCACATCACGAGCGGCATCGGCGCGGCCATGATCGGCTGGTACGGCTGCGCCATGCTCTGCTACGTCACGCCCAAGGAACACCTCGGCCTGCCGAACAAGAAGGACGTGAAGGACGGCGTGATCACCTACAAGATCGCCGCCCATGCCGCCGACCTCGCCAAGGGCCATCCCGGCGCACAATATCGCGACAACGCCCTGAGCAAGGCCCGCTTCGAGTTCCGCTGGGAGGATCAGTTCAACCTCGCGCTCGATCCCGTGACCGCGCGTGAGTTCCATGACGAGACGCTCCCGCAGGAAGGGGCCAAGACCGCGCACTTCTGCTCCATGTGCGGGCCGCACTTCTGCTCGATGAAAATCACCGAGGACGTGCGCCGCTACGCCGCCGAGCAGGGTCTCTCCGAACAGGAGGCTCTGGAGAAAGGCATGGAGGAGAAATCCGGCGAGTTCCTCGAAAAGGGCGCCGAGGTTTACCAGAAGGCCTGAGGCTATTAGGCAAGAAAATTAGGAATTGCGACGAATCTGTTACGCAACTCATAGCGTAACGGATTCTTAACAATCCAGCGGTAGGCAATTCCTGGCCTCCCGCGTATTTCAGCGCGCTTTCAAACGATGAAAGCTCGCCTTCTCCTTCCGACCCTCGCCGCCCTCTCGGCTGCGATCTCCGCAGCTCATGCGGCAAATTTCAACATCAGCACGGCCTCGACCACGGCCCAGACTCTTTCCAGCGGGCAGACCGGCACCATCACATCGACCGGCTCTCTCACAGTCAGTGGCTCGACCGTTGCCGTGACGATCGACGGCAGCTCCACCCTGACCAACAGCGGCCAGCTCAAGCAGACCGGATCCGGACGGGCGATCCGGGACAATAAAGGCGGTCTCACACTTACGGTCACAAACAACGCGGGCGCACTGATGCAGACCGCCGACGCCGACGTGATCCAGATGAACAAGGCCAGCAGCAACATCACTTTCTACAATTACGGAAGCGTGATCTCGCTGAACGCGTCCGCCGGCGGCAGTCAGTCCATCGATTTCGGCGCCATCACCTCGGGCACGAACTCGCTGTACAACTACGCCACGGGCATCATTCAAACGACAGCCGCCGACGCGGTGCGCCCGGGTGCCAACGGTTACGTCGAAAATGCCGGCACCATCGAAGCGATCCCGATCGTCGAGGGCAGCTCTCCGAATCGAGATGCCAGCGGCAGTGACGGCATTGACTTCCAGTCAAACTCCGGCGGGCAGGTCGTCAACAGCGGCAGCATCTCCGGACGCCATGGCATCACCGGAGGCGAGACCGCCAGCGGCTTTACCGTCAGCGTTACCAATAACCTCGGCGGTACGATCACCGGAAAAAATGGCTCGGGCATCAACATCGATGGAGCGACAGCCTCGCCCGGCTCCGCCACCGTCACCAACCGCGGCACGATCACCGGCAATTTCGACAACACCAAATACGACATCGGTGACGGCGACGGCGTCGACGTGGATGGCACAGTCAATATCTCCAACTACGGAAACATCATCGGCAACGGCGCATCCGTCGGCAACAACTCCGAGGGCGTCTCCATCGGCGGCGGCACCATCACGAACTATGCCGGAGCCTCAATCTACGGCCAGAACAACACCGGCACCGCGTCGGCAGGCAATGGCATTCTCGTCGATGACTCCAATGGCGGTGCGGCTCATGCCGCCACCACGGTGACGAACTCCGGCACGATTCGCGGCTACAGCGGATTTGGCATCAAGATGATCGGCTCCTACGACGACACGATCACCAACAATGCGGGCGGCACGATTCGCGGCGCAGGCACGGGCGCGGCCATCCAGACTGGTGACGGCAGCGATACCGTAACGAATGCAGGCGCGATCATCGGCGATAATGGCTCCGCGATTGACCTGGAGGGCGGCAACGATTCGCTGAAAATCCAGGGCGGCAGCGCCAGCATCACCGGCAATGTCTCGGGCGGCACGGGCGCCAACACGGTCGAGATCGACCTCGGCAGCGGCAATTCCTTTGCCTACGCCGGATCGCTCTCCAACTTCTCGACCGTCCAGGTCAAGACCGGCACGACCACCCTCACCGGGACCAATGCCTACACGGGTACGACCCAGGTCACCGGCGGCACGCTGGTCCTCGATGGCGACGGTCGTCTCAGCGACTCCAGCACGCTCAATCTCAATGGCGGCCGCCTGGAGCTTTCGGACGATTCAACCCAGACCTTTGCCAGCCTTTCGCTCACGGCCAACTCGGTGATCGATCTCAACAGCGACACCGCGCTGACGCTGTCTGCTCTCGGCACGATCAACGGAGCCTCGACGCTTTCCGTCATCAACAACGGCGGCTCGAGCTTCCGCTTCCTTGGCGACCTGACTTCCGACGTGAACTTCCAGACTCTGCTCGGCAACACCACCGTCAATGGCGGTGCGGCCACGGCCAGCTACGACGGCACCTATACGAACGTCGTCCCTGAGCCCGGAACGGTCGGCCTCATCGGTCTCGGTATTGCCTTTGCCATCGGCATGGCTCGCCGCCGCCGCAAGTCTTCCTAAAAAGAAGGAGAAAAGGGTCAGGCGGTCGTCCCGTGAGGCGACCGCCTGTTTCTTTTAGTCGACAAACTCCTTCACGACGATGGAGGCGTTATGCCCGCCGAAGCCGAAGGAGTTATTAAGAGCCGCGCGCACCTTCGTTTCCCGCGCCGTGTGCGGCACGTAATCCAGATCGCACTCGGGGTCCGGGTTATCGAGATTGATGGTGGGCGGGATCACCCCGCGATTCACGGCGAGCACACAGGCGGCGAGTTCGATGGCTCCGGCAGCGCCCAGCAAATGACCAGTCATCGACTTGGTTGAGCTGATCGCGACCTTGCGGGCATTCTCGCCGAGGGCGCGCTTGATGCCATTGGTCTCGCAAATGTCGCCGATCGGCGTCGAGGTTGCGTGCGCGTTGATGTAATCCACCGTCTCGACTCCCGCATCCTGCATGGCGAAGCGCATGGCATTGGCCACCTCCTGCCCCTCCGGGTGCGGCTGCGTGAGATGCCAGGCATCTGCGGATTGCCCGTAGCCGCCGAGTTCGGCGTAAATGCGCGCGCCGCGCTTCTTCGCATGTTCGAGTTCCTCCAGCACGAGGATGCCCGAGCCCTCGCCCATCACAAATCCGTCGCGGTCGCGATCAAAGGGACGCGAGGCCTGCTCCGGACTGTCATTGCGCAAACTCACCGCCCGCATGGCGGAAAAGCCCGCCATCGCCAGCGGAGTCACCGTCGCCTCGCTCCCTCCGGCCACGCAGACATCGGTGATGCCGTCGCGGATCATCCGGCTGGCCTCGCCGATGGCATGGGAGGAAGTGGCACAGGCGCTCACCGGGCAGTAGTTCGGCCCGCGCAGCCCGAACTCGATCGACACCAGCGCTCCGGCGGCATTGGCCATCATTCCGGGAATGACAAAGGGCGACACCCGCGACGGCCCCTGCGCGATGAGTTTCCGCGCGGCCTTCTCCAGCGTGTCCAACCCTCCGACGCCCGTTCCGATGATGACGCCGATGCGGTTCAGATCCTCCTTGTCGAGTTCCAGACCGGAATCCTTCATCGCCATGATCGAGGCGGCCATCGCGAAATGGACAAAACGATCCGTGCGCCGCAGCAGCTTGGAATCCTTGAAATACGGCTCCGGGTCAAACCCGCGAATCTCGCCGCCGATGCGACACGGATACTCCGACGTATCAAAGCTCTCGATCGTCCGCACCCCGCTGCGCCCCGCGATGAGGCTCGCCCAGTACTCCTCCGTGTTCAGTCCATTGGGAGCGAGAATGCCGAGGCCGGTAATTGCAATGCGTCGCCTGCTCATCTGGTGCGATCCTTTCGATTCATAATGTTCACGGTATAAAAAATTGACGGCGGCAGCAGCGCGCTCGGCGCGGAATTTCCCGCGCTTGTCTTCGCTCAATTCAGGCTATTGTATGATAACCGTAATTCAAACGAATTTCTCCCATGCGCTACGACAAGGAACATAAGGAACGCACCCATCGCCATGTCCTGTCGGTAGCCTCCGAGCGCTTCCGGCGCGATGGCCTTTCGGGAGTCGGAGTCGCCTCGCTGATGAAGGATGCGGGCCTCACGCATGGCGGATTCTATGGTCATTTTCGTTCGAAGCAGGCACTCGTCGAGGCGGTCATCAGCGAAGGCCTCGAAGACACTCTCCATCATCTTGAGACAGCCGCCACTGATATCGAGTCGCTGGTCTCCTTTTATTTGCGGCCCGCCCACCGGGAAAACCGGGCGCAGGGATGCGCCGCCGCCGCCCTCGCCGCCGAGATCGTGAGGTCGCCCCGGCGCACGCGGGCGGCCTTCACCGCGAAGCTCACCCGGATCATTGCGCACATACGCTCCCTGCTGCCGGATCACAGCGAGGATCGCGCCCAGGCTATTTTTGCCCTGCTCGTCGGGACGCTCCAGCTTTCACGCGCGGTTTCCGATCCCGCGCTCTCCGACCGAATGCTGGATGCGGGCCGCGAGGCTGTCCTGGCTCTGGCGAGGTCCGGCGGGAAAGGCTGAAAGACAGCGCCCTCGCGCTCATGCCCGAAACTTCCCCCTTGCATATCGTGCATACATGATATAGCAAAAGCATAGGCTATATTATCGCTATAGCTTCATTCCCCAATCCCTCCCCTCCCGATGAAATCTCTTCTCTCCTTCGCGATTCTGCTCTCGGCCCTGGCTGCTGCCTCATCGCTGCGAGCCGAAACGCCAGCGTCCTCCCCGGCGGCGAAATCCCTCCTGACCAATGGCGACTTCCAAAATGCCGGGGCCGACGCGACGTGGCCGGCGGACTGGGAGCAAAACAAGGAAGCTCCCATCACCTGGGAAAAGGAGGGCGACGTCCGCTTCCTCCGGCTGGTCGCGACGCAACCCGAGATGACGGTCGAGCAGACCCGCACGATCGACCTGCCGGAATCCACCAAAGGCGTCGATCTCGGAATCCGCTTCCGGGTGGAGGGGTTCAAGTTTGGGACCAACTCCTCCGGCGGGCCTGTCTTCAGCAAAGACATGCACTTTAACTACCAGTTCCTCGATGCCGACGGAAACCGGGTGCCCAAATCCGGCGGCGGCTTCGTTCTGGACTCGCACGCCAAGGACTGGACCGACGTTACCCGCCGGGCGATGGTTCCCGAGGGGGCAAAGAAGCTCAAGGTCATCGTCGTCCTCAACAAGCTGACCGCTGGCACGCTCGAAGTCTCCAGCGTCACCGTAAACGAAGCGCCGGAGGCCGAGATCAATGCGATCAAGGACGCCCAGGCCGCCGCCGTCAAGAAGGCAGCCGAAGACGAGGCCGCCATCCCGGCCCTCCTGGCCCTTCCCTCCAAAACCGAGCCGCTCAAGGTCGAGGGCAACCGCCTCGTCACTCCCGACGGCAGGCAAGTGCTGCTCCAGGGCGTGAACGTGCCCAGCCTGGAATGGTCGGAAAAGGGCGAGCGCATCCTCCTCTCCGTCAAGGTCGCCATCGATGACTGGAAGGCCAACGTGGTCCGGCTCCCCGTTCACGACGATTTCTGGTTTGGCCGGGGCAAGGGCGGCAAAGGCAAACCCAACGACGCCGAGGCCTATCGCAAAGTCGTCGATGATGCCGTCAAGCTGGCAGCCGCCCGGGGCGCGTACATCATTCTGGACCTGCACCGCTACCACGCCGCACCGGAAAGCGCGGTCGACTTCTGGAAGGACGCCGCCGCCCGGTACAAGGACAACCCGGCCGTGTTGTTCGACATCTACAATGAGCCCACGAACATCAGCTGGGAGATCTGGCGCAATGGCGGAGACGTCGTGGTGAAAGGCAAAGGCGGCGCACCCGACACCACCTTCCAGTCCCCCGGCATGCAGGGCCTGGTCGATGCCATCCGCTCCACTGGCGCAAAGAACATCATCATCGCAGGCGGCATCAATTACGCCTACGACCTGACCGGCGTGCTCAATGGCTTCGCCCTCGATGACAAGGGCGGCAACGGCCTCATGTACGCGACGCATTTTTACAACTGGCACCGGGACTGGGAGAATCGCTTCCTCAAGGTCGCCGAGAAATATCCCGTGCTGGTCGGCGAATTCGGCGCGGACGTGAAAAAGATGGGGTTCATTCCCGCCAAGAACCAGGAAGACCCCGCCACGTGGGTGCCGGATGCGCTGGCCATGGTCCAGAAGTACAACCTGAACTGGACAGCCTTCTCGCTGCATCCCAAGGCCACGCCCGTTTTGATTTCGGACTGGAACTACACGCCGACTCCATTCTGGGGCGTCCATGTCAAAGACGCGCTGGCGGGCAAGAAATTCGAACTCGGCCGACTGCGATAGAGCGGCTTTTAATCCGCTCCGGTCAGGCGCTCGTATTACCTTTCCCCTCGCCTTCAGCCGCGCCCTTGGGTTTGCGGCGGGCCGTCTTCTTCTGCTTTTTGGAATTCGCCACGCTCAGCGTCAGCTCGTGCTCCAGCTCGTTCATCTTGTCGACATAGGCATGCTCCACGTCGATGCCGAGGCGATTCGAGAGGGAGAATATCCACCAGAGGCACTCCGCCAGCTTGACCTCGAGCTGCTTGCGCACGTCGTCGGGGGCCATCCAGCGGCCCTCGGCCCCCATGACCAGCCTGCCGAGTTCACCCACGTCGCTTTGCAGCCCCACCACGTCCTCCTGTTTCGACCAGCGTGCGCCGTGGTGGACTTCTTCGAGCTGGTGGTAGAGCTGGCGAACCCGTGAGGCTTGCATTGCGGCCTGGGCCAGGCCGACATGGATGGGGGTGTTGGACATAGTCAATTCTCCTGCGGCCCTTTCGTATAGGCATCCAGACGGAGCACACGAGGGTGTGTGTAGGTTTTGCGAATGAGGTCGGCCGGGTTGGTATCGGCGCGGGTGATGTAGTCATCCCAGACGAGGAACCAGAGCCAGCCAGCATCCTCGGCGACGAGCGCATCGGGATCGGGAATGGCCCCGACCTCGGCGAGCGCGATCATTTTGCGCCCCTGATAAATGCGGCGCAGATTGTCAAAGACCGCGAGGTACGTGCCTCGCACGCCCGCCGGGGCATAGAGGTCCGCCCCGACGATATCCACGCAGTCGTCGCCGGGGTACCACTCGCGGGCATCGGGAGCGTCCGTGCTCGTCCAAACCCACAGCAGGTTGTCGAGATGGTGGACCTTCGTAAACCTCTCATACATGAGCCGGTAGATGCGTTTGCAGACCTCCGGCCCACGGGCACCCCACCAAAACCACCCGCCCTCCGCCTCATGCAGCGGTCGCCAGAGGACGGGTACGCGGGCGTCGCGCAGCACCTTGAGCTGGTCGGCGATGGCATCCATGTCCTTGATCATCGCCTGATACTCCGGCGATTTTTCATCCATCACCTTGCTGGCGTCAAAGGTCGTCTGGTTGGTCGAGTAGCTGCGCCACACTTCGTTCAATGCCCCAAAGGGCGAGAACCAATGCCAGGAAAAGGAAACGATGCCGCCCTCCTTCAACGCCCAGTCCCGCGCCCTTTCGATCTGGCCGTCGGGACGTCCGTAGGCGCTGGAGGACCTCAACAGATCAAACCCCACGACGACCGGAACGAACTCCGGCGAAAGCGACGCCAGGAAGGCGCGGCGCTGGCCTTTTTCATCCTGCTGACCAGCGAGGACAAATCTCCCGAACGTCGCGCGCAAGCGGGAATACAACGCCCTCGCCTCGGGAGACGCCTCCGGGTTGACCGGATGCTCGGCGAGCTGAAACGGCGCCGGCGCAGGCGCGGGCGATATCTCGATGGCATCGGCGAGGAGGTATCCCCAGTCGGTTCCCAGCGTCACCGTATTGCCTCCCTTGCGGAGAGGGACACGCCCGACTGTCATCCACTGAAAGCCCTCGGTCCTCGGATAAAATCCATTGCGCTGGATGGCTCCATTGACGAGGACGGGATTCATCTTCGGGTCGGGGGCGAGGTACCGGACACGCAGGGTATAAAATCCCGCCTCCGGGACATCGACCGGGATGTCGACCGCATCGCCCGCCTTGGCAAAGCCGCCCACGTAGCCCGCACCGGAAAAGCCCGGGGTCTCGGTGCTCTTGACCGCTCCGCCATGCAGCTCCCCGCTCTCGGCCTCCACCACGAGCGCGTCGGCCAGGGCCGTCTGCCCGCCCGCGCACGCAAGGATCAGACACGCCAGCAAAGGTCCCCGGAGGGTGTCGGACAAATCGGGCAACCGCACCCGCCTAATATATCCCGCCGGGCGGAAGGGCTGAAAGCACGATTACCGCCCCCCGCCCATCAAACGACCGCAGACCTTGTCCAGCACAGGCTCCGCCGCCCGCGTACCCGGCGATATTTTTCACGCCCTCCCATCGCTGGGCAAAAAATCCCCCCGCCCTGACGGGTGCCGACGCACGGCGAGAGAAAGACCTGGCACAGCCCGGGCGCTCCCCCTCGCCTGCCCGGTGACAAAAAGTGAACCGATTGCCCCTTGACCCGGGATGAGGGCAGGACGAATACTCTCACTCGTAAAATACGAGCTGCCCACCCCCAGCGTGCATTCTGGCCAGAGCAGGACGCCCCACGGGGCGCGGGCAACTTTCCAGACGGTCGTCGCGGCTCGGTAAACCTTTCCGGGCATCGGCGGGCCAATCGAAAAACCCTGCAAACGGAGAAACCATGTCAGCCGAAGCCAAGTGCCCCTTCCACCACGCCCCCAACGCTGGAACCTCGAACCGCGACTGGTGGCCGAATCAGCTCAAAGTCAACCTCCTGCACCAGCACTCCTGCCTGTCCGACCCGATGGACAAGGACTTTGACTACGCCGAGGAGTTCAAGACCCTCGACCTCGAGGCGGTCAAAGCCGACCTGCATGCCCTGATGACGGATTCCCAGGACTGGTGGCCGGCGGACTTTGGCCACTACGGCGGACTCTTCATCCGCATGGCCTGGCACAGCGCGGGTACGTACCGAACCGCAGATGGCCGTGGCGGAGCCAGCCGGGGCAGCCAGCGCTTTGCTCCCCTCAACAGCTGGCCCGATAATGTGAATCTCGACAAAGCCCGCCGCCTGCTCTGGCCGATCAAACAGAAATACGGGCGGAAAATCTCCTGGGCCGACCTCCTCATCCTCACGGGCAACGTCGCGCTGGAATCCATGGGCTTCAAGACCTTCGGATTTGCCGGGGGCCGCGAGGACATCTGGGAGCCGGAGGAGGACATCTACTGGGGATCGGAAACCGTCTGGCTCGATGACAAGCGCTACTCCGGCGATCGCGACCTGGAGAACCCCCTCGCCGCCGTGCAGATGGGCCTCATCTACGTCAACCCCGAGGGGCCCAATGGCAACCCCGACCCCGTCGCCGCCGCCCGCGACATCCGCGAGACCTTTGCCCGCATGGCCATGAACGACGAGGAAACCGTCGCGCTCATCGCGGGAGGCCACACCTTTGGCAAGACCCATGGAGCAGGCGATGCCGCGAACGTCGGCCCCGATCCCGAGGCCGCAGGCCTGGAGGAGCAGGGACTCGGCTGGAAAAGCTCATACGGCAGCGGCAAAGGCCGCGACGCCATCACGAGCGGCCTCGAGGTCACCTGGACCAGCACCCCGACGCAATGGAGCAATGGGTTTTTCAAGAACCTCTTTGAGTACGAATGGGAGCTGACCAAGAGCCCCGCAGGCGCTCACCAGTGGCAGCCCAGGAATGGCGCAGGCGCAGGCACCGTGCCCGATCCGCAGGACCCCGCGCTCAGCCGGGCTCCCTCCATGCTCACCACGGACCTCGCCCTGAGATTTGACCCGATTTACGAAAAAATCTCCCGGCGATTCTATGAGAACCCGCAGGAGTTTGCCGACGCCTTCGCCCGCGCCTGGTTCAAGCTCACCCATCGCGACCTCGGCCCCCGCTCCCGTTATCTCGGGTCCGAGGTTCCCTCCGAGATCCTCATCTGGCAGGACCCCGTGCCCGTCGTCAACCATCCGCTCATCGACATGGAGGATGCCACCTTCCTGAAGGAGCAGATCCTGGCCTCCGGGCTGTCGGTCCCCGAGCTGGTCAAGACAGCCTGGGCGTCCGCCTCGACCTACCGGGGTTCCGATCGCCGGGGAGGAGCCAATGGCGCGCGCATCCGCCTCGCCCCGCAAAAGGACTGGGAGGCCAACGAACCCGAGCAACTCGCCAGGGTGCTCCAGGTCCTCGAGCGCATCCAGGGCGCGTTCAACAGCGTCCAGACCGGCGGCAAGAAAGTGTCGCTCGCCGATACCATCATCCTGGCAGGCAATGCCGCCGTGGAACAAGCCGCGCGCAACGCCGGGTATGAGGTCACCGTGCCCTTCCACGCCGGACGCACCGATGCCTCGCAGGAGGAGACGGATGTTCACTCCTTCGCCGTGCTGGAGCCCGCCGCCGACGGATTCCGCAATTACCTGAAGGGCCGCTACCGCGTATCCGCCGAGGAACTCCTCATCGACAAGGCGCAACTGCTCACGCTCACCGCGCCGGAATTGACTGTGCTCATCGGCGGCCTGCGCGTGCTCAACGCCAACCACGGCCAGTCGCGCCAGGGAGTCTTCACCAAGCGCCCCGGCCTGCTGACCAACGACTTCTTCCTCAACCTCCTCGACCAGGGGACGGAATGGAAAGCCGTGTCCCCGGAGGCCGAGGCCTTCGAGGGCCGGGATCGGAAATCCGGCGAGTTGAAATGGACCGCCTCGCGCGTCGACCTCGTCTTTGGGTCAAACTCCCAGCTCCGCGCCGTGGCGGAAGTCTACGGCAGCGAAGACGCCCAGCGAAAATTCGTCGACGACTTCATCGCCGCCTGGGCCAAGGTCACAGAGCTGGATCGCTTCGACCTCGCCTGACCCCCGCATCACCCAACGGCCGCGAGCCACTCCCAAAAGAGTGCCCGCGGCCGTTTTTTTTACGTTTCCGATTTCGCGAAACCTGGACTCGACGCCCCGAGCATCTCCGCAGCGCAGCAAAGGAAAATACCAGAACGCCCCGCAGCACATCGCACCGGGCTTCATAGCCAATCCTGTCGTGTCTCATAGACATCGCGCAGGCTCTCATAGGCAATCGCGCAGGCTTTCATAAGACCTCCCCCTCGCATCAGCTTTCGCGGCGCGCAACTCGAGACCATCCAGACCCTCGTCCACGCCGGAGTCGGCCTCTCGCTCATCCCCGCCATGGCCACCCGCGCCGAACGCCCCGACAGCCCCGTCTACCGTTCCCTCCGCCACCCCCGCCCCCAACGCACCGTCTCCGCCATCTGGACCAAACAACGCCCGCCGACCCGCGCAGCAGGGGAGTTTCTGCGGATCGTGGAGGGGTGGAATGGGGAGAACTAAAAACACTTCGCGCAATACGCACGAAATGGCTCGAAAACAAACATAGTTTTGTTCTTGAAATCGAAGCGCAAACCAATTGACCAAAAGTTCGCTTAAACATGAACCAGCCATCTGACTCTAAACCTGACCTGCAATCGGCATTTGAAACGAATACCGTCTGGAACGCTGACGCAAGCACGTTGCAAGAATATCTACGTCAGCTAAACAGCGATAAAATCATCAACTCCTATGTCCAGCACCGAGCGGTAGTCAGAGCACTCACAATCAATCATATTCAACTAACGCGATTAATTCACGACTTGGACAAGCGCAATAACAAAACGCAGTTATGGTTCATGATACTGGCCATTGGAAGCCTGCTTATCGGGTTGCTAGGAGTTATCTTTCATTAATAACTCCCGCAAGAAAGCTCTCCAGCGCCCCAACATCCCCAGAAAGCCTCCTTGCCGTTCTCTTCCATTGAGTCACTCTAAATAGACCCTCCACAGAATCATCCTCAATTGAAAGAACGGCTTTAGCAATCGTTGACGCAATTTTTTGATGCACTCCTTCCCCGCGGAAGCTTGAAGCGACAAAATTAGCAGTTTCAGATATTAACGACTGGCCATGCTCCTCTTTTAGCCATGCTTGACAATCAGATGCGCTCAACCGAGCCAAGACATCAAGATGCGCCTCTCCAGCGCCTCCCGCAAAAAGCTCTAAAAACGCTTCAGACACTTTCGGCTTGGAAACATATGCTCCGTATTGCGCCCTCGCCCTTTCTTTCAGAAACTCAGAGACATCCGATCTATGAAACATTATTTCCCTCAGCTTTGCTTTAGATATTCTTGAAATATTAGCATCTGCCCACATCTCTTCCCACCTCTTCTCAAACGAAGAATCACCCCATATTTCCTTTAAGAAATATCCACCAAGTTCAATATGATAAACATCCAAAAAGGCGATATTTTCATCAATAAATGAAATCACCCTCTCCTTAAATCCGTCAGGAACTTGGGAAAAATTTCCAAGCACACCGAAAACTAGTGCATCGAATTCATCTTGCTTTCCTTTCTTAAAGATCTCTTCATCAGACGAAGCAAGAAGCTCGCGCAACTCATTCCAATTAGTTACTCCCTTTTCAACTATCTCAACGGCGAAACGTGCTCCCTCAACAGGTTTATATTGAGCACGCTGCAAAATATCCTCAGTAAACGTAATTTCCGAGTCACTTTCCCCAGAAAAAATCCCCATCTGCTTAAATGGGGAAAAGTCAACAACCTTATCCAACTCTATCTTATCCCGATACCCAAAGTAGACAAAAGCCAACCTCGCAAGGGATATCATAAATATCTCTCGAGAAACATCCGAAGCTGAGAGAGATTTCTTATTGGCTGACTCAACCAACTCGACAGCTCTCTTCATTACCCGAATATTCGGATTATCTAGTTGTTTTGCTGTGTGCAGAACAACATCTCGAAACCTTCCATGAGTTACGAAACGCGCATTTTCATCAGGCATCGGACGATACAAAAACTCTCTTTCAAAAACCTTTTCGTGCTGCCTTTTAAACTCACCTGCACTATCCCCCAATTCATCGGGATTACAGATAGCAATCACTTTGCATTGCCGGACCTCAACAAGGCGAGAAATGCTACCCAATATCTCTTCCATCTTCATCCCACCACTCCGCTCTAAATCATCAACAACAACAATTGCACCTGAAATAAGTTTCCCGAAAGTTGCCAAAGCAAAAGAGCTAACTATCGAACCCTTTACACTGGTTCCACTTGGCAACTTTAAAGTAGAATCTCCAAAAAAACTACCCGCAGCTTTCAAGATATCTCCAACGAGCCTCCTTGACCCCGTGTCATTTTCTCCCGCCCATTTTCCGCATGCTCCCAGAACAATTTGTTGATAAAGCTCATCTTGACTGCGAACGCCGTAAAGCGAAATATAGAAATGAGGACGAAGCTTCCCATTACTTTTGACACCGAGCGCTTCGCGCACCGCACAGGTCTTCCCTATACCCCAAGGCCCTTTAATTAGCAAAGCCCCGGAAACACTGCCTTCAACAAATTCCGTTACTACATCTTTCAGAGCAATATATGCTGGCCTCTCTATTTCCTGATTCATAACATTTCGTGTATCTCTAATTTACACCACTCTAGCCCCCGGGTGGTATTGTAGTATTCACACCTCCTCGTTAGCTCGCGAATATTTTCCACATCCAGAGCAATTCCATTAATTTAGGTTAGCATAACATCAAAACTACGCCGCCGACTTCAGAAAGATCTGGCTGCGGTGGTAGTCGAGGAAGTGTTTTTGGTCGGAGTTGAACTTGCCGGAGAAGATGGGCGGGTTGACGCCCATTTTGCGGAGGGAATCGTCTTCGGCGGCTACGGGTGAGACGTGCACCTCGCCGTCGTCGGCAAAGGTGATGAGGCCCCGGTCAAAGAGGTGGTCGATCGACGGGGTGAGGAGCAGGCCGTTGCCTGCGGCGAGGCGTTCCGCGTCGGAGGATTCGCGCCACGGTTTGATGTGGCTGGCGATGAGGTGCATGGGATTGTCCACATGGGTGATGCGGCATTCGCGCTCAAAGCGGTGCACCTCCTGCTTGAAGCGCCCCTGCCCCCGGCGGGCCTCGATGAGCGCCCGGCGCGTCGTCTCGGGAATGCTGATCGTCGCCTCGATCTGGCGCTCGATTTGCTCCTCCCACTCGACCAGCACCGACGGCTCAAAGGCGGATGCCTTGGGCGAATCCTCCCGCAAGACGGGCGCGCTCTCCATGAGGCCGAGCAGGAGCGGGTCGGCGAGCGCCAGCACCTTCTCCGCCAGGGTGCGGGGAATCTCCGCGAGGTAGGCATTCTGGTTGCCGTCGCCCGTGGGCTTCAGCGGCGAATAGCGCTCGGTCAAAAGCGGGCGAATCTCCCCGATGGCATCCTTAACCCGCAGCGGCCTCGGGAAGCGGGTGAAATCCACATCCACGCGCCAGCCGAGAGTATTCCACCCCTCGCCCACTTTGCCAAACTCGTCGGGCTTTGGGCAGGAATAGCACGGCTGCCGGGCCACGCCGACGGCCTGGACTTTGGTCGAGGCAAAGGAAAAGACCAGATCGCCCTGCTGCACATCGCGCAGGGTCTCATAGAAGTGATTCAGCGCACCGTTGCGTTTGCGTTTCGGGGACCAAATGTAGCCGTTCTCCACCTCGTGGCGAAACGTCTTCTTATGGTTGACCCACCAAAACCGCATGGATGTGCTTAGCGTGTTCCCCGGCGGGAGGCAATCCCCGGGAGCTTAGCGCGCGAGATTCCCCGGCTCTTGCTGTCCCCCCTCTCAATCCCCCACGTGCCGCCGCTCCCTTCGCAATATGTCTTGTCAGGAATCTCGGGGGGCATGTATAAATCCAGCTAATATCTCACGATATGGGTTTCCCCGTTTTCTCCAGAGTGCATCGATCAGTAGCTCTCGCTGCGTTGGCCATTGGGACACTGGCCGGGAATGCGTCAGCAGGTACGATTTTCGCAACCGGCTACAACCAGACGCCGGGCGCCGGGGTGCAGGATGCTCATTGGTCCCTCGTCGCCGCGCCGACCTTTACGACGCCGGATCCCGCCATCAATGCGACTCCTTACGCGCCCTACGTGTCTGGCTCCGTGCCAAACGTCTGGCTCGGGGGAAGCTCCAATGCCGGTGACGGCAGCGGGGCTCATTGGGTCACCCTGCGAGACAACTCCTCCGCCTCGGCCTATACTTTCGGCAACTGGCAGGCTTACTCCTATGTCCTGGCGCAAACCTTCACCATCGAGGTCTCGGATAACTATACTTTCAACTTCTATGGCTCCGGGGATGATTTCATGTCATTCAATGTCGATGGGTCGGTGGCTTATGTCGCGCCGACAGCCGTCAACTCCTCGGATCAGGCGTGGTTTAACACACACGCAGGCAACTTTGCCACCGTCGTAGGCGGCACGCAGATCTCCAGCAACAAACCCGGCGGCACGGTGCCGGGAGTCGTGGATCCCTTTGGCTCGAGTCCTGCCTATGTCTTGCAGCCCGGCACCTCCGGTAACGGGGATTTCGGTTCGCTCACGCTGTTTACCGGCACGGTTTACCTGACCGCAGGCACCCACACGGCCTATGCGATCGTGAACGACAGCGGCGGCGATGCGGGGGCAATCGTCGGCACCTCGACATTTAATGCCGTACCGGAACCCTCGACCTTCCTTTTGGTTTCTGCCGGAGCCGTGCTCATGCTCGGTCTCCGCCGCGCCCGGAAGCAGCGCACCCGGTAATCTCGTTCCTCCCCCCAGCAGATCAGCTTAGCTAAAGGGGGCTATACGTTCCTTCGGCAGGCCAGCCAGTAATCCGAAGGCGTGCTCTGCGCATTTCCTCCACCCGAGGTTTTGCGCGGTTACTCGCCCCCCTCAATCCCGCACGTCGCGGCAGCGGGAGTCGAGTTGGCGGGCGATGAGGTCGATTTGTTGGGGGTCGAGGGTGCGGGTGCCTTTGCCGAGGATGTAGGAGGGGAGGTTTTTGGGGTTGTGGACGGCGACGGGGCCGGGGGTGCGG
>Ga0209935_1003372_pt1 | contig 16608 bp, 17 predicted proteins | sample ThiBio_1000_plan_2_FD_183958 | JGI IMG/M metagenome (GOLD analysis project Ga0209935, IMG submission 183958) | Wastewater bioreactor microbial communities from Cape Town, South Africa - Thiocy_cont_1000_plan (SPAdes) | ecosystem: Engineered > Bioreactor > Thiocyanate-remediating >... | reverse complement strand
CGGCGCTCTTGTCAAAGCGCTCCGAACGACGAAGCGCCCAGCCCTTGGCGACTTGGAGCGGCTCAGGGCCTTCAGGGAACACGCGGCTCGAGGCAGCCGCAACCGCGACGAGCAGAAGCACCGCCGCGACGAGAGGAACAAGCAATCGCATCGTGGAGGACACGCACCAACGAGAGGGAAGCGGAGGGAGGTGGTGGCAGGAGGAGGCGAACGAACAAAGAGCGAACGAAGAGGGAGAAGAGGAACAAGAGCAGCAGAGAGAGAGGAAGCCTCGTGGTACTCTTCTTCCTCAGGAATCAATCCTCTCCTCTTCTCTCTTGTCGGCCGATATTTCTCCAGCGCTTTCGTGCCTCTAAGCCTGCCACCGCGCAGCCGCTCTTGAATCCCAAAGCCAATGCGAGCTCTACCGCATCCTTATCATTCGCTTCTGTTCTTTCATTGTGGGTTCTCTCCTTGTGCTTCTCTTCTCTCTGCTCTCTCTGGTCCAATCCAATCCAGTCCAATCCAATCCAATCCAATCCAATCCAATCCAATCCAATCCAATCGAATCGAAAGTAGCCTTCAAGAAATCAAGCTCTCGTGTCAATCAACAACAGCAACAGCAGTACAACTACAATTGCATGTCGATTTACTCTTCCAATAAAACCCAAGCAATCAACAGAGACAGAAAGAAAGAAAGCACAACAAAGAAATAAGCAACAAATGACCAATACAATACAATGGAAACGAAACGAAACGAAACAGAAGCAGCAACGAAACGATCAAGATGGCGGAGACGCTGTGGGAGAGCTCGGCGCGCTGCCTGGATCGCTCGATAGAGTGGTGGTCGACTTGGGCTCAAAGTACTTGAGCACCTCGAGCAGCGTGTGGTTGCCGTACATCGACGCAATGACCATGGGTGTCAGCTGCGCCACTGGACCTTCCTCCTCGACATACGGGAACGCCGCCATGCTTTCCAGCACCCTCAAGTTGTCTCCTCGTGCGGCGTAATGTACTGGCGTCTCTCCGATGCTGCTCTCCCAGATCACATCAAATCAAAAAATCAAACATCCCAAACCCAAACAAGAGTCAGAACAGAGAGCTCTCTCGAGTGAGAGAGAGAGAGAGAGAACGTGAGAGAGAACACGCACCAAGTCTTGGCTCCTGTGCTCGCTCCGTTCCTGATGAGCAAGAACACAACCGATGTGTTGCCATACATTGCCGCAATGTGCAGTGGCGTCTCGCCGTGTCGGTTGCGCGCAGTCGCTGTTTGAGGTGTCACCATCTTCTGGAGCACATCAAAGTAATCTCCTCGCTCCTCCATCTCCTGTGGGGCTCGCACGAGGTAGTGGAGAGGAGTATTCTGCGAGTCATCTCGAGCCAGCAAGTCGACTCCGATTGCGCAAAGCAAAATGTTGCAGAACTGCACACACAAAGAAAGAGAGAGATCGATTGGTATGCGAAAGAAAGAGAGAGCGAAATGGCACGATGAGTGTGGCTGCCATGTCGTACCGCGATGCGCAGATCGGCTTCCTTGTTACTCTTAAGACTTGCGGCAAGATGGAGTGCCGTGTAGCCGTGAGAGTCCTTGTTGTTAACGTCAATGATGGCTTGATCGACAATGTCCTTGGCGGCTGCCACATTTCCTTCCGAGATGGCTTGATGAAGTGGCAGTGTCTCTTCCAGATACTTGACGACAGGTCCGAACATCATCAAACACAAGAGAGAAACAAGCCGACAAAGAGAGAGAGAGAGAGACACCGTCAATACTCGACTCAATCTCTTCTTCACGTTGGTACATGTGAGGCCGTACCGTGGCAATACAGGCATTGGGAACCCATTGCTCGAGAGCCGTGCGATGTTCGACTTCATATCGACTCAGCGCTCCGACGATCAACCCCGAAACCGGAACAATATGAAAGTTGCCGTTCTTGTAATTTGGGTCTTTGCGCCACCAATCACCAATCACCAAGCAACAAGCAACAAACAAAACACAATTATTCGAATCATCAGTGATCAGTGAGTGAGAGAGAGAGAGAGAGAGAGCTCTATCAACAAGAGATCGAGTGATTGATCGAGAAGAAGGAAGGTACCTTCCATGCGCTGCATCTCGTTGAGGTACTCCAGGTCTTGCAGCACGCCGTGCATGCGCGTGGCCTGCAACTCCAATGGTAAGCCAGCCATCAAAATGGCGCTTGTATTCGATCGAAGGATTGCTGCTGCGCGCACGTACGTCCGAAGGCTTGATTTGCTTCTTGTGGCATTCAAATAGTAACCGCAGCTTCGCCACGGTCTGCGTGGCGCCAGGTTCGAGTTTCATCTGTCGGAACGTGAGAGGGAGAGAGAGAGCCATCAATTCCACGCCATTCCATGCTCGCTCGATCAAAGAGAGAGAGAGAGAGAGAGAGAGAGAGAGAGAGAGAGCGTATGTCGTACCTCACTCGCCAACACTGATCGCATCTCATCCTCAAAGGCACAAATCTTTTCGTACACAGCAGCCTTGGTCTCTTCGACCAAAATAGCAAGCTGCCGTAGGAAAACCGTTAGGCGATTAACGTACAAAGCAAACGAGTAGCGAGTGGTCGTCGATCACGCACCGGAGATCGAGCGTCCTTGCGAGTCGACAAGATCGTCTTGAGGATCGAGAGGTTCTTGCGAACTGCTGCAAAGCTCTGAGGTGGAACATCAGTGTAGTTGTACGGCAGCGCTTCGAGATCGAATCCTCTGTTCCAATCCAATCCAATCCAATCCAATCAGAACAAGAACAAATCGAGTCGAGTCCACCACACGCACACGAGAGAGAGAGAGAGAGAGAGAGAGACATACTGTTCGACGAGAAAGTCATCGACATCACGAGTGATCTTGTCGAGCCACCAAGTCACAAGCGATTGTTTCTGCTTGCCTGATAAGATGGCTTCCTTCTTTTGCTCGAGATCGGCGATCGCCACTGAGCAAATGGATTCGTAGCGAGCGATGGTATCGAGTGAGATTCGGATTGGATCGAGCGACGCAATGTTGTCGGCTCGAGTCGACGCCGTCGGATGAAAGATCTCTCTGGTCGACAACGAGGCCATGTGTCGCGTGTAAGCTGCCTTCTGGGCGTCAATGTACTCGTTGAGGCCCGAGAGAGACGACGTGCGATCGGAGATCGAGGTCTGGAGGCGTCGGAGCTCGCGGCGCATTTCGATGAGCTTGTTGCAGTGGATGAGAGAGAGCGTGCCGGTGGCTTGGGCTTCGAGCAGACCGATCTTGAAGCCGTGAGAGTCGAGGTGCTCGAGAACGGCCGAATCGGAGAAGGCTTGGATGTCGTCGATGATGGGTGTGTCGGGGTGCTGGGCCCACTTGTCGAAATCGGCGCATTGGTACGAGAGGGCCTCGTTGAGGAGCGCGGCAGGGATCGGGAAGACGTCGAGCAACGAGACCGAGATCGACGAGCCCTCGTCGGGAGAGATCCAGAACGAGAGCTCGGTCGTGACGCGGCGGTCATAGTTGGTGGCGGCAGCGGCGGCGGCGGCAGCGGGGGCCATCGTGCTCATACGAAGCGAGGCACGATAAGAGCGCGGGGAGAGGGGCGACACGAGCCGAGGGGCAGCTGGAGCGGTGGTGGCACTTGAAGGACGTGCGGAGGTGACGCTCGTGACCTGGCCCGTGAAGCGCGCAAAGACCAACGGCTGTTGCTGGGCGCTGGTGGTGGTGGCAGGAAGCGACGTCTTGCTTTGGCGTGCGGTGATGATGGAGGAGGGAGAGCCCGAGGTCGTGATACGAATCAGAGCGAGGTCGCCGCGTTGGAGGCGCAAGACACCTCGCAGCACGGCGGCCTCATAGCGCATGCGGTACGCGAGCTCCTGGTCGTCAGCGATCGAGAGGCACCAGGACACGAGCTGGAAGCGCAGGTTCATGCCTTCGACTGGCGGGGCGACGTCGCTGCTGCGCGCGCGGCCAGCGGTTTCGGCGCCGGCGTCGCACGCACTGTCGCGACGGCCAAAGTTGAAGAAGCGCCGCGAGCGCTGGGCGCCGAGCGGCTCAGCCAGCGACGGATCTGGCACCGACACGGCGGCCGCCATGGTGTTCGAGGCGCGATGGCCGATGATGCACGAGTAAGGATCGATCGCGTGTGTGCGAAAGAAGTCCAACAATTCAGCGAGCTTGCCCGTGACGCTACCAAAGTGCTCGAGGTGCGCCGTGTTGTCGTAGTACTTTTGCAACACCTGCTCGTAGCGAACGACGTGCTTGTGGTCGAGGATGTGGTTGCGCTTCTGGCGGTCCTCGACAACGTACTCGAAGAAGATCGAGCTCCACGAGCGCGTGTTGCGCGACTCACGAAAGTCGTACAGCAACGACAGCCACTGACCGAGGTAGAGTTGCACACGAGCCTGCACCTCACGCGACAGCGAGCGATTGCGCCGCCACACGGCCGTCACGCCGCCGGCCGAGTCGACCATGTGACACACGGCATCGAGCAGCTTGAAGATGTCCTTGAGAGACTTGGAGAGCTTGGCTTTGCGCAAGCACAAGACGGCGTTCGATGAGCCAGCGATCGTCTCCTCCTCGATCACCTGGCCACCGCCACCACCGCCACTGTTCTCGGCAACCGTGGGCGCCGACGCAGAGAGCGGCGCGATGCGCGACGTGCCCATGCGTGAGAAGGTCCGCCGTAGTCGCTTGTCCATTGAGGGCATACAAGACACGAAGAGCACTCAACAGCAGCGAAACAAGCCGCGTACGGTCCAGCAAAGAGGAGCGAGCGAGCTATCGAACGAACGAGAGATGAGAGAGATACAGAGCGAGAGCTTTTCACCAGACACAACCAGACGCACTGTGACACGAAGGTGGGTGGGAGGGAGGCAGGAGGCGCAGGAGATATCACGGCGGTATCGTGGTGGTTGCGTGGCGCGTGCGACGGCTGAGGTGGCGCGGTGGGGCGAAAACGAAAAAGCAAAAAGGCGGAGAAGCGACGCGGCGCGGCTGTGGAGTTGGGATGGAGGAGTGGTAGCAGGCGCGGTGGGCCGTACAGCGTAGACCCCCACTATTCCGGATCTGCTCTGTACCTCCTCGAACCGTGCGGGCCCTTTTGCGCCCCGTGCTGTGTGTGTGTGTGTGGCGCTCCTCGCTCCTCCCTCTTCAGAGATTCGGCTCGCTCCTGATATCTCTCGCGCGTATCTATCGATCTCTCTCTCGTGATCGCAGGCCGTCGTACGGCTCGCGGCGCTTCTTCGGTGCTTGCCAAATGCGACGCGGTATTGATGTGCAGCAGTGGGAAGGATTGCTACCAAGGCGGCAGCGCTATCTGGTATCGAGCGCGCACCAGCGGCGATACGTGCGCCACGAGATATCTCGCGATCTCTGGGACGTTGTTTAGTTTGCGCATGTACAATACACAATAACAATAACAGGGTGGTACTCGTATAAATACGCGCCCGCGCGCACGCCCGCCATGTACAAATCAAAGCGAAGACGCCGACGACGGCGAGCTGCTGGCGGATGATGGAGTGGAGGTGCTGGGCTCAAAGTACTTGAGCACCTCGAGCAACGCTTGGTTGCCGTACATCGTGGCGATCATCGATGGTGTCAGCTGCGCCACTGGGCCTTCCTCCTCGACATACGGGAACGCCGCCATGCTGCGTAAGACCGAGAGGTTACTGCCTCTCACGGCGTAATGTACTGGCGTCTCTCCGATGCTGCTCTCCCAGATCAGATCAAATCAAAAAATCAAACATCCCAAACCCAAACAAGAGTCAGAACAGAGAGCTCTCTCGCGAGCGAGAGAGAGAGAGAACGTGAGAGAGAACACGCACCAAGTCTTGGCTCCTGTGCTCGCTCCGTTCCTGATGAGCAAGAACACAACCGATGTGTTGCCATACATTGCCGCAATGTGCAGTGGCGTCTCGCCGTGTCGGTTGCGCGCAGTCGCTGTTTGAGGTGTCACCATCTTCTGGAGCACATCAAAGTAATCTCCTCGCTCCTCCATCTCTCGCGCTGCGCGAACCAACGAGTGGAGAGGAGTATTCTGCGAGTCATCTCGAGCCAGCAAGTCGATTCCGATTGCACGAAGCAAAATGTTGCAGAACTGCACACAAAGAGAGAGAGAGAGAGAGAGAGGGATCGATTGGTATGCGAAAGAAAGAAAGAAAGAGAAATGGCACGATGAGTGTGGCTGCCGTGTCGTACCGCGATGCGCAGATCGGCTTCCTTGGTGCTTGTGGCAAGATGGAGTGCCGTGTAGCCACGCCTATCATGGCTGTTAACGTCAATGATGGCTTGATCGACAATGGCCTTGGCGGCTGCCACATTTCCTTCCGAGATGGCCTGATGAAGTGGCAGTGTCTCTTCCAGATACTTGACGACAGGTCCGAACATCATCAAACACAAGAGAGAAACAAGCCGACAAAGAGAGAGAGAGAGAGACACCGTCAATACTCGACTCAATCTCTTCTTCACGTTGGTACATGTGAGGCCGTACCGTGGCTTGGCAGACGTTGGGAACCCATTGCTCGAGAGCCGTGCGATGTTCGACTTCATATCGACTCAGCGCTCCGACGATCAACCCCGAAACCGGAACAATATGAAAGTTGCCGTTCTTGTAATTTGGGTCTTTGCGCCCAATCACCAACCACCAAGCAACAAACAACAAACACAACACAATTATTCGAATCATCAGTGATCAGTGAGAGAGAGAGAGAGAGAGAGCTCTATCAAAAAGAGATCGAGTGATTGATCGAGAAGAAGGAAGGTACCTTCCATGCGCTGCATCTCGTTGAGGTACTCCAGGTCTTGCAGCACGCCGTGCATGCGATGTACCTGTAATCGGAGCATTTCGGTAAGCACCAGGTATCTCGGGGATACCGGTCGGCTGGGGTGTTGACGTACCTTGCTCGGTGGCGAAATGTGTTTCTTTCGCTGTTCGAAGATGAGCCGCAGTTGTGACACCTGCTGCGGTACTTCGGAGTCGAGCATCATCTGTCGGAACGTGAGAGGGAGAGAGGAAGCCATCAATTCCACGCCATTCCATGCTCGATCGATCAGAGAGAGAGAGAGAGAGAGAGAGAGAGAGAGAGAGAGAATGTCGTACCTCACTCGCCAACACTGATCGCATCTCCTCCTCGAGGCCGTATATTCTCGCATAGACGATCGATTTTGTTTGCTCAATTAAATACGAAAGCTGTACGGGTGGTGCGCAAGAGAGCCATAATAAGCGCCAGTTCGTAGCAGCATCTACATTGGCACAAACGAGTAGCGAGTGGTCGTCGATCACGCACCGGAGATCGAGCGTCCTTGCGAGTCGACAAGATCGTCTTGAGGATCGAGAGGTTCTTGCGAACTGCTGCAAAGCTCTGAGGTGGAACATCAGTGTAGTTGTACGGCAGCGCTTCGAGATCGAATCCTCTGTTCCAATCCAATCCAATCCAATCCAATCAGAACAAGAACAAATCGAGTCGAGTCCACCACACGCACACGAGAGAGAGAGAGAGAGAGAGAGAGACATACTGTTCGACGAGAAAGTCATCGACATCACGAGTGATCTTGTCGAGCCACCAAGTCACAAGCGATTGTTTCTGCTTGCCTGATAAGATGGCTTCCTTCTTTTGCTCGAGATCGGCGATCGCCACTGAGCAAATGGATTCGTAGCGAGCGATGGTATCGAGTGAGATTCGGATTGGATCGAGCGACGCAATGTTGTCGGCTCGAGTCGACGCCGTCGGATGAAAGATCTCTCTGGTCGACAACGAGGCCATGTGTCGCGTGTAAGCTGCCTTCTGGGCGTCAATGTACTCGTTGAGGCCCGAGAGAGACGACGTGCGATCGGAGATCGAGGTCTGGAGGCGTCGGAGCTCGCGGCGCATGGCTTCGAGCTTGTTGCAGTGGATGAGAGAGAGCGTGCCGGTGGCTTGGGCCTCGAGCAGACCGATCTTGAAGCCGTGAGAGTCGAGGTGCTGCAAGACGGTTGTCTCGGAGAAGGCTTGGATGTCATCGATGATGGGTGTGTCGGGGTGCTGGACCCACTTGTCGAAATCGGCACATTGGTACGAGAGGGCCTCGTTGAGGAGCGCGGCAGGGATCGGGAAGACGTCGAGCAACGAGACCGAGATCGACGAGCCCTCGTCGGGAGAGATCCAGAACGAGAGCTCGGTCGTGACGCGGCTATCGGGCGAGCGGAGCGCAGCTGCGACGGCCGCAGCGGCGCGCGTTGGGCTCGTAGTGGTGGTGGATCTGCTGCTGTTGCTCGGAGCGCGTGTGCGGAGAGTAGGCGAGAGTGGCAAGCCCAGCTGGGTGCCGCCAAAGGTCGCCGAGGCGGTGGCGGCGGCGCGCGGCGTAGCGGTGCTCGTGACCTGGCCCGTGAAGCGTGCAAAGACCATTCCAGGGCCCGAGCCATAGGAGGACGAGCATGAGGCGACCTCGTCGTCCGAGTCGGTCGAGTCCGAGTCGTCCGAGTCGGAGCCTGATGTGCGTCGATAGGTATTTGCGTTCGTGATACGAATCAGAGCGAGGTCGCCGCGTTGGAGGCGCAAGACACCTCGCAGCACGGCGGCCTCATAGCGCATGCGGTACGCGAGCTCCTGGTCGTCAGCGATCGAGAGGCACCAGGACACGAGCTGGAGTCGCAGAACGCCTTCAGCGTCAGCGATCGAGGCAGGCGATGTTGCAGGTGCGCCATAGGATGATGACGACCACGATGACGATGAGGACGACGAAGCAGTGGCACCCGAAATAACAGGCATCGAGGCGCTGGCGGTCTTGCTGGCAGCGGAGGATGAGGATGACGCAGTTGCAGCAGCAGTTGTAGTAGCGTTGGCCGGCGATTGAGAGCCCCGTTGGCGACCGAGTATCGATGCTCTACGCTGGCGTACAGGTGATGCAGCAGGTTTCTCGCCCGCCGTCACAGCTGCCGCCGATGACGACGAAGAACCACCACCACCAGCAGCAGCAGAAGCAGAAGCAGCAGTTGCGCTTGTTGTTGTGCTGGCACTGTCAGTGAGGTGCGCCACGGTGCGTTGCAGCAGCGTCGGGTGCTTTCGTGAGCGCTGGGCGCCGAGCGACTCGGCCAGCGACGGATCTGGCACCGACACGGCGGCCGCCATGGTGTTCGAGGCGCGATGGCCGATGATGCACGAGTAAGGATCGATCGTGTGCGTGCGAAAGAAGTCCAACAATTCAGCGAGCTTGCCGGCGACGGTGGTGACCTCGAGGTGCGCCGTGCTATCGTAGTACTTTTGCAACACCTGCTCGTAGCGAACGACGTGCTTGTGGTCGAGGATGTGGTTGCGCTTCTGGCGGTCCTCGACAACGTACTCGAAGAAGATCGAGCTCCACGAGCGCGTGTTGCGCGACTCACGAAAGTCGTACAGCAACGACAGCCACTGACCGAGGTAGAGTTGCACACGAGCCTGCACCTCACGCGACAGCGAGCGATTGCGCCGCCACACGGCCGTCACGCCGCCGGCCGAGTCGACCATGTGACACACGGCATCGAGCAGCTTGAAGATGTCCTTGAGAGACTTGGAGAGCTTGGCTTTGCGCAAGCACAAGACGGCGTTCGATGAGCCAGCGACCGTCTCCTGCTCGATCACCACAGGCTCAAGCGCCGCCGTGAGCGAAGCAGGCCGGGCGCTGCCCAGCATAGTAAATCGCCGCATGGGGGCAGAGGTGTGAGGAGAGGCAGAGAGAGATGTGGTAGTCTCACAGAGCTCTCGCAGCGTGAGGCGGTGTGTTCTGTGTTCTGGGCGGTGCGTGTGCGTGAGAGGGAGAGACACGGAAGAAGAGGACGGAGAGAAAGCCAACAGGAAAAAGCCGGAGTTGGCAGGCCGCACCGTAAGCCTGCGATCGCGCCTCACTGTACGAGGGTCTGCTCTGTGGCTAGATACCGCACAGCAGCAGCAGCACCGCGCAGAGAGGGAAGAGGAAGAGGCCGCCGGAACACTGCGCTGCTGTTCGCCTCCGCCAGCGCCATCGTTGATCTGATCTCCTCACGCGCCGCCAAGCGGGCCGGTGCTATTTATCTATCGATTCTTGCAAGGGCTTTACTGAGGTAGATACCATACCAAATGACCAATGTTGCGGTCGCCCGTTGCCCAGCACATCAAATGAGGCGCTATCTAATTGCGTGTTCGGTTTCGCTCGCTCGCTCGCCAGTAGATATCCGGTGGCGTTGCCATGATACCGGTGACCCCGCGTGTATCTCGGCACGTTGTGAGGCGAAATCGATGTAGCGCTTGAAGGCAAGGCAAGGCGTCATCGTCGTAGTGGCGCGCGTTTCAAATGGCTTGAAGCGTACCAGGCAAAGATGACAGGTTGCTTGCTTGTATTTGTATGTGTGTGCGCACCTACGGGATGTGATCAAGCTTCCCGCCGATTCTTGGCACACAAACAAACGCGCAAGAGAGCGAGCGAGCGAATAGGCACGCGAGCGAGCGAGATAGATAGAGACTGATAGAGGTTGAACGAACGAACGAACGAGTGTACACACACAGATCGTACCCGAGAGCGTCTGACGTACTTGAGCTGGTACTGCTGCTGGTCGCGAGTAGACGGGTATATTGTAGTTGTAGGTTGTAGGTTGTAGTGTGATCTCTTCAGAACGAGAGACAGGGTGGGTGAGCGCTAGAATAGCATAAGGCTTGTGAAGAACACGAACACGACGACGACCACGACGACCATACGCAGCACGAAATAACATGTATCACTTGTGGTAATAGCAGCGGCGGCGGTGGTGATGATGATGATGCATACGGGAGATACACACAACGGCGTAGCTTAGGCATTGGTGACCTCGCCTTCCTCGACGTCGTTGTCCGCAGGTGTTGCTGCCACCGACTGGGCGGAGGAAGAGGCAGCGGTGTTGGTTGTGGCGGTAGCCGCCGCTCCAGGCATGCTCGCGTGCAGTTGCTGCTGCTGCTGTTGTTGCAAGTGTAGCAGCTTGTCGAACTCTCCATCGCCATTGGCAAGGCTTGCAAAGTGCGCACCATCTCGTTCGTGCTCCAGCACGCGATCGTGGTCACGGTACGGCTCACGATCTCCGCTCGGCTGACGTGGAGCGCGATAGAAATCACCGCCAGCTTGATCGATAACACGCTCCCCAGTACGTTCTCGGTCTCGGTCTCGGTCTCGATCTCGATCGTGGGAGCGATCACGGCCTCGGTCTCGGTCACGGTCTCGGTCACGGTCGCTTCGATCACGGCCTCGGTCTCGGTCGCGGTCTCGGCTTCCTCTATCGCGGTCGCTTCGATCACTCTCGCGGCTTCTTCGATCGCGATCTCGATCTCGGTCTCGGTCACGGTCTCGATCGCGGTCTCGGTCACGGTCTCGATGGTTCAGCGATGACCGGCGCTCTCGGTTCAAGTCTCGCTCTTGATCTCGCTGTGCCATGTCGCGCTCGCGTGCACCTTGGACTCGCTGACGATCGCGCTGACGGTCACGGTCCTCGGTGGGACGAAAGCGCTCGCGCAGCTCGTCGAGCTTATTGCGCAACGCCAAGTAGCCGAGGTGCATCTTGCCGACAAAGTGGTCGGCCAAGCGACGATCGCTGTCGTACACCGACAAGAAGGCGCTGCAGACGTCGCACACGCGCAGCTTCTGCTGCTGCCCACCCGAGCCGGGCCCCGTTGGCGCGCCGTCTGCGTGCGCCTCGGCCTGCAGCGACTTGCGCAGCGCCTCGGCCTTCTCCATCAAGGCCATCGACTCGTCAATGTTACCTTCCTCGCCAAGAGCCTCGGCCTTCTCCTGGAGCTCCTGAATCTGGGCGCTGATTTGTTGTGTGTTCTGTAGCACGTATGCATGCATGCATGAATGAGGTTGACGTGAGAAGATGAGCAGCAAGAGCCAGAGGCAAGCGCAGAGAGAGAGACACGCGACGTACAACGTTGATTGGTGCGAGCGTATCTTCGATACGACGGCTGTGTTGTGCGATGCGGCGGTCACAGTCGGCAACGAGGCGTTGGCATTCGCGAAAGAGCTCCAACTCGTAGCCCCAGTCCTTACCCGTGGCTTTTACGTCGTCGATGTACGCCTGTTGCAGCTCCTTGGAATGGAGCTTGGGGCACTCGCGGAGGTCCATTTTCTGCAAGCGCCAAGGAACACAAAGAAGTCAGTCTCAAGGATACTGGCTGGGTGGTTGGTTGGCTGGGTGGTTGGTTGGCTCGCTGCGTGGTACGTACTGTGTTGGTGAAGAGCTCGTGCGGGCACAGGCCACACAGGTACAACTTGCACACGTGTTCGTCAGAAAAGTGCTCCGATGCATTGGGCTTATCGCGGTTGCGATTGGGCCCCATGAGCGAGTCGAGGAGCTTGCGCATCTCGTCCATGATGACTGGTGTGCTGTGGTTGTGAAGCGATTGAGATCGAGATCGAGATCGAGATCGGGAGCAACAGTAGGAGAACAAGAGACAACAATAGCGCGCCACGGCGAAGTCTTTGGTTCGAGGAGCTCGCGTTTGCTTGATGATCCAACGCCACCCAAAGACTTCGTCGTTTTTCGCCTCGTGGCCGCTCTCTCCCTCAGGCGCTCGATCTCTCCTTCCTCTGTTGCTTGCTGCCCTGCTCTCGCGCTCTCCCTCTGTCGATCTCTCCCGTCGCGATCTCTCCTCTATCTCTCGTTCAATATGAGCCGCTTCTTGCCTGAGCTTCGTCGATTGGTGGGCGCCAACCGCGTGACGCTGCGTCCGTCGGCTGCGGCCCTGCTCACTGGCCCGATCCGCTCCAACATCCTGAGCAAGAGCGCCGCCGAGTACGACGAGCTCGTTGCTCGTATCGCGCAGTACAACTCGCTCAAGGAGGCCACCAAGGACTTCCGCTACGCCAAGTACCAGCCGGGCTACGAGGACCACGTCGCGGCGCCGAACTTTGCCGACTACCGCGCGCGCATCGTCGACCAGGAGCTCGTCAACCGCGTCGAGAAGTTCTACCTCGATGCCAAGAAGCGCCGCACCTCGTCGCAGCCGTCGCTGCCCGAGGGCTGGGGCGATCTGGTCACTGCTCTCGGCACTCCCGTACGTACTCTCACTGCCGTCACTTGCGTCGTTTCTCGAGCTCTCCACATGGATTTCTATCTCGAGCTCTTTATCTCTGACCGTTTGGTGCTACATCACGTGCTTTGCGCTCGCTGCCTCTCCACACACCCACGCGCACGCAGTCGGCCTTCCTGAAGGCTCGTCTGGCTGGAACGGCGGCCGAGGTGGCGTTGATTCGCCAGACGGCGCGCGATGTCAACCAGCTCGCGGCCATCACCGAGGAGAGCAAGGGCAAGGTCGACGACATTCTCGCCAGGCGACCCGAGCTGCGCCAGCAGTTCCTCGACGACTACACGGACCACATTGCGCCGCGAGACATTGTGATCGCCGAGCAGGCATAAGCAGAGGCGACCTCCACTCGTGCGCTCTCGTCATTGCAAACTCCACTCCACACACACACACACGCACTGCCCTGCCTTCCTGCCTGCCTCTCGTAAATGCACCTGCACATTCCATTCTACCCCTCCTTCACGATTCGCTCTCCTCTCTGCTCTCATGCGTTCACGTTCACGTTCACTGTGGAAGGCAACGAGCGTTGGTACGTTTAGTGGAGAAGCGACAACGCGCGAGCTGCTGCCACCGGTTATGTTGGCAGCAGTGGCGGCGGCGGCGGCGGCGGCACTTGCACCGTGCAGCAGAGCGGTGCGTGGGCACTTACTCCTGCTTGCTAAAGTACTCCTTGCTGCCGACGGGGTCAGCCTTCATCTGTAAGGCGAGAATAGGGTGGTGTGTTAGTTGGCGCACCACAGTATCACACACAGAGCGCGAGCGAGCGAGAGAGAGACGTACGGTGGCAGCACCAGGGGTCCAGCCAGCAGGGCACACCTCACCGTGCTTGTCGGTGTGGATGAAGGCCTGCACGAGGCGGATGACCTCCTCAGCGTTGCGGCCGACCGGCAAGTCGTTGATGGTGATGTGGCGGATGACGCCCGTGTCGCAGATGATGAACAGGCCGCGGAGCGCAACGCCGGCACCCTCGATCAACACGCCGTAGTCGGTGGAGATCTGCACGCCAGCACGACGCACGGTGAGCACACACGCACACGCGAATCGGGGCACGAGTGACGCGAGGCAGTACCTTCTTGGTGAGATCGGCGATCAACGGGAAGTTGAGCGGGCCACCGAGACCACCCTCCTTGCGCGGAGTGTTGACCCACGCCAAGTGCGTGAACTGGCTGTCGACCGAGGCGCCGATGAGCTCGGCACCAGCCTCACGGAGACGCTCGGCAGCAGCGTTGAACTGGAGGATCTCGGTCGGGCACACGAACGTGAAGTCTGCAGCACCGCCATCGCCCGCGCGGTCAGCATACCGAGGCCATACACGCGGTTGCTGCCGGCCTCGTGCACGCGCACCGCAACCGAGCGCCACGATCGAGACCACGACGTACCGAGCGGGTAGAAGAACAACACGACGTACTTGCCGGCGTAGTCCTTCAGCGAGATCTCCTTGAACTCGGTACCGACCAACGCCGTGGCCGTAAAGTCAGGAGCCTGGTGTCCAACACGAGCAGTCATTCTGGTTTGCGGGAGGGAGGGAGATCGGTCGCACACACGCACACGAGCAGCAGCAACGAGGAAGATGATGACGTAGCACGCGAGCAGAAGACGAACAAGAATGCGCCGTAAAGCAAACGCCTCTGCTCGCCCTACGGCGCTGCGAGCTTACGCCTCAGGCTCGCCATCGCTCTACGAGTGGCGAATATTCCTCCGGATCTCCGTGCCCCGTTCATCGCTGACAGCCCAAAAATCCACGATCGATCACGACGATCAAGCGCGTATCTTTGTGGAGGCTGCTGCTGTTGCTGTTGCTGTTGCTGCTGCGGCATTTTGGAGGCTGGGAGATGTCGGATATATGGGAGTGTGCGCTACAGGGAGATGTCGAGGGCGTGGCGCGGCATTTGGAGGCTGGCGTCGATGTTAATGCGCAGGTACGACAGTGAGCGAGAGAGAGATATCGCGCGATGCTTTCGGCTCACCTGTGACGCATTGACTCTGCTGCTCACTGCGGTCATCACAACAGCTTGTACGTGTCATTGAATCATAATCGATTGGTAACTTTGCACTCACGACTCACTCGCGTTGCTCGCAGTGGGTACGTGGACGCCGATTGATCGATCCATTCGAGTGCGCGTCGCTCGCTCACTCACTCGCTCACTCTCGTGAACCCCGCTACCTCACGCGTTCCATCACGTCGCTGAACGAATGTTCCTATCGTCGTATATGGATGCAATATCGTAGTCGGTACGTCGTTGCGTCAGAGCGTTCCGGCCACCGTTTGTTTGCTCATTCGTTCGTTCGCGACATTGCAGGAGGTTCGTGTTGCTTTCATGCGAGAGTGTGAGTTTGGCAGGTGCGAGAGATGGCGCGCATATTGATCGGTATTTGTGTGTGGGCGGCTTGATTGGTTCGACTATCATCGTCAATCGATCGTAGTTTGTACGTAATCTCATTCACTTCATTGGATCGATTGAGCGAAACTGATTGACATGAACCACTGTGGTCCAGATGGTACCGTATCTGGCGTGTCTCTCTCTCTCTCTCTTGTGGTTGATCGCTGGTTGAGCGATTCAACGAGCTTCATTGACCATGTGATCGACCGATGAATGAATGACTGAATGACTGGATGAATGGATGAATGAATCCACTCTTGCTGTGATCGAGCAGACAGTACGACAAATGCACCAATGTCATCGATTGCTTCGCATGCGTGTGTGGTTGGTTGATTCATTGATTGGTGGGTGAATCATTGATTGATTGATTGGTGGGTGAATCCAGTGGGTACGCTTGAGCTGGTCGCAGTGATGGTGTGGAGAGCAATTAGGTACTGATGTGAGGTTCGCGATACGCGCCGCAATGACGAGCAGTCAGCTGTACGTATCCACTTCGGTCGCTCGCTTGATTCGCACGTTCGCTCACGCTCTGCCTTGATGAATCGGCCGATGGGACTCGATATCGACAGAGGGTATGTACACATCCGCCGCTCCTTGGACTGCATTGTACGTGTTGTGCGACTGACGAGATCGATCGCATAGACGCCTCTGCACTTTGCTGCCGAACGAGGCCATCGTGCTGTTGTACAGTTTCTGCTCGAACGAGGCGCCAAGACCAATCTACTTGATGTACGTCCGATTCTCTGGTCTACTCGATATGGTATGATTCGACTCGAATTGCGTGGGGTTTTGACACAAATCGAGCGACTCAGTGCACGGGCCGAGTTGCACGAGATCTCACACGCAATGCAGAGCTGCGAGAGCTGATGGATCGATACCGTGCGCCTTCGGTGCCCGAGAACATTGGAGTCTCGACGCCGATACGCGCATCGACTCCATCACAGGGCGCTCTCAGCAGTTCGGCGTCACGCATGGCCACAACATCGTCGACGTCAGCATCGGCCATCACCACGTCGGCACCAACACCCACAACAGCAACAACAGCAGTGGCATTGGCGACCGCCACATCGGCACCACCTCACTCGCCATCGACCGCATCCACAGCCGCCGCGGCGAGCACAACAAGCAGATCGCCCTCCAAGAGTCCAACGCTCACTCCCACTACTGCCACAGCCTCGGCGACAGCACCCACCACGTCTTCCTATTTATCTGCGAGCAACGAGTGCTGCTTCGCGGCG
>Ga0209935_1003370_pt1 | contig 16615 bp, 20 predicted proteins | sample ThiBio_1000_plan_2_FD_183958 | JGI IMG/M metagenome (GOLD analysis project Ga0209935, IMG submission 183958) | Wastewater bioreactor microbial communities from Cape Town, South Africa - Thiocy_cont_1000_plan (SPAdes) | ecosystem: Engineered > Bioreactor > Thiocyanate-remediating >... | reverse complement strand
ACACCGACCTCCGTTTGTGAGCTCCCACAGACAGTCAATTTCTATTTGTGGATAATTGCTTCATTCAATGTTGCCGCTGGCGGTTTCTTCGTATTTCTCATCTTCGGGACTTCGAAGGGAGTTGTTGATGCTTGGGGCGGATTCCTTCTTTGCATAGTGACGAGGGGAGAGAAGCGATCTCTCTTCAGCAGCTCCAATAGCGGAGGAGGTACACCTGGCAATTCCAAGAAATTGCAAAAGATTGTGGGCGTCCCGACGGGCTCGGGGTCGATCAGGACGGAAGGGACGCGGTCGAGTGCAGAGGACGAGAACCAAGATACCGATTACAGCGAGAGCGAGCAAGAGGATGGACATCATGACTCTGTCCCCGAAACGACGACCTCTCATGACACTGAAAGCAGTGACAATCTGGCGTCAGATAGTGAGCCTTCATCCCCCAAGGATGATTGATCTGAATCTGTAGGCTTAAAAAGGAAATCTTACTTACGTTAACCACACACTGTTGTTGTCTTTTGTTTCCCCAAGAACAATTGGTAACCAACTTCTCGTTTCATGACTGTATCGGTCAGGTAGGCAAATGGAAAGTTTAAATACTTGATAAATAAGGAATTTTACACATAGCATACTCCTTTGAGTCTACTTGGTTGCAATACCTCTCTATCCCCTTAGCATTTACCACCAGCTACTCGAAGCAGCTGCGCGATTTCGCACAACGTTTTTAGTTGTCGAACACAACCAGTCCAATGCCTCGTGTAGCCCTTCGCCGGTGGGGCTGCATGCTAGACATTCGAAGAGGAGATTGTTGGTGGCGTGGAAATAATATTGGATAAACTGGCAGTTATCCATCATATCTTACCTGGTTGACAAAACCATTTTGTCTGTTGCATTTGGCGAAGTTCGAGTTTGTCTATAACTTTTGTAATGAAAGTGAGATAAAGCTACTAGAGGGGGGGGGTATGAAATATCGTACTCTCTTGTACGCAGACACAATTCCATATGTCTTGTTTGTTTGCAATCACCAAAATAGGGCAACCTGCAAAGTTTGTATTTAGTGTCTTGATATGCACTTTGGCTAGTTCTGCAACAACAAAAATACCTAGTTAGTTTAATATAATTCCCTTTTTTGAAAGAAGTGGAAAAGAAGAAGTCAACCTAATGATGCCCTGTCATTGCTGTCCACCATATATACAACACAATCTGCACCCTTGCTGAGAAAAGGATGTCTAGAGTACTGCGAGTAGAGGAATAGTTAAGAGTGTGATTGGGTCTTTAAAAAAATTACGATACCTCCTCCCATGGGCATTCCACAATAATAACCGATGTTTTCTTGTAGTCGATTGTACCGCGATTATATCCTACATGTCATTAGTGACGAAAAAGGACGCGGGCATGATGGGTAGGCTACCTTTTGTAGATGAAGCGATGACGAACTCGCCCAATTTCAATTTATAAAATGCTGTTGATTTCCCACTGTTTCGCTGTCCTATGAATTATGATTCGGTTAGCGGGTGTTGTTTGGGGGGGGGGGGAAAGACGACGATTCCTTACCTGTAAGAAAGCAACAAAGGTAATCTCTTTGTCTGATAAAGGGCCAAATCCCCGTTTTGGGAACCAACTTAATCTCCTCAAGAAATGGCCTCACAGAGGCTTGCTTAAATACTTTCCGCCAATCGATGTTTGGGTCAGCAAAGGGATCCCACAACTCACCCTCCCTGATCGATATCATTAATGGCGAATCGAATCGGGAAATGTTAATTACCCCTGAGGAGATGGCGGAGGAGAGATGCAATCTCGCCGACACAAGGATCTCCAAGTGCTCGGGTAGTAGCACAGTTCCTTCATTTGGTGAGATACCAACGCGAGTTGAATGATATCTTTCACGCTTGGCAACAATTCGATGATAATCAAAATTAATTCTGGGTGTAAATTATCGAGTCTAAGTCTAGTAAGTATAGTTCATTGCGCAAGTAAGCGCGTTACCTGCGCAGACTAGAGGCGGCCTCTGTTACCCCACCGCCTTGCTTTCGCTTATCCATTTCGTCTTCTCAGCAAGCAGTTAATTCCCGGAAGTAGTTGTGTTCTCGCTGATGGCATGTTGGCCCAAAAGGTGCGTAGGTTGTTCCTTTTATCTATACGTCTTACACTAGAGATCAAGGGCATATACCCGCGAAGCACGAGTGGTGCACGAGTATCTGCTATGCTGCCTTCTAGCAATGCCGGGTGTGCTATTTCGGCTTCTGTTAGTGTACGGATTTTACGAGGCAGGATTGACAGATCCCAACGGTCCTTTTTCTCCTGTCCAACCTGCCAATATCTTGGGATCGTTCATCATGGGCCTATTGCAATCTACAAAACTAAGCTGGTTTGTAAGGTACACTTTGGTCACTCAAATCTTCGGATTCTTCGGTCAAAGTGGCTTTACTGGTCACTGACTTTGTCTTAGAAATCGAACCCTACATGTGGCCTTATCCTCCGGTTTGTGCGGCAACATCACCACCTTCTCAGCATGGATGGTTGCGGCCTCTTCGCATCTGGTCATAAGACAGCAGGTAAGTAAATCTATTTAGTCGTCGGAATTTTTTTTAAAGCGATCAGTCTTTTGCGCGACCCCATCTATAGATGTGGTTGTGGCACGACACTTGCTTCTCTCATCTCCTTCCTCTCTTTAACTACCTCTCGTTTTTTGGATCATTTTATCTGACTGAATATCTTCTGACCTAAATAGGTTGCAATGTGGGTACTAGAAATTCTATTCGGCTTATCGACTTCGCTGTTTGCCGTATTTGTAGGATATCATTTGGGGGAGGGTCTGTCCGAAGTGTACAACAAAATGTTTGGGGAATCCATATCTTGGAAAAAAATGAAACGAAGGTTATTAAGGCGCCTTGCCGATGAGGATGAAGAAAATGAAATTGAGGAAGGAGAGGGTGAAGAGGAGAAAGAGAAGGAGGGAGGGGATGGAGGTTCGGGGGAGACGATTGAAACTCAAGCAGATCACGCAGATGGCGGTGAAGAGGGTGAAGAATTGCAAGGGGTTGTTGAAGGAAAGCGCTTAAAAGGAAAAGAAAAAGTAAATCAACAAGAAAAGGAAGAAATTGTAGAAGAAGGTGGAGATGAAGAAGAAGGTATGCAAGAAGGTGAAGAAGAAGACAAGGTGTCTGATGCAGAACAAGAGTATGAAAGAGAGGAAGTATCGCCGCCAGTGAACCCGCGGCCACTTCAGACTCTCATCTTGTATTCGATGTGTTCTTTCATCGCCTTGGTGGGGATCTATTTGCTGTTGATATTTTTGACGGTTTTCGAGCGGGATGGACTGCGAGTCTATGTGGCCTTGATGGCTGCACCCCCCGCCACCATCATCCGACATTACCTTATTCAGCTCAATCTGACTCGACATGCCAATGGCACTCCTTGGTACACTCTTTGTATGTATACACCATCTCCATTTATTTCCTTTTTCGACCTCAGATCGCTAATTTCTTTTTTTGGTATAACTATTTAGTGGTGAACTTTCTGGGAACTGGGCTATCAGCGGTTCTCTATTACGTATTTTACACCTTTGCCCCCTCGGATACTCCGATCGATGTCTATTTATGGTTTTCGAATCCGAATGCTTGGTCTCTCCTTCCTGCATTCAACTCAGGATTTTGTGGTCCGCCTCCACCCACCCAACCTAACTAACCCTTTCCCCAAACTCCAAACCTCACCTTCTCTCCTTCCTAGGTGGGGCAACAACGGTGTCGACTTTTGTGAGCGAATTGAAGCGATTGCCTCTGCGAGTGTCATATTTTTATGCCATTCTCACACTGGTTTCTGCTCAAACCTTGGCATCTGTCATTTTGGTTACTTATTATTATACATAAAAGCCGCCTTAAGTATAGTACAACTGGAGCAAAAGTTTGAGATAGAGGGGTTGCCTTCAGGAAAGGGGAGAGAAAGGGGCGAGTAGTAAAGAGGTGGGATTGGCGAGGGAGTTGTGGGTCCTCCTGGAACGGATCCATATAACTCGCGTTGCCATCCTCTGGTAACGACGTGAGTGACAAAGTGGGATTAGTAGTATTGACCGCCGCCGTAGAATGGAACTGGCGACGCGGATTGCTGCGGTTGCCCCCGAAGTTCGAACTGTGGAGGGGGTATGGGGATGAGGATAACTTGTGGGACACGTTGATTATAAGATGATCCTCGAAAAGAGCCGCGTCTCTTATTCGTCTTGGACCGTGATATGCTTCGACTGGCCACCAAACGAGCATCCTCGGGGTTCAACTTGAAGATTTCAGTCATCTGGTCTTTGATTTCCAAATAACAGAGAGTATCCCAGCCAGCGAGGTTAACAATGGCGGTTTTACGGGCGCGATCAAAGGCCATCACGAGTAGGTTCTGGCAGTTGGGATGAGTGTGGTCTGGCTGTGGTGCGCGAAGGTTGGTCAGAGCCTCTAGCTCCTTTCGGATCTCGTGGGAAGAAAACCCGCTCTTCGATTTTGTACAGGATTCCAAAGCTGATCGAAGAGCCCGTTCCACACTTTCGAAGGTCAAGAGATCTTGCGATTCGTGACGGTCGTTAGGACCATCTCCTGGGGCACCCTGGGCGTCAGCTCCTTTCGCCTTATCGCGGTCACCCATGGGGAGAAATCAAGTCGGGAGATTGGCAGTCCTTTCGAGATCTTCTCTGGCCAAACGTGGGGCGCTCGTGGTTCCAGTGCAACCAAGGATCGTTGGTGGTTGGAAGAGTGGCTTGCGTCTACCTCTGCGCTTGGCTTGACGGGAGGGAGCCTCCGTGGTAAAAAGCGCGGGAACTGGCTGCCTCTTTACATGCAGCAACGTTTTTTTTGGTTTTTCCAATAAACAAAACTTGCTCGTGCCTGAATGAACAAGTAGCAAAGATGGTTGCAGTAGAAACTCCTGACATAAATATATTAAAGAATGATAATGTAGATAATCACACATTCCCGTTCTTGTGCTTTTCTTTCTTGGATCGTTTTTCTTTTTTCTGCTTGTTCTTCTTCTTCTTTGTCTTCTTTTTCTCTTTGACATGATCGACTTTAACCTTCAATATTTCCAAATTTAGTGAGTTAGTCTAGTAAATCTCTATTTTTGTCGAGAGGGGGGGGGAAGGGGTATACGTACAGAATAGGTAATGCTCTTGGTGCGCAGGGTGGAGTACGAATTATCCCACCTCAAGATGAAGGTCCCCGATTTCTCAACCACGTGTTCTCCAGTTACCGACTCGACACTGGAATCATACCTTTCTAAGGCAACAACTTCCTCATGCTAAAAAAGGTATGTTAGTTACCCTTCGTTAAAAGGAAATATCTGGATTAATTCAAACCTCCTTTTCTTCCTTCTCTTCATCGTCATCATCATCTTCTTCGTTTTCAGGTTCGTGAAGAACAGCGAATCCGATGTCATGACTCTTTACAGAAAATTCCCAACTGATCGTCGATCGTGAACGGGGAATCTTCACACGGAGTTCATGAACAGCTTTTAAAAAGGCAAAACATCAGATCTAATTCCAATCGCAGATTGAGATTGAGATTGAGATTGCTTACATCGTCTGCCGACATCGACGCTCACTGGGTTAATCGGGCTGCCATCGGAGCGGAAGTTGTCATAGGGTCCGCCTCCGGGCACACACCCACCCTCACACTTACACGTGCCTCCATATTCTTCGGGAAGGTCTTCGGGGTCGATGATCTCGAGGAGAGTCTTGGTTGTCTCTTCTTTGCTTCCCGTGCATACTATCACCTTGTTGAACAAAATTGTTTTAATTCCAAGAAGTGAATTGATGTTGGGGGGCGGGAAGGAAGGAACCTTGGCAAGGGTGCGAGCATCGACAAAGGGAGACATTAGCTTGTATACAACAGAAAACAGCATCGGTGGGTTCACAACATAATACCTCTTGAGGGACTCGGGGTATTGTTCGTCGCCCATTTTCAATAGCTTCAAGGTAAAATGTTAACTCCGTTGTTTGGGGAGGGTAGGGCTTACTTACCTGTTGATAGATTGACATGGCCGGTGTATAGAGATGAGACCATCCAACCCCATCAAAGTCTTCAATAATGATTACCCTTTCGATAGTCTTTCCCGCCTTAGCGGATAATTCTGCATTTCTATTTTCGAAATTGAGAGATTAACCAGATGATGTGCGAGATTAATAAAATTTAAAGATACAAACGTACATTTTAACATCATTCTCTTGATTCCACATCTGGTAGTGAATGATCTTGTCCTCAGGAACAGCCAATACTATTCCCTTTACATCAACAGGTCCCAACTTTTCTATGAAGACCGGCGACCCTTCATTATCGAACTTGTGGCGATGACCTGAGATTTGTGTTAAGGTTGACGTAATGATCATTCCTCTCTACCTGGCCAATACTCCTTCAACCGCGCTATATTTTCGTTTTCCGCCGGCCCGTCCTCCAAGATGGTATCAATCTTGTTATCTTCCCGCCATCGCTATCGGAGTGCGAGGTTAATTAAGATTTTATGGTAAGAACTCACCAAGTGAGCGGTAAACATTTCATATCCTTTATCCACATCCCCCGCTCGAGCTCGAAGAAATCTTTTTACCGTGTGGTCACTGTGAATCTTCCAGTTTACCTCGATCTCGTCTTCCTCAAGCCGCTTCTTAATCTCCGCGATTTTCTGAACGTAAACGAGTTAATACAGCGAAAATAATTCAACCTTAGAGGGGTGAGTGACGCAACTGGTATTTCTTCTTCCCGAATATCCTCATGCCACGGCTTTGTCTTCTCCATCGGCTTGTCTTTTTTAAAACTTGAAAACTAAAATTAGCCGATTCCAGGTAGCCTAGATTTTGATAGTCTTCCGCGAATAAGCGAGACATTAAGAAAAGGCAGGCGCAGTTCACTTTGCTCTGGTGATACAGGATGGGAACACGGCAACTCCTCCTCGCTTTTGTCTTTGTCTGCTTCTTGGCCCTTTCGTTCTGCTCAACTGGCTACGGCCCGGCTCCTTACATAGCTACTGTTTATCAGAATGTGCCATACCTGGTCTATGTTGATCCCTTGCAAGGCACCTTCGAACCAGTTTGCCTGATGTACACAGCCACTGTCAACTATGGTGCGGCTTTGGCTGGATACAACAGTACTGCTGTCTACTTCGCCCCATTTACACCTCAAACAGGCCCTGGATTCAACATTTACGGCGTGCCATCCATACCACCGCCCCAAACTGCTCTTCAACGCTGCGATACCTTGGTTGAAAAGACTATTCCTGCCCCTCTGTATATTGGACAGAACTCTGGATCCTTGATGAGCGCCTTTTATAACGTCGTTCCGATGGTAAATCAAACCGCATTTAACGATTTCAATAACAATTTGTTTCGTTCAGGATAAAAACAAGGATGGACAGAATGTGATACTAGCCGTTCAATTCAGATCTGCCACCTTTTACACCCTCCAGGTAAGTAGACTTCGTCAACTGACCGGAGCAAAAGATTTTAATCTTTCCACTTTTCTTTTCATTTTTATGGATTCAGTTGTTTTACGTCGATATCTTCTACCAAAACCACACCTGGGCCAACAAGATCGTGACAAACACCCCAACGCAATCCTTTTCACCATTTTATGGCGTCGCTTGCGATAAGACCAAAAACATCGTTTATGCCATCGCCAATACCAGCGCTACTTCCAGTGTTGTCTATGTTGCCGATGTAATAACCAACACGACGACATCCTTCCCACTCCCATTCAGTTCTCTCCCAACTGCTGCCCCAATCATGTAAGAGGATTCCCCCTCTTCTTTACTTTAGTTAATCCAATCAAAATCGAAGGTTTCACGAGGCATCAGGAACGGTCATGGGGTTGTGGCAAACTCCATCTTTCGCCTACCTTATCCAGATCTATCCAAGACAACAAGTCACAGTTATCCTTTCTCAGGGTATGCATCTGCGCCCCCCCCCCCCAACAAGACACCATAAAAGGAAACTAACAATCGTGGTTTTTAGATCCTCGTTTAATGAATTGCTTGCATATGGAAAGCGAAATTCAAAAGCCGAGCTCGGTGATGATGGCTTGCATCGATCCGCTTGAGCGTCCTGTCTGGCTGTCCTTTGTGATGCCTCTCTTTCAATTGAATTCCTATCTGCCAATTTCAGGACTCAGCTTCAACGCGAAGTTCACCCCTTTGGTACCTCTCAATTGATATTCCGTCGAGTGTCATTAATAAACTCTCTGGCTTCTTTTTGACGCATCTCAATCCTGAATCTATTGACAATCCCAACTTCTCGCTCGATCGAGGCATAACTGCGCAATTATTGGGGTGCTCAGGCGCTTCGATTTCATTTGGCTGCTTGCCCAATGTTCTTAGCAAGTCCAAAAAGAACCGAGAGGAGTTCGATAGTGCTGGGTAAATTTCATTTGGCTACTCCGCGGTACAATCTTGGTCGATGTCAACCCGACCTTGCCCCCGTTTTTAATAACCCGATACAATTCTCGCCCGAAAAAAGGAGGAAAGGTGTTTCTTCAACAGTCGTCTTTCTTCGCTGCCTCAAGAACGAATGCGCCACACTATCGGTTTTTACTTCGGGTTGTACTTGGCGATCGCTACCGCCGCGGTTTCCGTGTCAGCGCAGGACTGCAGCAGTAATAGTCCTTCGCAATTTAACTCCAACATTACTGTGTACATTGGTGAAGTGTTTGCAATTATGCCAACTATACTACCTCTCCAGAACACCTCCTACAGCTTCGATGTGGTGGAACCCTATAATGGAAGAAAAGGTAATGTATTGCTCCTGTGAAGTGTTTTTGGTTTTGTTTAATCCTCTGGCTAAACACCATTTCTTCATTTCCGGCACACAAGGTTTTCGTCTCTGGGTTGCCATGGATGACCTCTTCTCCGCCAAGCAAGTGTCCTTCTGCGCTGACACGTGGGGTGATGGCTGGAATAACCCCCCAGGTTTGAGTCAAAGGGTCACCGTTTCTACGTTCAATGTGCCTTGGACACCTACTCTCAACGGGATGGGGGGACCCACTACAAAGTGGCACATTCGCCTCTGGGACTTTGAATTCCTATCCAGCAATGGCGCCATACTTCGTTTCTTCATCTCCACCCAATAATTAAGCTCATGTTGAGTTGCGTGCAACGACCAAGTAAAAGGAGTATTCCACCAGAAATAAAACAGGTCCCCTACGGGGCTACTTTCACTTCGAGGAAATCCCGAAAACAAAGAAGCTTGAGGATGTGGGAGCAAGCGGAACACGACGACAATACTTCGACACTACGTAAGTTCTAACACGCTGCATCGATGGCGCATTGCTCATCTCCTCCACATTCGCGCACAGTGTTCACAGATGTATACACCTGGGGCGAGGCCAGCCAAACCGGTCACAAGAACATGATTGATGACAAGAACAACAAAGTGAAGATTCCTCTGGTGGTAAGCAGACAAGATACGCCCTTCTTTCACTCAGATTTTCATCGCCTTGTTCATACAGCTTGAAGAGTTCGAAATGAAGCGCGTCGTTAAGGTGGTCAGTTCAAATGAAGGATGTCTTGCGTTGACAGCAGCTGGCGAGGTCTGGGGCTGGGGAACCTGCTTCAACAAGTTGCAAAAGAGAAAGCGGGTAGGATTTTCTTTTCGCTTCCCACCCCGCTCCCCTTGAGTCCATAGCCCACTTATTACAATCGTACATAAATCCGATTAAATAGGCTAAAGGGTTCAACTCGCGGGTTCTAAGCACTTTACCTCATCGACTCCCTGAGCTTGCAAAGTATAAAGTGAAGAGAATTGCAGCCACAACACCCGGAGGCAGTCACACCAAATTTGCTGTTATCACAGGTATGTGTTCCCCCCCCCTCTTCCTCGAAATTGCTTTTTTATTCACACGTGTTACCCCCAAGACGAGGGTGTTCTGATAACTTGGACTGCCGCAGGCTATACGCAAAGCGAAGGCGTAAGTAATTAGATAGAAATGCGCGGAGTCGCGCTAAGACCGCTACAAATAGCTTGGGAGAGATGGCGACTGGTCAGTGCCGGGCGTTGTATCTTTTCCTCCAGATGAAGATTCACGCGTGGTCGATGTCTGCTTGGGCGAGTCAACAGGCATCTGTCTGTTGGGTTTGTGTCTTCTTCTTTTCCTTTCTCTCTTGTTTAACTTTTTTTTGTCTTTCCCAGAAAACCAAAAAGTTTACACTTGGGGTCACCCAGAGGGACCTTTGCCTGCTTGGATATCAACGCTTTCTGGCATTCCTATTCGCCAAATAGCAGCTGGAGGACAGGATTGGTTCGCTGTGGTTTCAGGTTCCCGTGCCCCCCCCCCCCACCAACATAGATTAGCCAATCGCTTACTGCTTTCCTTAGCGGATAATGATCTCTACACGTGGGGGGAGTCCGGTGGATCTTCCAATGGCGATTATCTCGGCCATGGCAACCTCACCTACCAATACCAAACCGAACCAAAGCTTGTCGAAAAGCTTCGAGGAATTGTGCAATTTGTGAGCTGCGGCTACATTCACGCTGGGGCTGTGACAGGTGATTGATTCCTTATTGGGTCATTTCTCTGATTTGCTTTTTATAGTGAATGGCGATGTATATACATGGGGTGATAGGGACACAAATCGATTGGGACACACCGATATCACGGGTTATGTACATTTACCCAAATTGAATCAGACATTGAGTGGGAAAGGAGTTGTTCAGCTAAGTCATGCGAGAGGAAATGAAGCTGCTGTAACTGGTATGGATGAATCTTTTTAATCCAATCCTATGATTAGATAGATCGATTCACCCCTCTGATCCAATCACAGCCCAAGGAGAATTGTATGTGTGGGGAGGACATACATTTGGCGGACAATTCAATCACGTGGTTCCTACACTTCTCTCTTTATGGGATCTTCGAGGGAATCGAATACAGAGTGTCAGTGTGGGCAGATCTATGACCACCCTCCTAACAAGTAAGATCACCACCAATGAGTAATCTAATCTAATCTAACACAGCAAGGAGATTGACGTTGAAGGATATTTGCATTCGCTGGCTCTGTAATCATTTGATGGACATACCAAATTTCCATAGTGAAGATCTGCCCATAGAACTCCGTGAATACATGGCTTACTATTTACATGACAGGCAGCGATTGACTCCCGACCGTATAGAGAAATTGGGAGTTAATATTTAAGACTTTCCTTTTTTGTAGTTTTAAGATGAAAAGTAATAAATAAGGAAATAATATTTTTATGTACATACAACATATACAACTCTACTTGCATACAACACATATCCCCTAGTTACTTCGCAGATGCTGCAAGAAGGGAGTGTAGAAGATGCCAGATACTCCGGCTAAGGTGATACCTATGCCATATGCCTGCGACGTGGCTCCCAAACAGAATTCCTTCTCGGCGCCTTGGAAGTGCTGAGATATCAAATAGAATACATTTACATAGATGGCTCCTCCACACAAACCCTCGAAGATGAAGATGGCGAAGATGATGAAGATGGAAGGTACGAAGTTGTAGATCGCCACAAAGGTAAGAAACAGCGCATTGAAGAGTTGGAGGATGGCCGGGACTTGAAGAACCCACAACGATTTGATTGGAAGTAGATTGACTGAAGATCGGCTGACAAAGACACCCACTTGATAACTGTTGGTAGAGTGGATGTGAGTTGTGTGTCTGCGAGAATTTCAGGTGGAGTGTGAGAGTGTGCGAGAATGTAGTGTGAGAGTAGTGTGAATGTAGTGTGAATGTAGCATGAATGTAGCATGAATGTAGCGTGAGTGAGAGTAGTGAGAGTGTAGTGAGAATGTAGTGTGAGTGTAGTGTGAATGTAGTGAGTGTAGTGTGAGTGGGAATGTAGCGTGAATGTAGTGAGAGTGTAGGGGAACGTACCAAAATTGATAGTACATGTATTCCTTGCCAGAAACAAAGGAGTCGGGAAAGGTCAACACAGAGGCTATCCCCTGATTGATGAGGTATTCTCCAAAGTACACCAAGAACAGCGGCACCATGTAGGGCATCAACTTGCCAAGCAAATAGGCCATCGTCCTAATAGGTAGCTTCTGTTTGCCTTGTTCTTCGGAGCTTCCTTCCCCTCCCCCTTCCACGTCCGCTTCTTCTGAGCTTACAGGTGAACGTGCTAAATTAAGGAGGGAGGGTGGTTACAAAAAAGGAAATATTGAAAAAGATATGAAATTCATTACCTGGACTAGTAAGGAGAAAGAAATAGCACAAGAGAATCGCAGCGGGTAGCGGAGAACAGACGATCAAGGAGACCTTAGCATCAAACATATATCGCAATAGTAAATAGGCCAGGGAACCAGCTATGCCCGCCCCGCCAGTTCCTAGAAAAAACAATTTGTTAGGGGAGGAAGAAGGTAACTGAAGGGGATGAGGGCGACGCACCTGAACTCCATGTGGATATAACATTTTTATGGTAATATGCAGAATACGAGAGAAACGTCAACTCCCCAAAGCCCGACCCAATAGATCCCAACCCCACGCCTAGCAAACTGATCCAAACATTTGGCGCAAACGCAGTCACCAAAAACGAAGCCACAGCCATAGCAACCTAAGGCAAAGGTTAGTAATCTTGGGAGGCGATCAAGGTCGATACCCACCGAAAAGAAAATACGAAGAGAGTAGAGGATGCGATTCATAAAGTAGGGAGCAACCATCTGGACAATAAGTGAAGGCACGATAATCGCCACAAGAACAACTAGATCGAAATAGGAAGATCAAAAATCTATCGCATCAGTTTGATCCGATTAGATTACCTGCCGGAGAAACATTGTCGCCGACCAGATCAACCGCAGCGGACAGCATGACCACGTATACTTTTTAGAGTGTCAGATTAAAAGACGGGAAGGCGAAAGCCTACCAAAGTTATTGATAAGACCGCAGAGCCAAAAGCCTGCCAGATCCCGCAAGTTTGAAGATTTGCCGTTCGAACTCAAAAGTGGTTCGCTTTCGGCAACAGATTCAGTTGTGGGCCATCTTTTCAATTCAAAGGACGCTTGCTTGCTAGCCATCCTTGTATCGATATCCACAAGTGCGAACTCTTTGCTTCCGAAGCAGCGCAATGTTGTGAACCTCCATTTCACTCTGAGTTGTTTTAATATTTCTATTGTTGTGTTTTCGGGGCGAAATAGCCTAAAAAAGCGATGCCGTTAAAGAAGTTAGGGTCTCGGCACTTGGGAAGGGACGCTATCCCAGCCCAAGACTCGCACTACGTGGCTTGAGTCAAGCAAAGTCAAAAAGAGCAAAAGTGGCCTTTGCTGTTACCTTCGAAGGGCCAAGGGATGCGTTGATGCGCTGATAGTCAGGTTTAGCGGATCAAACAAATCTTGCGCGTTATCGAGCAGAAGGAAATCACATCCTTTTGACTCGGTAATGAGAGCCAAAGTATAGAACTTCAATGAGTCTGCTTTGCGATGCTTTGCAGACCACTGTGTGAGCACAGACGAGGGAGAACTTTGCTTGCCTTCTTCTTTGCTACCACTGCAAATTACTGGAAAGCGATTTCGTGCCTCGCGAAACTGAAGCACGAATTGCCCTCCATTCTGCCTTTTTCTTAAGAACGGATTGCGAACAGAAACCTCTAAGCAGCTGCTCTGCTGGACATGGGTCACGATCTGACTCTGCACATCTTCGTTGAGCACAAGGACAGTTGCCCATCAAAGTATTGCTGCTTCAAAGAGAAAGGCGAATTCGAAGACGAGCTACCAGCGCCATCCGAGATTCGCCTCATCCCCTCCCTGATGGACCTATGTTGCCGGGTGATTGAGCCTATAGGCAAAGGGCCGCCTCTCGTTCAAGGCTTCAAATACGATGATCTTAAACAAGGTCTCTTCAAGATTACCCGAACCGCTGATCTTCCAATGGAACATGAGGATGGCGTGAACGAAGAACGCCTCTCCCCTTTAAAACCCGCGCCTCCAACAAACGACATCGAATGGGACTTGGGGGATCTTCCTCTAGAAGTACAGGAGTACATCGAAGGGTCAGCCTGGCGGCCTTGCCCGCTTTCGGAAGCGAGGGATTTAGTAGTACAACAACGCGATCTTCACAACAAGAGACACAAAACCTATGGCAAGAAAGGGTGGTTGAAGACGTTCAGAGACCACGTGAGTCAGAAAGAGAGGAAGTTCTTGGCGGTCGTGGACGCGTCTTTTGGGGCGTCTAGCGGGGCTCACGGAAGCGATCTATCACCTTACGGCGTCTTTGATAAAATGGATAACAACGCGGGACCAAGTGGAGACTACTCTACTCATGACCTTACCCGCGGTGCCATCGCCGTATCTGCCAACTACTTTCTTGAACTACTTCGAACCGCTCCGCCTGAGGACGATGCTGAAAGATATGCCGCGAAAGTTACACGGAGGTTCTTGCGGCGTTGTCTCTACTTCATCAACATCCCTGGTGTTGGCTTCTCCATCAGCTTTAGATGAACCGCTTTGGTTTGAAAAAGAAATAAATACGATATTTATTATTGTAGCTTGTTTACAGTCGGGATGGTGGGGAGGAAGAGGATGTCTAATAGAGTCTCTCGATACACAGCGAGTAAAATAACATATCCTGCGGTCACTATCAATACACTCGTGGGGGCAAACCCAACTGCAATCCACAACAATTCTTTGTCCTTCACGCAGGATTCCCCATTCACTACAACCCAATTCACCAGTCCTAATCCCGTGGCCCATATGATACTCAAAAGAGGACAACCTCCGATCCCGATATAGAATGACGTCATCATCCCTTTCTCTGCATGAATTTGGGTGACCTGGTTGATAGGAGCAAGGGTGGCCGTCAAAGTGGGCGCTTGATAAGCGAGAATGCGATTAATCGCGGCGCCGATGAGAGGGAAGATTATCAACGAGAGTACTGTTGCCGCGCCCAGCACCTCAAGCTGTGCGGTCACCTTCTCATCGCAAGTTGAGCTGCCATTTACGCTCACGATATATTCAAGCGTCGCTCCGAAGACCACAGAGATCGGAACGGTAATAATCCACATCAGCCAAGTCGCCTTTCTGCAGGGGATACGTGAATCAGGGAAACATTTTGAGAAGACGAAAAAGAAAGTAACTTACTTGCAGCTCTCTGGCGACTGCAGGCCCGACGGGCGCAGAAACGATAGCATCAACACTGCGTTATCCTTGCCACTCCAAGTCGCAATTAGAATTAGAAATTCGAATAATTGGACCCTTTAACTTAATTTAAAAGCAAGACTGAGATCCTTTGAATATCTCACCATCGCTGTACTATTCAAGGAGTCGCTCTTCTGTCTGTAGACCAGGAAGAGGAAATAGAGTATTTCGCTACACAGATGCTGGAAATTAAAATGAATTAAATATATTTTAATTTCAATAAAAAAATATTCAAACGGGACAAGGAAGGAGAACAGAGGATGGAAGGACGCTGCGCGTCTTGTGGCACGCCTGGTTATGGATCCGGACTTTGTGCGAGCTGCAGCACCGCAAATAATGTCTATCAGGCCGGAATGGTGAATCTTAGGCAGGCTGAACAAATAAACGCGGACTTATATTCTTGCCTTTGGGGACGCGGAGGGCTCGCGCATCAACTGTGTTGCTGTATTGTGGGGTGTATCGGATCGGCACACAAAGATTATAACCAGAAGAAGAAGAAAAACAAAAGAAGAAATCTGGATGGGTCACTGTCAGAATCCCTTCTCGATACTTCCGGACCAAATGTCGATGCGGTCCGAGAATTTGTGGATGTGTACAACTCAAGGGATGAAGAAAGGATGCGCGGGTTTGTTGAAACCTACTTCATGCCAGATTATCGAAGCACAGTTAAGGGATTCAAAGCCGACAAGACAAAGCATGACATGGTTGCTCACTACCTCGAAGCTTGGGGGTTGGGTCGTCATCTCACCGATCTTCTGATCTTGCGTGTGAAGGATGACGAGGTTGATTATTCCTATGCCACCCGAGTAGAAGGTGAAATCAAGTACTATGTGTGCACAAACATGAAGTTTGGCGAGCCAGGTCGGTTCCTAGTTGGAAATCACAAAGTGACAAAATCACAAGTCACCCGCCACTGGGAGACACTCTTGTAATAATAATTCTACCATAAGCCCCAAATACTTCTTGTCGAGTCCGTTCTGGTGTAATTCTTTGTGGGTGCCCTACCACAAATGAAATTCAGTTCAAATTACAGGCTTAAAAAACGCTGGCTCCGGTTTTTGGACTTTGTGCCAAGAGAAAACGATGCAAGCAATCCACGGTGAGTCGTGAACACCTTTCTACCACTGCTAATCCTTCCGCAGAGGGTGTCGCCTGCGATACTTGCTCCCAGTTCCCGTTAACTGGCATTCGATACAAATGCGGGTATGTTGTAAAAAGCCTGACAAATCTACCGCTGTTCTTGGACTTAGAATCTTTCTCCCCCAACGCTCTCACAACAGAAACTGCACCGACTTCGATCTTTGCGAAAACTGCGAAAAAACCACATCCCATGATCCATCGCATGTGTTCATCCAAATCAGAACTCCTCTTCCCGATGTTTATGCTGATCTGCATGCTCCTCTTCTCTCCACCAATGTTTATTCTCAGGGTGGACCCACACTACCAGCTCTTCCAACTCGAATGTCGCACACCACTCCCTCACCGTTATGGGTCCGCACAGGTACTTCCCCCC
>Ga0209935_1003369_pt1 | contig 16617 bp, 11 predicted proteins | sample ThiBio_1000_plan_2_FD_183958 | JGI IMG/M metagenome (GOLD analysis project Ga0209935, IMG submission 183958) | Wastewater bioreactor microbial communities from Cape Town, South Africa - Thiocy_cont_1000_plan (SPAdes) | ecosystem: Engineered > Bioreactor > Thiocyanate-remediating >... | reverse complement strand
TTACGATGGCACTTATTCGAACTAACTTTATTTAATTCCTTTGCCCATATTTATATATGTTTACAAAAGCACAACAACAGAAACGATGAGAGAAGAATGAGAAGAGAGAGAGAGAAAGAGAGAGAGATGCCAAGGAGTATGTCGTCTTATAACGACATCTTCCTAACACCTATACAAACGATATCACGATATACGATCATTACGATACAAAATCGAAGCTGAACAAGCATCCTCTTTTTTAGAAGAACTGAGGGTCGACGAAGAAACAATCATCGAAACCAATATTGCCAGTTCGACTCTCATAAGACAATTAGGAGGAGAGACTTTTGTGCTCCGACCATAATTAATCAATCAAAAGCAAATCTAACTAAAGATGAATATGAACTTATAAAACTCGGGCCCAAATTCATATTCAACGACCCTACCTCAGCCGCCCGTCGTCGTACCATCGAAATTTCTAATTTACACAATAAACTGAAGAAACAATTCTATAACAAGAAAGTTAAACCCGGAATGGTAGTAGATAAATTTATCAATGAACTCGAAATTATTCTCAAAACCTTACATGATACAAATATCACTGACAAATATCGAAAATACAAAGATCGAAATTACACAAATAATACAAATAGAATTATATCATATGATACACTAGATAGTATTATAGGAAACAATACACCTCAAATAACTAATAATCTAAGAAATCAATCAAAAAATTACAATCGAATAGTGAAACGTCTTAAACACAAATTACGTCATACAAATACAATTATACAACGTACAGACAAATCCAAAATCTTCCATTTAGGAAGACAAGAAGATTATTTGAAAAAATCGGATGAACATATGGAAATAACAGGAGCATATAAATGTCTAGACAAACATGATCCATTACCAGAATTAATTCAACGAACAAACAGTTATCTATTAAAATTAAGATTAAAACATTTGATTACACAAAAACAGTACGAAAGCTTAGTCGTGAAAACAGAAGAAGTCGATTTAGCACACTTATACTATCTACCGAAAGTACATAAACAAGACACCCCTCTGCGACCAATCGTTGCAGGTATGAAACATCCTACAATTAAAATATCTAGGATGCTTGATAAATTACTTCGTCCTCTATTCAATAAAATGGCAGCTACAACTACTGTTACATCTGGTAATGAAGTTCTTGACAAGTTAGGAAAATGGTCAGTCAAAAACTTACGCCAAACAACAACTTTCTGCACATTAGATGTATGTAACCTTTATACAATGATACCTCAAATTGATGGTGTACTATCCTTTAAAAAAATGCTTGACAAATTAAATCTGAAACATGTGAGTGGTCTATCAACAGAAACAATTATTAAATTAAGTCGGTACGTATTACAAAATAACTATTTTACATATAATAGTAGATATTATCATCAAATCCGCGGTGGAGCCATGGGCTCGCCCCTTACTCTTACAATGGCCAACTGTTATATGTACTTCTACGAGCTTGATATTATTAAGCAAATTACGAATAGTGGAGGAATTTACATGCGTTACATAGATGATATCTTTATAGTGATTAACTGGCCAACTAGACACCTACACAAGCAGATTAACATATGGAACAATTTCAATATGAATATTAAGCTCAATCCACATGTAGATCAATCAGTTAATTTCCTTGATATAACAATTGAAAACAAAAACGGACAATTATTTACAAAAGTTTACCATAAGCCATCACATGAACCATATTTTTTGCCATACAACAGTATACATCCATTACACATAAAAAAGAACATTCCATTTGCAATGTTACTCCGTAGTATAAAATACTGTTCTACATTCGAAGCCTATCTTGATGAACGCGAAACAATACGTATGGCACTACTACTCAACAAATATCCGAATAATTTTATTGACAATCAATTCAATCGAATATTTACAAAATATAATATAAACACCCATTTAACACATGAAAATTATACAAATGAAAGAAATAAAATAATTAACAAACCAATTACCAAAGAAGATCAACTGAATACCAAATATAACCAATCGATGTATATCCATTTTACTTATTGTACGAGCATGGTCAATTTTCCAAAGAAATTCAACGAACTTTGGAAGAAATACTTCGAAGACTCACCTATAAACGATATCAATCCTATACTTTGCACTCGCAACACAAACAATCTTCAACTACGACTTACATACAATAGATAATGATACTATCTCTAAAGTAACCATTCGTTTCATTACAGATCGGTTGCGTCCACATATACTACAAATTACAATGTGCTCCACTAAAATAATTTTTGGCAAAATCTCCAATGGATTGCTTTATTACAAGATCATATTTCTAGTAAACATCCGACTTAGTTCGGCATGATTGCGTATTTTATACAAAATTACATTTAAATACAGTCAATAATTCAACAATAGACATTGTTCAGCCTTTCTACTTCATATGCTCAAATTGCTAATTAAATTGCTCGATTTTTCTACCTTTTCATTTTTTTCTCTATTACTTTTCATTTTTTCTTTATTGCGTTGTACACACTGATTTCATGCACGGCCCTGATGAGTGTTTAATATAATAATAAACAACACGAAACGCGTCGGTCATTTCAACGTGCATTTCTTCATTATTGAAAATCATTTATATAAACAGATCGACTGCTGAAAAGCAGAGCAGAGAACAGCGAATTGAATTGTCTTGTTCAAATAAAGGCAAATCAATTTGTTTTTAAAGAATCGATTCCTCAAGGACTTAGCAATTTTCACGTTGAAACATCATTTTTTTGTCAAAATTTTGAGGGTGTTGCAATTCCTCTTATCTACTATTTCCAGTAGTGTCCGATTTGAAAGTTGAATTCAATTGAAATTTCAACTTTCAATTTTCAATTTTCTACGTTCACAAAGAGACGCCCTCACCCTCACTTTGGTAATATGCCCTCCATTCACAAATACAAGCAATGGTTAGAAAATTTATTTAGTTATACAGAAAATCCAATGGTAATTTTTACTTCAAACGAAATGTTACCATTAGTAAAACATTTACGTAATGCACGTTCTTTAATTGTATGTAAATCCAATGAAAATTGTTTTCCAACTGTGATTATTAAAGATTTTAATAGTCCTTGGGAAATGCCACCTATTAAACGTGTAAAAGATATGTTATTATCACAAATTAATATAGATCCTGAAAAACACATGCATTCATCTGATTTATATGCTGTATGGAATGCAAAACCATGGATGCTTGAATATGCTGTATTAAAAAATCCATTTAATACACGTTATTTTTTATGGATTGATGCAGGTGCATTTCGTAATACACATTATCGTTTTGGATCTTGGCCTGATCAACAAAAAGCTATAAAAATTTTTGAAAAGGACGGACCAGAAAAACTTTTATTAGGTCTAATTAATCGACTTCCAGAGAAGTTATGTGCAAATTTACATAATCATTCTACAAAATACAATGTAGAAAGTGGACCGATTGCAAGAGGATTAATTCAAGGAGCCATTATTGGAGGTTCATCTGAAAGTATTCGTTGGTGGTCAAAATTATATTATAATACTATCGATTTATATATCAAACGAGGATGGTTCGTAGGAAAAGATCAAAACATAATGAATTCATTGGCATTTGCTCATCCAAAACAAATACATGTAATTCTTGCATTCAAACTCCAATGTGATGATCCATGGTTTGCTTTTGGACCTTTATTTGCTAATTATCGAATGACATCGAATCGTTTTGGTAAATTTTGTCAATCAGAAAATGTATAATCAATTATAGTATCTCTTACGAAAATATGTTTTGATAAAACAAATATTGTTCATGACTAATTTCATGATAAACATAACTGTATCTAGCAATATAATATTAATTCGTTATATAAAATAATTCTTGATGAAGAAAATACAAGTAACGTTCGCCGTTCTGACTCACTTAACCCTCGACTGAATAAAAATGTAGAAGTATATGTTGTAGATAGTACGATGAATGCGATCATTTGATCGATTTCATCTTCGAATTGCAAAAGTTCATTTCGTCGTTTTCCAATATAATTTCAATATAAATCTCTTTTTGTGAAACACGAACTGAAAGGAGTGTTGAAGTTTAAGGGCAGAAATTTGCCCCCCCCCCCTCCCGAAAATTTGAATTTACTATAAGTACATATGCCAGCCCCTCCTTAAAAAAGTCTTAACATAGGTTGAGTTCTCCTCATCCTCTCTCCCTACAGTAATAACAGTCATCTTACTAACAATTTATTGCAGACGTCATAGACATACTAAAACGAGCATGATAGACTGTGACAGACATGATACAAGGACGATCACGAATCTTTACATATAATAGCAAGAGCAACACTTAAATAGTGCAATGGTGGCTTAGCATGCATACCTGTCTTGTTGAAGAAAAACAAGAAGCCATTAGTTAAGCGTATTTTATTACTATGCCTATCTATATCCCAAAAAAATCTTCTTTTACTCATTCTATTTTAAAATAAAAATATTTTTATTGTGAATTTGTAAAAAAATTAAAAATTGAAATCATACTATTTTAAATAAATATCATTTTTTTTATAAATGAACTCTGCTAATGGAGTTTTTGAAATATTTTAAATTTGAAACATCGAATTTTATAATGCATTGATTATTACTTTTACTAATTATGAACGATCTCATTCACAGAATCAATTAAAAGTTTCGTTTATAAAATATATAATGAGATTATATAGTCTTTAATTATCCGAAAAACAGTTGTTTCGTGTTTCACATTTTAATCCCACAGGGATTGCGCTAACAGCTTTTTTATAAGATATTTTTCATTACATATGAATAACACCTTCATTTTATTATATACTTATCAAAGACACATTCTTATCTTTGTTTTGTTTTGTTTTTATTCAAGCTATGTCACCAAGAAAATATTTAATTTAATATCAACAAAAAAAGTTCTTCAAATCAAATAAACTGAATAAAATTAAAAAAAAAGATTGGAATATGTTTATCTAGATTGATATACTAAAGAGAAAACTTTTATTATATAATAAAGTCATTTTAGTACTATTTCGATAATTTTTGACGAATTCTCTGAAGATTATCTCTAAAAATTTTCATATTAGGATGATTTGGTTCGAAACAGTGTCGTCCAATATCGATAGCACGTTCACAATTAACGATTGCATTTGAATATTGTTGAAGATCATCAAGAGCCATCGCAATATTAAAATATCCAGTAGAAATTGATAAATAATTTTCAGAAAGATATTTTTCAGCAATTTCCAATGCTTGTTTATAAAAATGAAGTGCATTTATACAATCATGAAAATCATGATAAATTTGTCCAATATTATTATAAGCACCAAATAATGATTGATAATTTTCAGAGGGAGATTTTTCACCAATATTTATCACTTTATTAAGTAATGATAACGCTTTATTGTTATCACCCATTAATTTATAGGTTAGAGCTAGATTTTTATACGTAGTAACAAGATCAGGATGTGTGTCAATAAGATATTTTTCTTGAATTTCAAGTACTTTTTCGAAAAAAGAAATGGCTTTAGTATATTCTTTAATTGATTGATGAAGTAGACCAATATTATTATAAGTAAGAACCATATGAGGATGATTTTCAGATGAAGATTTCTTTCGAATTTCGATGGTTTTTTGATAGAATGTCATTGCAATTGAGAATTCTTTCTGCGATTGGTAAGCTCGTGCTAGATTGGTATAAGTAGTAGCTAAATCAGGATGATCGATAGGAAGTGATCGTTGTTGTATCTCAAGTTCTTTTTCACAAAAGAAAATTGCTCGTGAAAATTGACCCATATAGTGATATGTTTCGGCGATGTTATTATAGCAAGTAGCCAATCGTGGATCTATTGAAGAAAGTTTTTCTTGAAATATTTTCAGAGTTTTTTCATAAAAAGATATTGCTTTAGTGTAATCTTTCATCAATCGATAGAGGCATCCAAGATTATTGTAAATTGAACCTAGTTTTATATCATTAGATGGTAAGGTTTGTTCTCGAATTTGTCGTGTTTTCTCCATAAATAAAAGTGCATTTGGATAGTCACTCATTGTTTGATAAAGTACACCAATATTATTGTAGAGTATAGATAAACGTGGATCATCGAAAGCAAAACATCGTTCTTGAATTTGTTGTGCCATTTTATAATATTTTAAAGCAATTTTTAAATTTCCATTTTCTTCATTAATATATCCCATTTGTGTATAATAAGTAGAAATATCTTCTTGATTTGTATTAGATGTTAAATTTAGTAATGTTGTACATATTTGTTCAGCTTTATCATATTTGCCTAATTTAATCATTAATCTAGTTAATCGATGCCATTCATTTCCATCTTGAATATCTTGTTCAATTGTTTGTTTTAATTGTTTTAACTGTTGATCATGATTACTAGCTAATGTAAGTTGAACTTCCCATAGACGATCATCTATTTTGTTAATATCACCAATTCGAAATATAGCATGCATTGAAAAAAGTATTTCTTCTTCTACACTTCCGAAATAACTAATATCTTTTATTGATGCAAATGAAGTTGAATTAATAGTTGAATCAATTTCTATAGAAAATAAAATTGGAATCATAGTTAGATCTTGACGAGCACTATCTGCATATAATGAATGTCCAACATTTCGATTAGCACTAGTTGACATAAAATTATTAAAAGATAATAATCCACCAATATTTTTATGCAATAATTCGAAATCATTCTTTGATAATTTTTGACCTCGATAAACAACTAATTTTTGATTATTACTTTCAAATTGTTGATGATAAAGTTGTTCAATTTGTTGGTGAAGATCTCGCATAAAAAATGCCATTTTCATTATAATTTCAATATCTTGTGTTCGTAATGCTAAATTAATCATTGAATAAATAAAAATATCTCTAGTATACCACCAAACTGGTGAATGTAAATGATAATCATTTTCAAACTCATCAATAATCTTTAATTGTGCATTATTATCAGCATATCGAAGACGTATAAAATCAATAAATATTTTCTTTGCTTGATCATTATTATCTTGAATTTGACGAAGAATATCTGTTAATAATTGAGAATATATTAATGATGAATCAAGTTTATTAAAATTATCAGTCGATGTAAAAATACTAATCGAAATTAAAACAAGATCCCATCGTTTTGTATCATGTATAAGTATATTACTAATAGATTCAATATTATTATAAATTCCTTTTATTTTAAACCAATTATTAATCCATTGATTATGTTCTTTTTCAGTATGTTGACAATAAATATAAATTGAATCAAGTTGATCAATTAAATGAAGAATAGAAATAGTTGATTCTTCAAAATAACATTCAATTATTAAAAATACTTTTAATTCTTTTTTAATATTAATAAGAAAATTTCTACATTGATTTACATCAATAAATGTATAAATTGTATGATTAAATATTTTTTCAAGTTTTATTATTTGATTTTGGTAGTTTTTATTTGATTGATCAATATTTGAATTTAACCAAATAATAACAAAACTATTATGATTATCTTCATTTGTATTCATATTTAGAAATGAGAATAATTTATAAAAATATCTTCTTGGAAATTTCGATATAGTCTGACTCACACATTTAAAAAGAATAAGAAATTTTTTTTTATCTTATCATTGTTTTTTTTTATTCTTTACGCTTCTTTAAGGAGGATTTATTTATTCAAAAAAGTTTAAAGGTATTATATTAAATACAAAAAAAAATAAATGTGGAAACCTCGAACTTACGTCCGAGTGTTATGTGTACTTCAAAAAGCAAAGAGAGAAACTCACTTTGTTTTATTTTTGCATTCTTCTAAGAGCTCGGAATTATCTGTAATTTTCTACGATAAATCTGAGTTATTCTATTATCATTTTAAAGTATTTGTCATTTTTTTAATTGTTTATTAAGAAGTAGCAAGAAGAAACATATTGCCGATTCTACTTAATCATTGTTTCATTGAATCATAACAAAAAATTCTTGAAATAAATTGTTTGCTAAAAAAACAGAATCAGTTACTTAACTATGATTTGACATTGATCATTTGAAGATTTTCTCGTTAACCTATCCTATTTTTATTCTTCCATGTTTAAACACAAAACCTATCTGTGAGAAAAAAGGTTGACCAAATAAAATGGGTATTACTAATTTACGCGAACAGTGCGAACACCCGACTTTTTGAGATAATATATAGGTCATCTTTACGAACACCCACATCTCAGAGAGTTGTATTCACGAACACCCACGAACACTCACTTTATACGGACTATAGTTGAAAACAAGAGCTCACAAACGCTAAAAATTCCGTGCTGGGATGCGAACAGCCAGGATCTCCTTTATAGTCCGTGGAAACACCCTCACTTATCTTTACGAACACCCACAGAATTTCACAAGCTACATTTTGGTCCGAATACATACCATACATCAATAGACTTTTGAAAAGAAAATTTTCTTTGGAAACACGAGAAACCTCCAAAATGTGCGTACATATGAATAAGAATGATCTAAAGGTCCACAAAAATAAGTCGGTGGAATCTGACTTATCTTCACGAACACCCACAGAAATACTCAATCTTCTCATTGATATATGATCGCACGTTAAATATGTCGACATAACGGATCAACTCTACGGAGTATATATCGACTACTCAGTTAAGTGTTAACAGATTTCTTACCAAGTTTTATTATTTATTGCATGATTTTCTCGTCGTTTATTCAATTGTGAAGGTAAAGTACATGAGGAGATGTTTTGAAATTTATGTTCAAAAATAGTTTATACTGTTTTCCACTGCTAAAAGTTGAATATGAGTCGATTGAATTGTTTTATGGGACTCAAGAAAATATTTCCAAATATTATTTTTAAATTTTTCTCTTTTTCGCATATATTTTTATTTATCTTCGAATTTTTCGAAGTTCTTCATGGTTTTTCGTAACCTTTTGAGGTATGTTCAAAGTAATTACATTAGAGAACCTAATTGAATCATATATCAATGAGAAGATTGAGTATTTCTGTGGGTGTTCGTGAAGATAAGTCAGATTCCACCGACTTATTTTTGTGGACCTTTAGATCATTCTTATTCATATGTACGCACATTTTGGAGGTTTCTCGTGTTTCCAAAGAAAATTTTCTTTTCAAAAGTCTATTGATGTATGGTATGTATTCGGACCAAAATGTAGCTTGTGAAATTCTGTGGGTGTTCGTAAAGATAAGTGAGGGTGTTTCCACGGACTATAAAGGAGATCCTGGCTGTTCGCATCCCAGCACGGAATTTTTAGCGTTTGTGAGCTCTTGTTTTCAACTATAGTCCGTATAAAGTGAGTGTTCGTGGGTGTTCGTGAATACAACTCTCTGAGATGTGGGTGTTCGTAAAGATGACCTATATATTATCTCAAAAAGTCGGGTGTTCGCACTGTTCGCGTAAATTAGTAATACCCCGATTTCGTTGTAGAACAAATTCAGTGAAAATTAGACACCTGACAGCGACATCTTTTAAACACACTTTTAATTCTAAATAATGCTGAATACTGCAAAACTTAAATTTATTATACTGTATCCATATAGAAATTTTTCTTGGTAATATTTTTCATATAAATCTATTTAGTACGACTATTGGCTCTTGCTTTGAGAATTTTTGCAAGTGACTTTTTCATTATCATAAGTACAAACTTGAAAACTGGGGAAAAAAGAAAATTAAGAGAATATAAAGTGTTAGAGCATAGTCTTCAATAATTTTTGTTTCATCGATGTCAAATCAACCGATGCCTTCTTTTCTTACAATACCAGCAGAAATTGTGTGTCGAATTCTTAATAATTTAAGTGACTACACTCTGACATGTTCCATGAAAAATATCTGTCAACGACTCAATGGCATTCTGGAAAATTATCCAAGATATCAAGTAAATATTTTTTTTATTCGAATAATTTGTACAGAACAACTGCTGACCAGCATCAGTAGCTGCTGACACTTATTTTTAGATGACTCTCGTAATATCTCTAACATGGTCAGATGATGCAAAATCTGGATATGAATAAGTACAACTCCAATTGATAAACAGTTTCTATATTGAGAATAAATCTTTAAAAAAATCTTTTTCGGCACCTTTTTCGAAATAATACATTGTTATTTTCTGCTGTGGTCGTATTTTGCTTATTCTTCTGTTGTGTAGAAACTTGATGCGCTCAATCTTGAAAACATGGAAATTGGAAATGCAGGTGTAGAATATCTGGCTAACGCTTTACAATTGAACAATGTAAAGAAAAAATTTCATATTTCTGTCATATTATTCTCTCTGTTCACATATGTAGACACTTACCAAACTCGATCTGGGTAATAATGAGATTGGTGCTTTGGGAGCAGAACATCTAGCTAAAGCCTTATGCGTGAATAAAGTAGCAGAGATGTTCACTATTTTCATTCATATTTACCAAATATTGCTCATGTAGACGCTCATTACGCTCAATTTTGGAGGGGAAGATATGGGAAATATTATTGGGCCTGCAGGTACCAAACAGATTGCTAATGCTCTACGATTGAATCAAGTGATAGAAACAGCACTTTTCATTTGTGTTACTCAGTTTTTTTCTCTTTTATTCAGACATTAACTACGCTTAATCTTGAAGAGAATGAAATTGGAAATGAAGGCGCAGAATATTTGGGTGCTGCTTTACAAGTGAACAAAGTAAAAAAGACTCTCTTTCATTTTCATCATCGTACTCTTTCTGTTTATACATAGACACTAACTACTCTCAATCTTGCTAATAATAAAATTGGCACTTTAGGAGTAAAACATCTGGCTAAAGGTCTATGCATGAACAAAGTGATGAAAACATTCATTTATTTTTACTCATTTTCTTTACTATTATTTTATGCAGACTCTCACTACGCTTAATCTTGGAGGCGAAGGAGTAGGAAATTATATTGGATCTTCAGGCGCCGAACAGCTTGCTAACGTTCTACAAATGAATCAAGTAATAGAAATAGTGCTTTGATTTGTATCCTTCTAATCGTTCTTTCATGCAGACGCTTACAATACTCGATCTTGGAGGCAGTGAGCTTGGACCTGTAGCAACAAAACATTTAGCCGATGCTTTACGCGTGAATAAAGTGAGAAAAATAGGAATTTCGTTTTTATTATTTTACTGTTTCCTGTTCCTTATAGACACTCGTTACTCTCAACCTTGAAAGACATAAAATGGGACATAAAGGAGCAGAACACTTAGCTGATGCCCTACGAGTGAACACTGTAAGAAAACTCTATTGTTTCTCAATTGTTACTCTTTTTGTTTCTCTCATGTAGGCGCTCAAGAGACTGGATCTGGGTTATAATGAGCTTGGGGCTTTAGGAATAAAACATCTGGCTGATGCTCTACGAGTGAATAAAGTGAGAGCAATGATCATCTCATTTGTTTTATATTGTTTTCACTTGATTTATGTAGACATTGACTTCACTAGATATAAAAGTCAATGAGATGAACTGTATGGGATTGAAACATCTGGCAAACGCTTTACGAGTGAACAAAGTAATGAAAACATTCTTTTTATGATCAATGTTCCTCTTTTTATATAGGCACTTACTACGATAAATCTCTACTGGAATCGAATTTCCGTTTCAGGAGTCAAATATTTGGCTGATGCTCTACGAGTGAATACAGTAAGTAACTTAATTATTTTCTTTTTCTTCCATTCAAATTTTCTTTGTTCGTTCCATGTAGACACTTACTACACTCGATATCACAATGAACCATTTTGGGGATGATGCAATAGAACATTTGCTTGATGCTTTGAGTGTGAACCAAGTGATGAAAACAGTTTTTCAATTTACTTATAATTTTTGTTGATTTTTTTCTGGCGCAGACACTTCGCACACTGGATCTTGGTTTCACTGAACTTAGAGGCTATGATTGTGTTCATTTGTTTGATGGACTACGAATGAATAATGTGAGAAATTCGAGTCCTTTCGTTAGTCTTATGTTTTTCATTATTTTGCGACATAGACACTCACTACGCTAAGTCTTATTGGTAATCAATTTGGAAATAGTACATCAGAATATCTAGGTAGCGTTTTACGACTGAATAAAGTAGGAAAAAACAAGAGCTAATTACATTTATATTGCGTTATTCTCTAATTTGGGATATAGGCACTTACTGAACTCAATCTTGAATCAAATGCAATTTATAGTCTAGGGGCACAGTATTTGGCCAGTGCTTTATTAGTGAACAATGTATAAGGAAAATAATCTTGTCAATTACTTTATTACTTCTCTTATATTATAATAGACACTCACAACGCTCAATCTGGCGAATAATTTCATCCAAGATAGAGGAGCGCAATGTATAGCGCTTCTTTTATGCAAGAACACAGTAAGAAAAATGTTTTTATTTTTATTTTTACTATTTTCTGTTACCCAGACGCTTACTACACTCATACTTGGTGACAATGGTATAGGAATAGCAGGAGCGAAGTTTCTTGCTAATGCTTTATCAGTGAATACAGTGAGACGAATATTTTTGTATTTATTTAAGAGTAGTTATACTTTCTTTTTCCATGTAGACACTCACAACTCTCAATTTGGGAGATAATCAAGAAAAAGTAGACGATGACACTATGATAAACGCAATTCAAGCACTAGGAGCAAAGTACTTGGCTGAAGCTCTTCGAGTGAACATCGTGAGAGAAGATTTTCTAAATATCCTTTTACTGTTATTTTTTCTTCCTTGTAGACATTGACTATACTTGACCTTGCAGGAAACTATATTGCAGACGAAGGAGTAGAACATTTAGCTACTGCTTTACGTGAGAACAAGGTGGCAACAAAAGCATTTCTCACTCATTTATCTAACTTTTTTGTTTCTTTGTACAGACACTTACTAAACTCAATCTAGAAGGAAACAGAATAGGAGATCAAGGTGCAGAACAATTGATCAATGCTTTACATATAAACAGAGTAAGAAACGTTTCTTTCATTTGTTCTATTCAATTGCTTTTTTTCACAGACAATTACTACACTCAACCTTGACTACAATAAAATTAGTGCTTCTAAGGCTGAGCTTCTGCTTAGCGTCTCACGAGAAAATTTGGTAAGAAAGACTTTTTTAAATATTAATCTTATTCATTTCGTACTATGACTTGAAACAGACACTCACTACACTTCATATTCGGCATAATGACAATGAGAATAACGAAGAAAGTGACAGTGATAATGAAAATGAATGCGAAGAAGAAAACTAATTAGAATGATTGTAAAAGAAGAGTCCATTCAATTGAATAAAAGCTGACATAAAAATCTGCACATTGTGAAGCATTCATTTGTATACGTAGGCCTACTAATTTTACCAGTTTAACATGGTAAACGATAATGTTTACATTTGAGCGTCATAGATTGATAATCAGTTGGTTGAATATATGTAAATACAACACTTTTCATTGTCCGCTTTGATATAAAGAATCACTCTGGACAATCGCTTGTTGAATGAAAATACGGTATGATCAGAATAAATTAAGATGGTAATGATCTGGAATTTATTGTTTTTCTATTGGAAGTTGAAAAGATTTAAAAGTGAATATGTGTTTACTAGAGTCCTGCGGGACAGTCAGAAATCCCGATTTTCATTGCTGTAAAGAAGAACGTCATGCGCTTTGATAAATTTCTTTCTTTTATGTTTGAACCTGATTAAATAACATACAAAAAAGTACATCATTTTCTTGTGACAACTAGTTATTGCTGAGGAATCTTCATATCGACTAATTTATGTTTCGATCAATTTTTCTAGCAGTCAACTTTCGTAATAATTAAATTTTGTATTGAATAATCTGTGTGTACTTCAACCTTTTTTCGTACATCTGACTTAGTGTTGGATAAACCGACTTGCTCGAATGCCATTACGTTAGTAAATTCGGGTATCTACCAATGTATGTGTTACTCTTTAAGAAAATGTTCATTTCCTTTTTTGAGTGAGATCATATTTTTGATGGCCGGGATATCCGGGATTTTACGGGATGACGTTTAAAATTTTCGATTCGGAACATTCGGAATCGGGATCACTGAAAAAATTCACAGGGACAAATATGCGGGATTCGGGATAGAATAAATTTTCTCGAGACGGGACAAACGGGTTCGGGACACAAAAAAGTCTGTCCCGCAGGACTCTAGTATCCACAGAGAACTTCCTGTCAATGTGATGATGTTGTTTATAGTTAAAATGAGCAAAAAATTGATCGGTTTGTAAGCGTAGCCTCACAATCGTATCCAGTAGTTGCACCAATAAACAGTAATGATGAGATAATGATAAATGGAAATCGGATTATAAAGTTTCATATTTAACGAATCAGTAGAAACACACTCATATAGAGCAGCTACGTACCTGCTGCTAATAATACAACTAATGAAACAAATTGTCAAAATTGTTCATGCCAAATGTTGACAGACAATAGAAATCTTTTTATTCGTTTTCTCGAATTGTATGCGAATTATAGTTATATGTATCAACAGCAACTTTACAATAGAACATTGCAAATGTGTTACAATTCGGATCGATTGAAATCTTTTTATTTTAATCGTAAGAAATTTGAAAAGAACTGAACAAATGCTAAAAGTGCATAGAAAAAACCAAGCTAAGGAATATCGAGGAAGATAATTATGAACTAATCGATATTCATGTTACCAGCTGTCATCATGTGTCATACACTAAAATACAAAAACAAATAAATATAACTTTCATCCAATGATATGTATGTTTCTACCCGAATTTTACTATTCTATATAACGGATAATTCTGTTGGTTTCCAGCTCCTTCATAATGCCAAACTCGATGTTGATTTGCAGTTTGCATATATCCAACGTAAACCACAACTTCCTATAATCATAAATATCATAAGAGACGAATTCTCTGCATATGCTATCTGTATTCATCCTCTAAGTAATCTACGATACAAGAGTAATTGGCGAAATGCGAAAATATGAATATGAATATAGATTATCTTCTGTGTAAATTTCTGGATTTACATGAAATCTACTACAAGTAAAATTTCAATGCACAGCTGAAAAGGATTTGTCCTGATTTTCGGCTATTAGAGTTTTTCTCGGTAAAATTCTATGCCTTCGACCAGACTTACATGTTTCTCCATCCATGGTTTCAAATGATCAGAATTTTTACCATCATGTCTTCTCAACCAGACCAAACTTCCTGGCTGCAATCTAAAATACATATGATTGATGCTAATTCATTTTATGTGACAAAGCATTCTAATAGTTACGTCTCTTTCCAAGGTAGATTTATAGACCGGGCGAATTTCGAAAAAACTGGTTGCATATCCGTGATTTCATTATCATTGAATGCTGGCGGTTTGTCGAAATAAGTATTGGCAATGAAATTTGATAGCTGAGGGTTTTGCACTTGTCGATTGCTATCTAAATATCCCGCGATTGCACTGTGAGCTTGATGTGTTTTTGCATTTCTCTCTTTTTTCATTTTTAAATAATCAATTAATCGCCTCGGAGACATATGATTATATTGGCTTGCTACATTTTGATAAACATCAAAGGTTTTTTTCATGTTGTCCTCGGTCAAACACTGGTTTCGGAAACGGTGCGAATCTTGTAATTCGGGTGGATATTGAGCATCTCGTCCGTGATCCACTTTGTATAATAAAGCGTCCAATACATCTAATTTGCAATAACGATATACAGGATCAACTTTACCTATTAAAAGTCCCGTCCTAATATCATCACCCACTGTTCCTAATAAATCACAGAGGAAATTTTCTTTGAGTATCCTTTGTTGCTGTCGCACACGTGACATGGCAAGTTCAATGACCACTGATGCAGATGATTCGAATAAATTTACGTATGTAGTTTTAAAGGCAAGGGGGAAACAACTGAGACTTCGCGTCTGAAGTCATATGAAATCCATCTGAGTCAATGAGATCTTTTGAAGTCCCACGATGGTTTTGAAGTCAATTGGACTGTAATGAAGTCTCTTGAAGTCCATAAAAGTCTCCTTGCAATCCCTTGAAGTCTATTGAAGTCTCTCGAGTCTCTTGTAGTCCCTCGAAGTCCCTCGAAGTCCCTTGGAGTCACTTGAAGTCTCATGAAGTTCCATTAAGAATTACACGCTTCATGTTACTAGGTAGATTTTGAAATAACCTTAACGAAAAATCTTAAATTTTCCAGGTCTTATTGTGGTTTCAACAAATTAACCCTTTGAGTCCTGATGGCGTGCATACATACGACCGTTTAGTAGTTTTGAATGACCAAAACATGAATTTAACTCTCACCCTCAAGATGCAGCATGGAAGCTCTATGATTTTTAATGAAAAATATTGTCACTAGAAAAGTCAAATATTTTGTGAATTCAATCGGTCACGGTCAAGCATATTTTTCTTCTGTTCGAAAGAGGATTTTTTTTCTTTGCTTTGTCTATAGATTATCAATTAAAGTAACCTGAGTTTTAACAAGTGCAGTGCATTTTCTGCTGTGTCTGATAATATATTTTTCTCGGTTTTGTGGAAGAAATTATATGACTAAAGGTAAATAAGAACTTAAGTAACACTGTATACCACTAGGTATATCTGGCGAAGTAGAAGTTTAACTC
>Ga0209935_1003368_pt1 | contig 16619 bp, 24 predicted proteins | sample ThiBio_1000_plan_2_FD_183958 | JGI IMG/M metagenome (GOLD analysis project Ga0209935, IMG submission 183958) | Wastewater bioreactor microbial communities from Cape Town, South Africa - Thiocy_cont_1000_plan (SPAdes) | ecosystem: Engineered > Bioreactor > Thiocyanate-remediating >... | reverse complement strand
GATCGAGACAATCGAGACTGCGGGAGTTGGAGCAGGCTCGTTCGTTGGTATCGTGGTTCTGACGCACGGAGGAGAGGCGGCCTTCATCGCAGCCAGCTCTTGAGCCGAGAGCGACGAGGCGTAGGGACTCAATGGCATCATCAAGCTTGAGAACGCCATGTTCTGTGACACCAAGATGAAGTCGTGCGTCGGTGTATCGCTCTCTTCGGGAACCGAAGGAGGTGGTTGTTGTTGTTGGGTTGCTTGAGGTTGTGACTGAGGCTGAGGCAGAGCTTGAGCTTGAGGCAGAGACTGAGGCTGAAGCTGCGCTTGAGCTTGAGCTTGAGCTTGAGCTTGAGCTTGAGCTTGAGCTTGTTGGGGTGGCTGCTCGAGAGGTGCTACCACGGGGATGCCAAGTGCTTGGGCTTGCACTGGAAGTTGGATTGGATCAGAGGTCGGCATGGGCTCAGAGATAGGTGCCACAACGGCCGCAGCGGCAGTCGGAGGAGCCAGGGCTTTGGGCGCGGGCTGACTGGCACTGTCTTCAAGATCCATGTCGAGCTCATCGAGTACGATGGCTTTGTGAGACTTGCGCTCAGCAGGAACTGTCGATGGTCGTGATGGAGGCTTGTCGCTGCTTCTCTTGGGTTGTGGTTGTTGTCGCGGAGGTTCGGCTTCAAGCAGCACAAAGTCATCGAGATCGTCATGCTGAATCGGTGCCGAACGAGATGGAGCCTCTCCTCGTCGATTTGGTTGATTGGCTGGCGAGGATACCACGCGAGGGGGTGGCTCCGATGCTACTGTGGCTTCCAGTGGGGGAGACATGACCCGCAGAACCGACTGCGACTGTGGCACTTGCTCGACGGCGGACATCGATTCAGGAGCAGCTGACGATGGTGGTGGCATTGCTTGAGGATGATCGATTGGCCGAGGCGATTCGACCACATGAGGTGGGGGTGATGCTGTTGGTTCGGGTGGTTGGTGGTTCGGTGCATTCGGAGGCGATGCGGCTCGGCTCGAGAGAGCCGCTGCTTGGTAGGGAGGAGGCGCATCCTCCGCCAACGATGGAGGGAGAACAGCTGCTACTTCTCGAGGCGATGAGACTGATGCGCCTGTTGATTGTGGCGGTTGAATCGGTGTCGCGGTCACGAGAGGTGCGTCGCACATGAGCAACTGCGCGAGCTCGGCTTCGAATCGAGAGCGTAGAGCAAAGAGATACAGCATCGCCTGTTCGTCGGAGGCAGCGACCGCTCTCTGGATGTCATCGTTGATCGCTCGCAATCGACTTTGAAGAGCTGCCTCGGATGATATCGGCTGTACAGGCATCGGTGGGAGCTGCTGTGGTTGTGGCAACTCGGGTTGGACTGGTGGCATTGCAGGAGGTGACAGTGGCGAGAGAGGCGGCTGCTGTTGTGGTTGTGGTTGTGATTGTGGTTGTGGTTGTGGCGCAGAGAGTAGCTCCTCGAGCTCGGACTCGTAGCGAGAGCGCAAGGTCGAGAGATGCAGGATTGCAGGCTCGTCTGACGTGGCGATGGCGCGCTCGAGATCGGTGTTGAGCGATTGGAGCAGCTCGATCAATGCCGCTTCTGGTGTCGGTGCGTCAGGCTGCGACGGAAGCAACAAGGCTGGTGCTTGGTCTTGATGTACTTGTTGCTGGATTGGTACATGAGGGAGATCTGGGAGTAGTTGTGGCTGGATTGGTACTTGTGGTTGTAGTTGAACCAGTGGAGCTTGATCTTGGTGTACTTGTTGCAGTAGTTGAACTGGCACATGAGGGAGTTCTTGGAGTACTTGTGGCTGGATTGGTACTTGTGGTTGTAGTTGAACCAGTGGCGCTTGATCTTGGTGTACTTGTTGATGTAGTTGTGGCAGTAGCTGGATTGGCGCGAGAGGGAGTTCTTGGAGTACTTGTGGCTGGATTGGTACTTGTGGATGTAGTTGAACCAGTGGAGCTTGATCGTGGTGTACTTGTTGCAGTAGTTGAACTGGCACATGAGGAAGTTCTTGGAGTACTTGTGGCTGGATTGGTACTTGTGGTTGTAGTTGAACCAGTGGCGCTTGATCTTGCTGTTGCAGCAGGAGATCGAGCTGTTGCTGCTGCCACAACAATCGCGTAATCTCCTCACGCTGCCGTTGGAGTTGTTCATCGATCGATCCCTCCATGCTCTACCACCACTACCAACAACAACCACGACGACGGGAGCAAGCAGGCAAGCAGGCAGGCAAGCAAAGGAGCGAATGAATCTGCTCGTCAGAGACCGTGTGACGAGTGACGCATTGTTCGCTTTCAGCCGGAATGTGCTCGAGCTCGCGGTTGCGTTATCACACTCGATGGATGGGCATTCCTTCCTTCTCTGGCGCGCTACTCTCTCATTTGCTTGCTTGCTTGGTTACTTGCTTCGAGGCTTGGTGCACTGACTCGTTGTGGTCTTGCAAGAATAGAATAGAAGAGAAGAGAAGAGAAGAGAAGACCGATGCATCGATTGGAGTATCGCGTGGATCTCGAGGACGGCGATGATGAGCCTCCGGCACCGACACGACGACAACAGTCCACGAGACAACAGCAGCAGGCACTGTTCAATGCGAGCGATGTCGATGATGCTGATGATCCGTTTGCTGAGGAGGTTGCGTCTCCCACGTCACTGAAGCAGCCGATACAACCGCAGCAAGCGTCCAAATCCTTCCTTGACATCATCGAGATCGACTTTACTCACGACGACGAGGCGACTACCGACGCCGCCAACGATGGTGATGGTGGTATCGCTGTCGGTGCTGCGTCGTCATCGAGCGGCGGCTCCTCTCGCTTCATTCGACTCATACGACAATGCAACGATGCGATGCCATGGTCGGGCTGGGGTCCATTGGTTCGAGTCGTACCGCGCGAGTACTGGTTGTTGCTGCTCGTGACGTTGATCTCGTCGTACTCGTACTTTCTCGTGTCGCTCAACCTCACGACCTTCCTATCGAGCGAGTTCGGCTTCTCCGACACCGACGCTGGCTTCCTCTATGGACTCTACGGAGCATGTACCTTCGTCGCTCTCTCGTTGGGATTCGTGGTCGATTACCTCGGCGTCAAGCGAACGATCATCCTTGCTGCCATCATTCGATTGTTCGGAGTCGTGCTTGCAACCACGGCGCAGCATTGGAGCATGTTGTTGGTATCGATCACGCTCTTCTTGCCGATCGCAGACTCTTGGGCTTATCCAGTCTATACCATTGCAATCAAGCGGTATACGACCACTGCCGTTCGACCAATGAGTTATGGATTGTACTACTCGGTAGGTATCATTCGCTCATCATGCTCGTTGATTGACCCTAACAACCGAAATGATGATGGCATAGTCAATCAATATAGGAGCACTGCTCGGTGGAACCATCTCATCAACACTACTCATCACACTCGGATGTGCCACTGCAAGGAGTTGTAATCCAATGATGACGGGATTCACGTTGTGGGGCCTACACTTCTCGGCTCGGCGTATCGTCATGGGCTCGACCATCTTTTCATCGTTCGCGCTCTTGCTCTTGGTGCTGTTCGCGTTTCGTGAGATTGCAGTCGACGAGGATGGTAACGTGGCTCCATTCAAGCCCATCGGCAGCAAGACCTTCGCGTCCGTGGGCCTGACACTACGCGACATCGAGTTCTGGCGTCTCGTGGTCTTCACGTTGCTGCTGACCGTGGTCAAGATGAACTTCCGACACCTCGATGCGCTGTTCCCCAAGTTCATCGAGCGTCTCTTCGATACGAGCTCCTGGGGATTCATGTACTCGATCAATCCATTCATGGTGATCTTCCTCGTACCATTGGTGACTCGCTACACCAAGCAATTCGACTCGTTCAAGATGATCATCTATGGCAGTCTCGTCGTCGGCTTCTCGCCCTTCTTCCTGGTCTATCCAACGATCCTCACGGCTATCTCGTTTGTGGTGCGTTGAATTCGCAACTCGTACGTAACTCGGCGAAACCATCACCTGACGACGAACCTTTCGTGCGTGAGTAGGCGCTCTTTAGTATCGGTGAATCGATCTATTCGCCACGAACCTACGACTACGCCATGCGTGTATCTCCGGCTGCCCAAGAAGGCCTCTACAGCTCGTTGATGAGCTCGCCAATCTTCATCAGCAAGATGATCGCTGGTCCGTTCGGAGGCTTGCTACTCGACTCCTACTGCTCGGGAATCGCCGAGGGCACCTCGAACTCGCTCGTCGCTCGGATGCTGCAAGCCGGATCTGCAGCTTGCCGTCGACCAGGCATGGTGTGGATCTGGATCGGCATCGTATCGATCTCGGCACCGATCATCATGCTGGTCTTCCAACGGTACTTGCGCTCCAAAGACCGTACGGGTGAACCATCTGTACTCGCGGAACCTGAGCAAGAGCTACCACACGGTATCAATCTGGAATCCTCATCGGCCACGATCGAGATGGAGGAGCTCTCGAGCGATGCACTACCTACTGCCACTGCCCGGTAGCGCAACCGCCGCCGACCGTCAATCCATCAAGTTGTATTCGATAGTTCGAGTTAGTGTTGTTGTACTCAATCCTTGATGGATTCACACACACCCACGCATCGACGCATTCATTCAAACACATGTGTATTGTTGAGAGATTGTGCTCCATCGCCTCTCTCTATCTCTATCTGGCCAGCATCAAACGTCGGTGGATTACAATAATACGCGCTGGTATTGTAGTACAACCATGCAACACCACCTACTCCTCGATCACCTTGGTAAAGGTTGCCATGAATGTACGAGCATGCTCAAGCAGCTGCGCCTTGGTGGCTGCGTGGCGTGCGAGTTGTTGTTCGTGATGAGACTCGAGCTCGGTGATCTTGGCGCTCTTTTGCTCAATCGTATTCAGTGCCTGTATGGTGCACTCGTGAGTGAACTGCAATCACGCAAGCGTATGGAAGCGAGCTACAGCGACAAGGTGTACCTCTTCGTGTTGCTGCTGTACAGCAGCCAAGTCGTTGGCAAGCACCTCCTTGGCAGCGGTCGTATCCTGCAAACTCTGCGTCGTAGTCTGGAGCTGCTGCTCAAGCTGATGAATCGTCGCGACGGCGCTCGAGTGCTCGGCAGTCTTGCTCGCCAACTGAGCTTGTACCGACTCGTGCTCAGCTTGAAGCGATTGTCTACTCGACACAGCAAACACGCCTGGTGAGTGTTGCCATCGATCTACGGCACCAAGAGTCGAGGCTATCATACCGCTGCTGCTCGGCTGTCTCGAGTGACGCCCGCAGTTGCGCCTCGCTCGCTTTGACAGCTGCCAATTCGCTCTCGAGTTGCTGCTGTCGCTGCACGTGCTCAGCCTCCTTCGTTTTCAACGTGCCCTCCAATCGAGAAATATCGCCGAGCAGCTTGTCTGCCTCGAGGCCTACGAGCACAAAGTTGTCAGGGAGTGCCTTGGCGCAGCGTGCGTCAGTGGTTCGTTGGAGCATACGCTGTTTCTTGAGCAAAGCGTTGGCCTTCTCGAGCCCCTCTTCGGCCTCGAGCAACTTCTCCTCGAGAGCGATCGATTCTTGCACTGCTTTCTGCCGCTCAGCCTCGGCTGCCGCTCGTCGATTCATCTCAGTCAGCAGCTTCTTCTTGGCAATCGACTCTCTACGCAAGATTGACGAGATGGTATTTTAGTTGAAACCTCCGCACGTTGCGTGCGCGTGTGTTCAAGCCTACGTACCCTCCGTCAGAGCCACCTGCGGCCTCAAGCTTGGCCTCCAGCTCAGCTACTTGTGCCTTGAGCTGCGAAATCAATGCCGCTTGTTCGGGATCGGGCTCGACAGCCTGCCATACCAGCGAGCAGACGAGTAAGTGGGAGCGTGTGCTCACTAATCCCACCAAGGGAAGGCGCCGCCATCCACCATTCATACCCGGGAAGAAGGAGCTGGCTGCGATTGAAGCTGGAGCAGCTGTTGCTGTACTGTTGCCAACGAAGCGTTGAGCTCCTGTACGTGGCTGTGCTCGGCTGCCAGGCTCTCCTTAGCGCTTGCCAGTTGTGCCGTGAGATTGGCATTGGCTTGCTCCAGGCTTCGTACGGCCGATTGCTCGATCGCTGAGCTCTCTGCTGCTGCTTGGCGATGTTCGGCCTCGGCCTTGAGCTGCGCCTGGGCTTCCTGGAGCTCAGCGACCTTGAGTGCTTGTTCGGCGGCAGCTTTCTCGGCAGATGCACGCGCCGAGCGCTCTTGCTCGACGCTGGCTCGCAGCTGCTCCAACTCAGCAACGCTACCATGCAGCGCTGATTGTTGCGCAAGCAAGGCTGCTAGCTGCTCGCGCAGCGTTGCTGCTTCTTGAGTGGCCGCTTCAGCGGATCGAGTCTGTTGCTCGAGCTGTGCAGTCAGCGTCGCTACTGCACCGCTGGTAGCTGGAGCAGCAGAGTACTCCGATGAGCGAGTCAATCCCGGTTCTGCCGATGAGAAAGTAGCAATTTCGGATGGCGGCGCACGCGTTGAAGTTGCTGGTGTAGCCTCATCAAAGCCATGGCTCGGCGCGGAATCTACCACGGCAGCTGGTGATGCGAACTCGGAGAATGCTGCAGTGCTTGCTGGTGCTGCTGGTGCTGGCGATGAGAAGTCCGAGGAGCCGAAGCTGCTCGTGACGGCTGGCGATGCGAACTCGGAGAATGCCGCAGTGCTTGCTGGTGCTGCTGGTGCTGGCGATGAGAAGTCTGAGGAGCCGAAGCTGCTCGTGACGGCTGGCGACGCGAACTCGGAGAATGCCGCAGTGCTTGCTGGTGCTGCTACTGCTGGCGATGAGAAGTCTGAGGAGCCGAAGCTGCTCGTGACGGCTGGCGATGCGAACTCGGAGAATGCTGCAGTGCTTGCTGGTGCTGCTGGCGCTGGCGATGAGAAGTCCGAGAAGCCTCCAGCACCGAAGCTGCTCGTTGGAGAGCTCGCGACGGCTGGCGATGCGAACTCGGAGAATGCCGCAGTGCTCGCTGCTACTGCTGGTGCTACTGCTGGCGATGCAAAGTCCGAGGAGCCGAAGCTGCTCGTGACGGCTGGCGATGCGAACTCGGAGAATGCTGCAGTGCTTGCTGGTGCTGCTGGCGCTGGCGATGAGAAGTCCGAGAAGCCTCCAGCGCCGAAGCTGCTCGTTGGAGAGCTCGTGACGGCTGGCGATGCGAACTCGGAGAATGCTGCAGTGCTCGCTGGTGCTGCTACTGCTGGCGATGCAGCAAAGTCTGAGGAGCCGAAGCTGCTCGTGACGGCTGGCGATGCGAACTCGGAGAATGCTGCAGTGCTTGCTGGTGCTGCTACTGCTGGCGATGAGAAGTCCGAGAAGCCTCCAGCGCCGAAGCTGCTCGTGGGAGAGCTCGTTGCAGCTGGCGATGCGAACTCGGAGAATGCCGCAGTGCTTGCTGGTGCTGCTACTGCTGGCGATGCAAAGTCCGAGGAGCCGAAGCTGCTCGTGACGGCTGGCGATGCGAACTCGGAGAATGCCGCAGTGCTTGCTGGTGCTGCTGGCGCTGGCGATGAGAAGTCCGAGAAGCCTCCAGCGCCGAAGCTGCTCGTTGGAGAGCTCGTTGCAGCTGGCGATGTGAACTCGGAGAATGCCGCAGTGCTTGCTGGTGCAGCTACTGCTGGCGATGCAGCAAAGTCTGAGGAGCCGAAGCTGCTCGTGACGGCTGGCGACGCGAACTCGGAGAATGCCGCAGTGCTTACTGGTGCTGCTGGTGATGCAGCAAAGTCCGAGAAGCCTCCAGCGCCGAAGCTGCTCGTTGGAGAGCTCGTTGCAGCTGGCGACGCGAACTCGGAGAATGCTGCAACGCTCGTCGGCGCTGCTACTGCTGGTGATGCAAAGCCACTGAAGGCCTCAGTGGTATCACTCGATTGAACAGGCGATGCCGTAGTAGCGGCATTGAACTCGGAGAAGCCTCCAGTGAAGGAGGCCGTGGCCGCGACAGCTGGCGACGCGAAGCTCGAGAAGCCTGCCGCCGTGGCATCGCTCGCTGCTACTGCTGGCGACGCTGGAGTGAAGCCCGAGAACGACGCTGTGTTGAAGCCTCCAGTGCCAAAGTCCGAGAAGCCTGCCGCAGCCTCGGCGACTACCGGCGCGGCCGTGAAGTCCGAGAAGCCTCCAAAGGCGGCGGAGCCCTGTGCTGCAGCCTCGGGAGCGACATTGGTGCCGCTATCGAACGACCCGAACGTTCCGAACGTTCCGAACGAGCTGTCGTTCGTGGTGGCAGCTGCCGCGAAGCTTCCAAAGTCACCGAACGATGCGCTGCCGAAGGTTGCAGCGTTGGGGTCTGCGGGAGCCACGAAGCCTCCGAACGAGAAGCTCTCGGACCCTTGTTGTTGTTGTGGTTGTTGTGGCTGCTGAAAGCCTCCGAACCCCCAGTCGGCCATGATGATGATGATGGTCTCGAAAGCAGTAGAATCACGACAAGATCGAGGAGAAGGAAGACGTATCGAGCGCCGCTAGTACACTAGACGAGGTGGCTCGTGGCCAGATGGATGGATGGATGGATGGGAGAGTGATGCGTGCGCGAGCGAGCGAGGGAGCGATTGTTGCTTATCGGGCACTCGATGTAGGATCATCCATCAGGCTCACTTGACCATCCATCTATCCATCTATTACATCGATGAATAGCACAGATTGATGGATCGATTGATTGGCAGTCAAAGGGGCTTATGGATCGATAGACAGAGAGCTGCTATCCATGAGATATCAAGTGTAGGGTCCAATACATGGTGTGTATGGCTCTTGAAATGGCTGAGAGATTTCTGTGTTGGAGTGAGGGGAGAGGCCTCGATATCGTGGACCTTGTGTCAATGATAGTGGGTTGAAGAGGAGTCGATTGAAACTCGTTGTTTCGATAGTAAGGTCCCATTGGGAAGGTTGATAACAGAGAGAGATAGATAGGGTATAGGAAGCGACGAAGAGGTATGGTATGGTATGTGAGCAGGTCTCACGAGACATGATGATCGAGTGTGGCAGTGTGTATGTGCTGATGATCATGCAGGAGGCCTATTTGTATGATCGATGAGTTGTACACATCGATCGGATACTCTGATTGATGCCGTTGATAGCGCGGTTACAACTCGGCGTAGCCCTTGTCGACATCATACCTACACGAGGAGCGTCGTACGTATCATGGACTGCGTCAATATCTTGGATCGTGAGAGATCACGTAGATCGATGTGCGTACTCTTCGACTTGACCCTCCATTGCCTCAGCTCGGCGACGATGACGCACGACCAAAAAGTATGCCAACGCAGCGATGGCAGCCACGAGACCGACACCGATGCTGCCGACCAAGACGTACAGCCACCAGTGACTACCGCCACCAGTAGCCGACTCCTGTTCGAGCAGATTGTTCACGTCGATGAACGACATTTGAAACGTGGTCGAGGTCGGATCGATGCCTTGGTAACTCACGAGTTGCACGAGGTTGGATTGGAGTTGCGTCTCGACAAAGTGGTAGTCGGTTCGAGGATCGATGTAGCTGATGGTTCGCGCAGGAAAGTAGTTGTCGTCGATCGCGCGCACGGTGTCGTTGGTGAACAGCAGGATCACGTGATCGACGCACGGACCATCGGCCTCGTTGAACACGAAGCCCTGCGAGTAGTAATCGATGCTCGTCAGGCTACCACGACGAGTCGAGATGAACCTTTGATCCTCCGTGAAGAACTCGTGCCAGATGGGAGTCTACACCGAGCACGCTTGTGAGTACCTGCGTGCCATTGATTGGTTGATTCGTCGTGTCTGATTGGAGTGTAGGATCGGTCGGTGTACCATGGGGACTTCCGAGAGATCGATGATCGTATAACGAGCAAGAGTGGGATTCTCTATTGATCACACGGTTGATTGGTAAGTCACGTAGATCACGATATCGATATCGATCTTGTTGATTGATAGTAGATCGCTATCTCGATATCTCGCTACGATGATATCAATCCTCTCTATCTATCTATCTCTTTGATGCATACCAGGGTTGGGCAATACAAAGTACGCCTTCTGCAACTCGACCGAGATCCAAGTCGGACCGAGTTGCGACGATACATCGCTGCCGTACGTGTAGGCCCACACCGAGTTGCCACCATCGGTGATGCTCAACGTGATGGTCTTGTCCTCGGCCGAGAAGTTGATCGTTGACATGAGCGAACCCGAGTTCTTGGGCATCGCTGGTTCAAGCGATTGCTTGACGAGATCCGAGCTCGCTAGAGTTGTTTGTTAGAAGCCGATGTTGATTGATGAATCGGTATCTCTATCGATCTATCGATCGATCGATACATACCAGCACTGGTTGTAGTGTTGCCATTCTGATTGAATTGGACCTGTACCCAACCCGAACCAACCTTGGTGGCATTCGAGCTGCATCCAGCGATATCCTGCACAACCGAACCACCAGAGTCACTATCCGCACGTATCTCACTCACTCACTCACTACATATCTCTCGCCAGCTGCTCTCGATATTCCTCGAGCATACGACTTACCTCGACCAACGCCAGGATGGCGGTACTCGGTGGCGGCACGAATCGTACTTGCGAGAACCGCACCGTACCATCGCAGCATTCCTCGATATCAGCCACGACCACCGACACTACCACCATCGCCATCACTAACCCCACAACCATCGACCAAACTCCACTACGAGCTGGCATCTTTGTATGCTCTTTACAAACAGCTAGAACAAAGAGTATCTCTCAATCACTCACTCTCTCTCTTTCTTTCCCGACTCCTTGGTCTGTTGTGACACTCACACAGCGCAGGCAGCGACCGACCAACCGAACGACCGACACAGCTCCGGAAGCCAACAAGCCAAAGGAGAAGAGGAGCCTCACGCAGGCTGACACGCGAGGAACTTTCTCTTTCTCTCCTGCCCTGCTCGCTGCCGCTGCCGCACCACCCACAGCTCCCCCGCACCGGAAAAGTCGAATAGCCATCACATCCTCGGAGGAACCTGAACTATCCATTTCCCTCTCTCGATAGAAAAAAAGATGGAGAAAAGATACAAGAGATAATATCTGGTGGCGAGAGAGCGAGAGAGCGAGAAGATATGGCGTGAGATATTTTATGCTTGGTTCGTGGTGCGTTGTACAAATATCTTGCATCTGGATGATATGTGGTATCGGTACGTACACCACCGAACAAATGTCATAATCTTCTGGATAGTTGCGATATGATGCTTCCACTTGGCAACTGAGTCGTGCTCAATGACGATATCATGTGATTCCAAATACTCTGATCGCTTGCTCTCTCTCTCTATCAATCAATCCATCATCATACTCTGATTCTCACCAATCGATATGATGTTTGCTTGACAGATCTGAAGCAAGAACGACATCCTCTTGTTGGACGATGCATAGACACGAGCAGGTACTTGCCGACCTCCCTCGATCTCACCAATCCTGCTGCGATATGATGCTTCCACTTGGCAACTGAGTCGTGCTCAATGACGATATCATGTGATTCCAAATACTCTGATCGCTTGCTCTCGCTCTCTCTATCTATCTATCAATCCTCACCATACTCTGCTTCTCACCAATCGATATGATGTTTGCTTGACAGATCTGAAGCAAGAACGACATCCTCTTGTTGGACGATGCATAAACACGAGCAGGTACTTGCCGACCTCCCTCGATCTCACCAATCCTGCTGCGATATGATGCTTCCACTTGGCAACTGAGTCGTGCTCAATGACGATATCATGTGATTCCAAATACTCTGGTCGCTCTCTCTCTCTCTATCAATCAATCCATCATCATACTCTGCTTCTCACCATTCGATATGATGTTTACTTGACAGATCTGAAGCAAGAACGGCATCTTCTTGTTGGATGGTACATAGACACGAGCAGGTACTTGCCGACCTCCCTCGATCTCATCGATGCTGCTGCGATATGATGCTTCCACTTGGCAACTGAGTCGTGCTCAATGACGATATCATGTGATTCCAAATACTCTGATCGCTTGCTCTCTCTCTCTCTCTCTCTATCAATCAATCAATCCATCATCATACTTTGCTTCTCACCAACCGATATGATGTTTACTTGACAGATCGACCTGACCGACATCTGGAGCAAGAGACTTGAGCACCTCACTCGGCGAACAGCCGACGAACAGGTGCAGGTTTGCGTAGCGCCGACGCAACAGCAGCCGCCGCCGACACTGGTGGTCGATGGCGTGTCGCCATCGATGGCAATGGCAGGTCGCGTAACAATGCCTCGGTCTCGGGAGAGAGATCATGCTCAAACGATGGAGCTGCCGGTGTCTGGATGGCATAGCCTTCACGTTGGTGTGGGACAAGCTCGAGCACTTGCGGTGGCGTTGGAATTGTCGTGGTTGCCGCCGCGCGGATGAGTGGAGATGGAGATGGCGACGGCGGCGATGCAGCTGGATGGTCGCTCGCGTGGGGAAGGTGCGCGAGGATGCTGACGGTCTCGAGCTCGCGCGAGGCCATCTCCTTGCGTCTGCGGGTACTCTGCTCCAACATCACGCACGCAATATGCGCTTATTGTTAACTACCCACTCTCTCGTGGTCGTCGAAATGAAGCAACTCAATTGAACAAGCGAGCGTTCTCTCTCTATCTATCGCGAGGTGTATCTCGATTCGACGTACCAACAAGCCACTCTCGAACGCAAGGTCCAAACGATCGTAGAATACGGTTCGCTCCTCTAAATCAGACATGATCGAGATCAATCCAAGGACACACGCACACAACTGTCAGGATCATATGCATGCTCGAGCTTGCTTGTGCAAAGGACTGACCTTCCTCGAGCTCTCGACGGGTGAGCTCCTCGATCACACTATCCGGATCGAACTCCAAGATCTTGCAGTATTGACGACGAGCAGTGCAACCATCTCCCTCGCCGGATGGAGAGGCAGTATCCACCAAAGGACGCTCTCTTGCAACGCCCGCTCCACTAGCAGTTGGCTGCAGCATCGTTGCCGGCGACTCTCGCTTCCTGCCGCGTTTACTGCTCGAACCACGACGAGTTCGTAATGGAGGCAATCGTGAGCCACCGGACTTTGATCGCTCCGGAGTCGTAGGACCGACCACAAACGATTTCTTGGTTGGTTGCATCATCTCCTATGTTGCACGCATGCAAGGTGGAGGCAGAGCAAGGAGAAGAGGGATGGAGAGTGAGGGATCTACTGTGCTACTGGATGGAGAGAGAGAGACAGAGAGAGAGAGAGAGAGAATCTAGATATTTTGTGGTCCGGAGATATTTATGTGGGTACTTTTTTACTACGATGCAGTGGAGTGGTGAGGTATCGAGTGAGTGACGAGCTTTGATACCGAGTCATGACGATGTCATTGTAAACAACGAATACATAAAGAGGTACAGTAAGGTGGTTGCAACTACGCTACACGACAGCAAGTGCTTCTTTGGTACAGGAGGATATGTCAATACAATAGATTGAGGTCGGCGTGGTATTGGTCGTAGAGATGTCGACAAATCTCGAATACCAGCTCGTTCGGAAGCCATGATACAGGGCTGTCGGACATGCCACGGATCATGCACAAGTACCAAACGTTCTGCTTGAAACGACCGTGGTTGATGGGCGTGTACCGATGGGTAGAAGGCGACCAAGCGAATGCTGTTGTTGGTGTTTGTGTGTGTTATCACCAGGGAGTGAGCAGGTTGTGGACAGTATAGCGACTTGAGGGAGTTCTAGGCACAACCACGTACGTTGATGGGTACGTATCAGCGTGGCCATCTCGGTCGATTTCGCCCGAACCACCTACAGAGGAGTGTTGGTACGGGAGGTATCTACAACGTGGTTACTGCAAAGGAACGAGCTCGAGTACGTACATCGAACCTCGACCTCGGAGGCCTCACCAGCCCTCCACACTCGAGCAATAGTCGTGCCATCGGTACGCAGTCTTGGAGAATGGCCCAGCTGGTTGGTGAGAGTCCGCAAGCATCCTTGGCGTTCGGATCGGCTTGGTAATACAGAAGCTCGCTGGCGACATCGAGGAACGCCGATACGGTCGCGAGCTTCAACGGCGTATTGCCACAGGTATCTTGGAGATTCGGGGATGCGCGTAGCTCACATAGTGTCGAAACGAGTGACGAGTGTCCTTGTGTCGCAGCTAGATGCAGCGCAGTGCTGCCTTCAATGTTGCGACTATCCAGAGAAGAGCCCCACTCGAGGCACATCTCCACGAGTCGTTCGTTGTTACCCAACGCCGCCACGTGAAGTGCCAAGTTGGCACAGCTATCGAGTGGCAGCTCGAGCACCGACTGGTCGATCGATAGAAAGTGTTGCAGCGCAATGTCGTTACCTGCTCGAATCGCTGCCTTGACCTCTGCGGCGCTGATACGCTGCCTCGGTTGCCGACCAAGACCGACGTAGTGGCCATCCCAGCTCACCGGCATGGTTCCGAACGGCCCGCCAACTAGGTTCGCATAAGGATAGTACGCTTGCTGAGGATATGGTAGCAGCGCTTGTTGCTGCTGTCTCGGTGTGTACTCGGTGCTCGATGGCGACAAGGTACGCGAGGCAGGCGCTGTGGCACCGCGGCCTCGGTGCGATTGGCGCGGTCGTCCGCCGCCGCCGCCGCCACCGCCGCCCCTGCCACCTCGCCCACGACTTCGACGATCATTACGATGCCCCTCTCGTTTGTTTTGACTTGCCGCCGTTGTTGACGCCGTCGTTGTCGTCGTTGGTGTGGAGGCTGCGGCGGACGCCATTGAGACGATGCAACGCGGCCAGCAACAGCAGTAAAGAACAGCAGCCCACTCCCCCCGAACTGTACGTCTTATCAATCAAATCTCACAATGTTGGAGACACAATAATAATGACTATATGGGCAACATCCTCATGTTTGTGTACAACTTGCAAGTCCGCGTCGAGGCCAACAATCTACCTTCGACGCCGCTCGGCAGCCGTCGTGCCGATATCTGCGACCAGCTGAGCCTCGTCCATCGTCGGTGCTCCTTCCTCGCCTCGCATCGCAAGGGCGCTCACAATGTAAATCTTGCGATCTCCCAATGCAGCAGGGCCAAGTTGCTCCTGAATGTTTGAGGTGATGGTCTGGCGGAGTTGGGCCTTGAGCTCGTCATCCGTCGGCTCGCGAGATCGACGACGGAGCGAGGCGAACGAGATGTCGAACTTCTGTCGCACGAACACGATCGGAACTCCCCACTTCGACGCCTTCTTGCCGATGTCGAGCTCGGCCTCGGTGAATCGCTCGGCTGTCACGACGATCAAGAAGTCGAAGGCATACAGCGTCTTGTCGTGAAAGTATGTCTCGGCTGGGTGGGCGGCAGTGCCTGCTCCGGGCATGTCCCACAAGAGCACATGAGGCATGTCGGGCATTGGGTAAGACTTGACGGCGGCTGTGCACTCGATCTCGTCGACTGGGGCAGCATCAGGGTGGCCGTCAGGAAGGCCTCGAATGGCGTTGATGAGGGTCGACTTCCCGGATCCAGTCTGTCCACACACTGCAAAATTGTAGTTGTTGACCACATCGATGTTGTGCTTCGCTCGAGCTTGAGCAATCATCTCCTCCTGACTAAGAGTTGCAGCAGGAGTGGGGTTCACGATTTGAGGCGGCGGCTGCTTTGGCCGACCTCGAAGCATTGGCAGTACCGCAGCAGCGATGCAAACGACAGCGGATATAACACCTCCCATTGCAAACAAACAGGCGTGCACGCAAAGATTGAGTGAGAGCACAAAAGGCACAGGAGGGATGGTCAAAGAGAAGGGGCTGCCCGGCTGTCTTTATAAACGTGACGAGTGGCGCACCGTGCGCTTGGTCGAGCGCACCCGCGAATCGCCGAAAGGAACGGAACCGCGTGGAGATTGTGGCCCGCACTGCACCTCACGCGAGATATCTTTGGGTCCAGGACGCAGCACAATAAGTACCGTAGGTTCCTCTACGCGGCTCGTTCGATTATCATCAACGAGAGAGAGAGAGAGAGAGAGAGAGAGAGAGAGACGGAAGGAGCGGGAGGGAGACACCGACAGGGAAGAAGCAGCGCGTGCGACACCCAAAACAGGCAGGTCTCTTGTGTGCATCCACAACCTCCCCTCGAAACTTGCGAGCACCAAGCTCCCTCCAAGCCCCCTCCCATCCATCCATCCATCCCTCCCTCGCCCTCGCCTCCCTCGCACCGTCCTCTCACCACGAGAGAGCCACACGGGCATGCAGGCATCTGCCGTTTGAACAAGAGACTGCGTGTCTCTCGTGTCTCTCGTGTCTCTCGTGTCGTCTCGTCGCACACAATCATCGTCGCAGCAGCAGCCACGAAGCAACATCGCGTGTGCGCCGCGCGCCACGGCGGACGCCCACATGGCCCTTCCGCTCGGCGCCGCCATCTCCAAGACCTCGACCAAGACCTCCCACTCTTCCACCACATCTGCCGCCGCTGCTGCCGCTGCCACATCTGCCTCGTCGGCATCCATCACTCAACAACTCGCCGCCCAACGATTGCTTCGCACATCGCTCGCGAACCTTGGCCACGAGCATGATCGTCTCGACGACGACGACAGCGGCTCCCAACACCAACACGACAGCATCGCGACGCTGAGACCACGAGATCTCCAACCAATCATCGACGGACTCCAACAACAACAACACAACAAGCGCAAGGCTCGAGCATGTGACGGCTGTCGCAAGCGCAAGGTTCGATGCGACGGAGCGCTGCCATGCAACGCATGCGAGGCAGCGCATCGCACATGCCATTACT
>Ga0209935_1003367_pt1 | contig 16622 bp, 22 predicted proteins | sample ThiBio_1000_plan_2_FD_183958 | JGI IMG/M metagenome (GOLD analysis project Ga0209935, IMG submission 183958) | Wastewater bioreactor microbial communities from Cape Town, South Africa - Thiocy_cont_1000_plan (SPAdes) | ecosystem: Engineered > Bioreactor > Thiocyanate-remediating >... | reverse complement strand
TTTTTTTTTTTTTTTTTTTTTTTTTTTTCCCAAAGGGGGAGGCTTATGAAATGTGGTGAACATATTTCTACACACCACAAGAGTTCTCTCAAATGCGCCTGGTGTCAGCACTTGGCACGTGTGCAAAGTTTGCTGGAGAAGGAAGTACACATGGGCGTTTCCTTGCGGATGCATCTCTTTCCTCAATACTGTTAACGGTGTTGGGGCCAAGAAAGTTCATTTCTAAGTGTACCATAGATGTCATTGGATTCCTTGCGTTTTATTTGTTGTTATAGAGTGAGTAACGATTTGACAGTAAGGGTAAGGCTGAGTTTCGCGCCATGGATATCGCGGTCCATCTCTTCTTGAGATCCTCCAACAGAACTTCTTAAAAATCTTGTACTAAGGGATCCTCCTTCTGTATCGTCTTCCACTTCTTTCTCTGAGTTCTTGGCAAGGTGTGCGTTCAACAACTGACTCATCAGGGGCATTACAACGCCGACAGTAGGATGGTGTTGTTGGGATACAAATTCCGACGCTTCGTTGAGGTGTCGCAGAACCTGCAAAAGTTTGCCCATAGTAGCCCATTGTTGCTTCGTAAGGTCGTCAGGGATGGTGCGTCTGGTGTCCGCGAGTGCGGCGAAGCAGGCGGAAATCGCCTGACGGGATGCGCACAGGCGTTTCATCATCTTATAGGCCGAACCCCATCGTGTCTTGTTGTCGATCTTCATCGTTTTCGTCGGCAAGTGGAGGGCTTCCTGCTTTTCTCTCAGCGCGCGGGCTGCTTTTGGCGATGACTTAAAAAATTTGCATATTGCCTTCGCGGCGAGCAGCACATCATGTACGCTGTGGTGTTCCAGAGCTTTGCGCACGGATTAGTTGATGACGTGCGAGAAGCAGCAGACCCACGTGATGTCTAGCTGGGACATCACTGCGTTCTTGGCATTGGCCGCACCGTCCGACGTAATCGCCACAATCTGTTCCTTCCGTATGCCCCATTGTTCCAAAACTTCCTCCAGCATTTGCGCAAGAAACACACCGGTCTCATCTTGGGCAACCGGCAGTATGGAGAGCATGAACGTCTCCACCGTCCAGGCTTTCGTTATGCCGTGGCAAGTTACCGCGATGTAGCTGCGGTTGGCGGTACTCGTCCATGAGTCGAAAGATAACGAAGCTGACGATATCATCTCCAGCTTCTTACGTATCACTGCTTCCAACTTGTCGCGGAAGGCCGGTAACAACGTGTTCGTAAGCTTACCCCTGGAGGGCGGCTTGTAGAATGGATTGAGAGAGGCCAGAAGTGCTCTGAAGTCTTCATCATCGACCAGCTGGAAGGCCAGATAGTTATGTGCTACCACGCGGGCTACCAATTGGTCTGCGCGCTTTCGGTCAAAGTCAGCACTTGCGAGAGCGGCCGCTTCACTCTTATGGTTTTTTCGAGATGATTTCTGAGGTTGGTGGTACTTGTCGTCCCACGAAACACTCGCCCACAGAGCTCACATTTATTCCCGTTTCCCAGTTCCGCAAAGTCTTCCCAGACTTTGCTGGTCCGCCTCCGTTTCTTGCGTGTGTCCTCTTCGTTTGCTTCAACTTCTTCGCCTTCCTCGTTCATTTGTAGACAGCAAATATCCAATCAAAAATCAAAGGCAACTAACTTAGCCGCGACTAAACGGCCGCCGTTTATTACTGATATCGGTGACTTGTGTGGTATAGAGATACGCCAAGGATTGAAGCAAGTCCGCAATATCTGACAAATGATGATGTCAGCAAGGTTGTAGAGAGGGGGGGGGAGGAAGGCAGAGGCATACCAGGGTGTTCCCTGCCAAGGCCATGCTCTTTCATGGTGATGGCTTTCTTGTAGAGGGTCTCAGCTTGGTCGTAATTAGTCGTAAGCCGGTCGGCTAGCCGTTACCCAGCGTTACTCAATTCACAACATGCCAATGAGAAAGCGCATTCTTCTCTTGGAAGCTCCAAAAGGACCAACATCATACAAGCAAAGAGACAACTGAACATGGTACCCATTTTCGGTCCCCATACCCTTCAGCAGTACGTTAGAATTGTTTTACCCTAGCTTAAAGATTCGTGGTCCTGTGCTGGTCAAATGAGCAGAATTTATTCGTGATCGAAAAGTGCGCACCATTTCCCTTCTAATCTTCTTTTTCGTTCTCCCAAGTAACAATACAGTTTGCATTACAGTACAGGTCTTGCCTCGCTTAAAATCCTCCTTTACTGCTATGTGCTGCCTTAGTGCGTAGTTCCTCTGCAACTCCTCCCCTGCAGTCTGTCACTTTTTTCTGGCATTTTGGCCCGGAAAGGGGGGAAAAAACATCAAAAAAAAAAAAAACAAAATTCGATGGAGAGGAGGACTGTCGCTAAACAAGATCACCCCCAAAAAGGAGCACCTTCCATCCATTCCCTCCCTATTGAGCTCATCCAACACTTGCTTTCATTTGCAGAGGATTTTCAAACGATTGCCTCTCAATGCTGTCGTTCATGGAGAAATCTCTTCCAAAGTACGCAACTGCCAAAAATCTTTGTTGCTTCGGTGGTGCTATCAGTGAAACTGTTGGAATGGGCCAAAAAGAATGGATGCCCTTGGAATATTACAGCGTGCGCTGCAGCAGCAAAGGGAGGCCACTTGGAGGTCCTTCAATGGGCCAGAGAGAACGGATGTCCCTGGGATGAATCCACTTGTTTCTTTGCTGCTGAGGAGGGCCATCTTGAGGTGTTGAAATGGGCCAGGGAGAATGGATGTCCTTGGAGTGAATTCACCTGTGATTATGCTGCAAAGGGAGGGCATCTCTTGGTGTTGCAATGGGCCAGAGAGAATGGATGTCCTTGGGGTGAATTCACCTGTGATTATGCAGCAGAGGGAGGGCATCTCTCAGTATTGCAATGGACCAGGGAGAATGGATGTCCTTGGAATGCATTCACTTGCAGGGCTGCTGCAAAGGGAGGGCATCTCTTGGTTCTACAATGGGCCAGGGAGAATGGATGTCCTTGGGATACATCCGTATGCAGTAGAGCAGCAGAAGGAGGGCATCTCTCGGTTCTACAATGGGCCAGGGAGAATGGATGTCCTTGGGATGCATCCACTTGCAGCTATACCGCTAGAGGAGGGCATCTTTCAGTTCTACAATGGGCCAGGGAGAATGGATGTCCTTGGGATGCATCCACTTGCAGTGCTGCAGCAGGGAAAGGGCATCTCTCAATATTGAAATGGGCCAGGGAGAATAGATGTCCTTGGGGTGCATCCACTTGCAGTGCTGCAGCAGGAGGAGGGTATCTCGCAGTATTGAAATGGGCCAGGAAGAAAGGATGTCCTTGGGATGCATTCACCTGCGAGGAAGCAGCGAAGGGAGGACATCTCTCAGTATTGCAATGGGCCAGGGAGAATGGATGCCCATGGGATGCATCCACCTGCAGTGCTGCAGCATGGAGAGGGCATTTTTCGGTGCTGCAATGGGCCAGGGAGAATGAATGTGCTTGGAGTGAATCCACCTGTGAGGCTGCAGCAGAGGGAGGGCATTTCGCGATGCTGAAATGGGCAAGGGAAAATGGATGTCCCTGGAATGAATGGACTTGTAGTGCTGCAGCAAAAGGAGGACATTTCTCGATTCTTCAATGGGCCAGGGAGAACGGATGTCCTTGGGATGCATCCACTTGCAATGCTGCAGCAAGGGAAAAGCATCTTGCAATATTGCAGTGGGCTATCGATAATGGGTGCGCAAGAGAATGAATTCTGAATAAGAGCCATTGGAGTAATACTCATAAGACGGCATTTCAGTTTCAAATGTCAAATCATGCCCTTATTTTAAAATGTGTTGTCCTCCGAATTCAAACTCACATAAGACATCGTCCAGCTATTAATTCCTTTTTTTTTTTTTTCTTTTCCTTTGTTTCATACCTAAGAGAAAACTGCTATCCACGATACTCCTTCATATTTGTTTTACGCACTTCTTTGCTTTGTGTACAGCCAAAAACGGTGCTGCTACACACAGAAGTCCTTTCCCATTCTGGATGATTCAGGGAAAAAAAAACAAACATTGTTTTCATTAGTATTGGTTACAAGTTCTCAAAGACTTATATTGAACAAAAGTATGTGTATCTTCCCATCATCTTATCCCGGAAGTAAGACGTCTTACTCACAAGAAATAAGATTACCTAAGCGTCTTACATCATTAATTTTTCAAACCAATGACAACAACAAAGGAAGTTCACTTCATTTCTCTTTTTCTTTGTCTTTATCATGTTGGACCTTGCGCTGTTTCTCACGCTGCCGCACCTTGCCATGAGTTTGCTAATAGCGCCTGTTCCAAAGCTGCCTTTGATGCTTCCAATACACAAAGTTAAATGTTAAAACATACTCATTGTTGCAGTCACTATTTTGTTGCAATTTTCATACTTAGCTATTAAAGGAAGAAAAGTCAGTAAAGGCTGATGATGAAACATACCATTGCCAAAAAGTAACTGTGTCATGCATTTATTAATAAAGGAAAAAAAAACCCACAAAAAAAAAAAAAAGTATATTAATATGAGCTATCAAAATTACTTACCAAGTGCTATTTATTTATGATACTATTCTCATTTCTCATAACTCCTCTTTTTTTTCTTGTGTTTCACACATATTATTCTATTTTTTTTTTCCCTTTTTTATTAGTTTTCTCCATTTCTCCCCTTTCCCTCTTTTCTTTCCTTTTTTATTCCTTTTTTCCCCTTTTTACTTTCCTTTTCTTTTCCCCTCTCCCTTTTTTGTTTTTCCTCTTTTCTTTCTAGCCTAATTCTTTCTTCCCTCCCTCCAACGTTTATTATGTTTCTTATGTCCACTTTAACTTATTTCATAATTACAATCAAAAACCTAACTTTTTGTATTTTAGAAAAAAAAAGAAAAAAATGGGGAAAAAGAGTGAGAGGGAAGAAGAAAGGGGAGAAAAGAAAAGAAATAGGAAAAGAGAGTGAAAAAAAAAGAAGAAAAAAAAAAAAAGGAGAAAAATAAAAAAAAGGAGTCAAGTATCATATATATACTCAACCCAAAAAAAGTGAGAGGAGAAAAATGGAGGAAAATGAAAAGAAAGAAAAAAGAAAAAGAATAGTATGTATAAAACACTAAAAAAAAGAACAGTTATAAAGGAATGAAAATTGTATCATATGCAAATGGCACTTAGTAAGTAATTTTGATAGCTCATATTAATATACTTTCTTTTTTTTTTTTTTGTGTGGGTTTTTTTTCCTTTATTAATAGATACATGACATAGTTACCTTTTAGCAATAGTATGTTTCATCATCAGCCTTTACTGACTTTTTTTCCTTTAATAGCTAAGTATGAAAATTGTAACAAAATAGTAACTGCAACAATGAGTATGTTTTAACATTTAACTTTGACTTATATTAGGAAAAACATTCATTAAAGTAATAAAGAAAAGTGATAGTTGTAAGTGTTATAATGAATATTGTTTTTGATGTTAAAAAAAAAAGGAAGTTGATAAATTTTCCCTCAATAGCTCACTGGCTGCTTTTTCCTTGCATCTAGATCCTTCTTTGGTTTTTATTTTCTTTCATATTTGCTAAACTGTTTTAGATCATATAACTCTAAAAAGCGTTAGCATGTATTGAAAAATAGACTTGCCAACACCTTGGTGGACACTATTTCTTGCCCTGTAAATAAGAAACTACAACATCAAACTCTCTTTTTTGATTACTCTTGGAAGACAACTTAACACCTTTAATTTAAGTTTCATTTGATTCTGGAGTCAACAACAACACTAGTAGGATAAAAAACTCTTTTGAAAGCAGTTTAAAAAACTTTGCCCCTCCTTTTCCAAGTAAAATTCTTATCACTCATCTATTATGTTAGTTTGCTATGCTTTTCAAAGCTCAATAAACTTTGAAGGAAAAAAAAAAAGGAAACTTTTTACAAGAAACACAAAAAAAGAAAAAAGAGAAAAGAGAGAAAAGAGAAAAAAGAAAGAGAGAGAAAAAGGTGTGTTTTTTGCTTTTATTTTTATGCTTTTGTGCCTTTTTTTTTCCTCTTATGTTTACTTACAATTAAAGTAGCTATGTGTAAAAGCAAATTCACTTAAGAAAAAACACTCCAAAAAAATTCTTGTAACAATAGTAGAGATTTTGAGCAGTTTTTATTTGTGATTGAAAAGTTTCTACCACATTTTACATTATTGTAATTAATTTATTAACATTTTTTAATTTTATAACTTTTTTTTTTTTCTAAAGTTTATTAAACTTTGAGAGGCACAGCAAACAAACCAATTAAATGTGTAAGAGTCTGACTATTTAAAAAGAGCAGAGCAGAGTTCTTCTGACTACTTTTAAAGGAGTTTTTATCTTACTAGTGTTGTTATTGACTCCCCAATCAACAAGACTTAAATTAAAGGTGCTTAGTTGTCCTGAGAGAGTAATTAAGAAAGAGAGTTTGATGTTGTAGTTTTCTATTTACAGGGCAAGAAATAGTGTCCACCAAAGTGTTAGCAGGTTTGTTTTCTAATGCATGCTAACGCTTTTTAGAGTTGCGTGATCCAAAACAGTCCAGCACATGTGAAAGAAAATAAAAACCAATAAAGAATGCAAATGCAAGGAAAAAGCAGCCAGTGAACCATTTGGGAAAAATTTGTCAACTCACATTTTTTAATTTTAAAAACTATTAATAAATATATAAACAAATATAAATAATATAAAAAGTGTAGTGTAGCTCAGTTAACATCACGCTAACTTTGTAACTGGTAAGTCACAAGTTCAATTCCAATCAAACTCCAAAAAAATAACCACGGATCCATCACCAGGCAATCAAAATTCACTCAGCGTTCACAAAGTTCAACTACTTTCCACAATTCTTAGTGCCTTTGCTTCAATTCAGTTTGGTTCAAAAAACAATCAACTGTGATATCAATAGGATATAGAATTGAATTGCTTTCTAAAATGTTAATTTTTCATTTTCCTACTTAATAAATCATAGCTTTTTGTTAAAATATATATATATAAATAATATAGTTTTGAATAAAAGCTTTGAATGTAAACATTTAAAATATTTTTAAACATTAAATATTACCATAAATAATTACAATAATTACTAAAAACTGTATTTGTTAAATAAAAATTAATGTAAATGTAAACATTTCCCTTTACTTTTTGATTCTCTTTTTCCTTTATTGTGTTGGTCACCCTACAAACTGCCGTAATTGTGAGAATACAAAGACCTATTCTGCATTTTACCTTCCTACTTTTCACCAGGGCACTTCAGTTTTCCAAGAACTTGGGTAATTCTAGCCAATCGCAAAATGTGGCCGGGCATTGCAGTGAATGAGCTATAATGAAATATTTTCCTGCCGCTTTATCCGAAACAACCGCGGTCGGTGGGAGATCACAAGCGCTAACGACTGAGCTGATTGATGGAGGGGGATGTGGGCAACAGCTCCCTTGTGGAGGGGGATGTGGGCAACAGCTCCCTTGTGGAGGGGGATGTGAGCAACAACTTCGTTGAGGATAGCAGCGATGTGGGCAATGGCTCCAACCCTGAGGAGAAAGAGATTGAGGAAGTGGAGAAGGAAGTCGAGGAGGAAGATAGAAAGGAGTCCGCCAAGCCATTCGAAGTGAGTATTGAAATGAGTAGCAAGTCAGTGTTTGGTGAGTGGTGTGAGGAAAACTGTTGTGGTCCGGAGACAAAGAACCGCTGGTGGCCGAAGAAGATACCAAAGGAGTTGGAGGAGTCGGGTGTACTTTCACGGTGTGAGTTCTGGGAGATCATGTGCTGCCTCGACTGTATTTGGCAGTCCCCTTGCGAATGCTGTTGCAAGTGAGCCCCCTTTGCCTCTTTTCCCTCTCGCCCTTTCCCTTCCCCCTTCCCTTCCCCCCCCCCCCAATGATTCAATCTGAGTTCTCTCATCATCAAAAGATGCTTTGTCTGCCTCACCTGCCCATTGCCGCCAGGTGGCCTTTGGAGGGCGATGGAAGATATTGATCGTCCTTGGCTTGTGCGAATCCCTTATTGGGTTCTGATGTGCCTCCCCACATTGTGCTTGAACTGCTGCTGTGGCTGTGTGCTTGGATGTTGTAGTGAGTGTTGCCGCGATGCAAAGGTCAGTAGTCGACACTCCCCTCTTCATCATCTGTACACAGCTCAATAAAGTTTGTTGCAGAGACATTTGACAATCAGCTACCAAAAGAGACTTGACAAGAAATATAAAGACAGAGGGCTAAAATTTCGCACCACGGGGCGGAAGCTGATCATTACATATGCAGGACAGCCCCATTAGGTGTGCCTGAACAGAACCTCCAAATGTCCTCCTGCTGCATTTGCGCAAGTTGATGAATCCCAAAGAGCACCATTCTCCTTTGCCCATTTCAACCCAAGCATGTTAAACTGCATAAAACTGCTTTTTCACTGGCTGCCGTGTGAACACAGACCTGGAGGGCAACTAGTGCTGGGTCCAACGGCTCAGAAGCCGCGGCTTAACGGCTGAAAATGATTGATTTCCTTTTGGCTGAGCCGTGGCCAGTGTTGGGTATTGGCAGCAGGCGGGTCGCAGAAAATTGATGGAAACACTTTTTCGATTAATCATCATTCAAATATGTAGTGCCATTATGTTACCCCGATGAGCAAGTTTTACAGGTCGCCGACTTGGAAACTCGCTTATCGGCACTGTATTGAGCACAATAATTGGTCAGGAAAATTTTTATTTCATTTTATACCACTTTTCTGCGACCCGCCTGCTGCCAATACCCAACACTGCCTGCTCCCATACTCAACAAAAAAATTGGGCAACCTTAAGTTCCTCCTTTTTTTTTTTTGTAGACGTATGGTGAGATTAATGATCTGTTGCAGCTGGAAAAACAACAACGCAAAGCAAAAGAAAAAATGGCCACTTCTTGGTGTGTGCTGTGGTTGGTGCTGTCCGCTTTTTCTTGTGTCTCGCCGGCCACCTGTTCGTTGCCCTCGTTCCATTTCCCTTGTTCTGTGCTGTTTGTTTTCTCACTCCCTCTCTCTTTATCATCCCTATCCTTATCTCCTCTATCTTTACCTCGATCAGTCCGTTCTTTATCATCCCTTCGAGACGCAAGTAACTGCCGACAATGGTACACCAAGGGCCCAAAGCAAGCCATCCTCGGATGACAGTTTTCGGCATAGTTACTTATACCTCGAGGGTTGTGAATCCTACAACATGATTCAGATTAAGTGTACGTGGTGTACCGATTGAATATATTTGATACTTTGTTGGAAGAAAATAATGTTTCATTAGAGTATTCTTTTTTTTTTACGAGTAAAGCTTTGGTTTATTTGGTTGGGGGATGTATACAGATTTGTTCTGATGAATAAGAGTATTCGATTCACGATTTGGTATCTTGTAAATTGACACTTCCTCAGCAGCGAATGGACTGTTAGAAACTATCCGATTGGCACCACCTATACCTAATCTGAATCATGGGGAAAATGACTTGGTTTCTCTCCTGCTGGGCCAACTAAAACGGAGAATCTCCCCCTCGGCGGAAAGTGTGCTGTCTTTGTGCAAAGACAACATGCACACAAACAGTCCGAGACGAACGCTCGAAGAAAAAAATAAGAGACTTTGCGAGAGGAATTCGTATACCTTACATCTGTGTTTTATCTGTCGCGAGACTCGAACTCGTGCGCTAGAAAAAAAAAAAAACAGGAGGTTTGTCAGAAAGGATTTGACAATTGTTCACAAACCTCGAGATTGTTTTATTGTCAAGCGGTTCCTGCCTCGGAGTTGATGTGTTCCTCTGGGATGGTACACCGCACAATCTCACACACAATCACAACCACAATCCTCTGATGATGGATTGGTTTAGCGAAGCGTCGGCTCGAGCGTTCGTCTTCAATGCACATCAGGGAAATACAGCCTCGTTGATGTAGGCAGAGCGATAGGCCCTATCGTTCCATGGCCGTCTTTTTTGGGGTATCATGAACCCCGATAGCCCGAGCTCGGAGATGCCTTTCTTTGATGGTGCTCTTTCCCCTAGCTTCACCATCTTGGCCTTGTAGGGTCTCGTCCACCGCGGGGAAGCTAACACCATCGACCGTGGTAATCGACGGCACCGCGAAGGATACCTCGCCTCTTTTTCTTGGGATACGTACTCGGGATGGGCCTCGAGGAAGGGGTTGTGCATAATCACGAAGCCTCACGACGGAGCTCATCCATATATATCATCGATGGTGCCGCCCTCCTTGGGGAGCGCAGGATGGTTTTATATCGTTTTCTTCCTGCCGCCATCACCCGAGACATCTTCCTCTTCTTGAGGGTCTTGCCGGCCGCGTCCTCTTCTTTTGGGTGCCTCTTCATCCTTTTGTGGCATGACGGTGCTTACTTCAGTTAGATATTATTTTTCGGGGAAGTCATTATATGGAGAAGGGTACCAGAATACATGCATTCAAGCTCACACCAACCCAAAGCGATAGCGGCACCCTTCCTGCATGCGTAATGGAACTCTAGGGATCAGAATCAAGCAATTTAACAATCGAATATATCTCGAACATCCACCATCAACTGGAGTCGTTTCAAGAAAATGATCAGGGACACTGGGAGGATGAAGAATGCCATATCAACGAGCACTGCGGCGGCAACCGTCACTCCCAACCAGTGGCGACCTCTCCACCCCAGCCAGACCAACCAATTGTATCGCGATTTTCTATTGAACCACTACTAATAGCGTCACCTCTCCGCACCATTTTCGAATAAAAAAGGATGATAGGGAATGGGAGGTGGGGACAATATTCTTTTTTTTTTTTTTTTTAACAAAAAGCTATGCTTTATTGAGTAGGGGAATGATAGATTGACATTTCTGTGAAGCAGTTCAATTCTGTATCCTACTGGTATCATGGTTAATTGTCCCTTGAACCAAACTGGATTGAACCAATGGGCGCTGAGAATTGTGGGGAGTAGTCGAACTTTAGGGTCCTCCTTGTGAACGCTGAGTGGATTTCGATTGCATGGTGATTGATTCGCGGTGATTTTTTCGGATGTTGGTTGGGATCGAACTTGCGATCTGCCGGTTACGAAGTTGACGCGCTGTCAGCTGAGCTACACTGCACCCCCTTGGTCAATTCTGTGCCTCTTCAGGCACTAGTATGTTTTTCTTTATTCTTTTTTACTCTACACTAAAACAATAAACTACTTGGCCGTCATCCTGGTCTCTTCACATCTGCCACTCTGATAACTGTTCTCCCAAATCTTTTTTCCCACACTGACAAGCACCTTGGTACAACTGTCAACCCTTTCTGTTGTCGCTATCGGAGAATATTATATCTCCATAGCTTCCGTAAGACCACGGTCGACCCAGCCGAATTTACACAAGAATTTTCTTCCGAAAAGTTACGGAAGCCAAAGAGATATTGACACAACGAACTGGCCCCAGAGAAATACAGCAAATCGTGTTTTCCTCTCTTTTCCGGCGCACTGCCGAAAGGCCAAATCTGGGACCCAGAGAATGAATATAAGGGTTAGTTGTAAGTGTGATGTTTTGTGTTTCTTAGTTGGAAGAGACAAGCTAAATTTCATAGAGTTGCTCGAGCAGTTTGTGTTGTGATGGAGTTCTTCTCCTATAGTTCCGAAACATGAAAAGAACGATTCCTCCGAAGAAAATTAGGAACAAGAGCACCGCACCCAGTATGCAGCCCCCCCACAGGATCACCTCCCCACCGTCCCATTCCAGAGGAGGAGGGGCAGGGAAATCTTCGATGGTACCAAAAGGGCCATGACGTGTCTGTATCAACATCATCGAATCCACCACCTCCCCTGTCAAGGCCATCACCTGCTGCCACTCAAGGTGAGTGTGGTTGTGTACCATCATTCTCGAAAAACTGTAGGTCCCTGGGAACCACATCCTGTAGGCACTCCAAGGTCCTACAACAATCATGTGAGTACGTTATGCGTCGTGAGGTGTGTGGTGAAGATGAGGGTACGTTGTGTGAATGAGATGGACGTTGGTGTGGTGAGGTAAGAAATAAGTAAAGGAGCATACCGTGGGGATGATCGACCATATTGATGCACCACCCAAGCTGTTCGTTACATCCTGCGGCACCCGATACGATGTGTACGGGACTCTTTGGGTTGTTGTAGTTGAAGGCAGTGGGTCGCCCTCTATATACCGGCCACATTCGCTCGTAAGAATGCATATGCGCCTGTATGACGAGGTCAACCCCGTGACGGTGAAACATTTCCTCGAAAGTGGTTTGCATGTAATTCCCGTCGGCACATTCTGGATCCCAATTCGAACAGTATTGGGGTTTGTGTCCAAAAGCAATAACCCAGGGCCGCTCCTTCCTGATTGTGTAAGGAAATTAACATCTAACTATTCCGTTGCAATTAATGGTACCTGTTAGTATTTGCAATGGTAAGGTCTTCTTCGAGCCATAACAACTGCTCCGCGGAGATCTTCTGTGTCGAATAGGAAACGAAATGGATGTTCGATATATCCCAAGCATACCACATCGTCTGTGTCAAAGGATCCGCAGAAATATTCGTGTTTGGCATTGTGAACCGGTACCTGTCATAAATCGGTTTGAAAAAAATGGGGTGCAGATGCTTAGGGAACGCGCACACCTACCGATAATGAGCGTAGGTCCCTTCCTCAATTTCGTGGTTACCGTCGCAGGTCATATAAGGAACCCTGGCCGCCATCGGCTCAATCCTCCTCATAAACAAATCTCCTATCTGACGAAAAGTTCTTGTTTAGTTCGGAATTAAATTACTTAGTTTTTATTAGCTCGAAAGAACTTACTCTGCCGCCCTCCTCCTGCAGGTCATATCCGAAATCCCCTGCGTGAATAATAGCGTCAACACCGCCGCGTGAGACTTCCTCCTTCAGGTAGGGAAGGATCGGTGCTCCTCCGTGCAGTCCCATATCTCCATAGACAAGAAATTTGGTCGGCCAATCGTTGCCCCTCTTCATCGTGCGGAACGAAAATTCGTCGCTAATAGAATTCCCTGTCTGCACCCTGTACCAGTAGGTGCGTCGTTCCTCCAACTCCTGTTAATTAGTTTACAAGAAATGGTTTGATCGCCGAGTCCTAAAAAGGAGAAACTCTCCATGAGTAATTACCGTCACTCGGGTTCTGTGGATCCATTGGGCTCCGTTGGGATTATCGATTGTTAATCTTACGTCAACAGCCGTCCTGACGAACATTTCCCCTTCTAGGCTCTCAGGACCTTGTTCTCCCGCTTCCGGTTTCTTACCATACAGCACCTTCGAACTACCCAGTTGCTGGATTGTCCCCGCAGTTCCTCCTCCAGAATCTCCTTCCGAGTTATCGTATGTAGACCAGGTGATTAGCATCTCCGAGGGAGAGGATCCATAGGCTATGTGTATCTGTTGTGGTTTTTTCCGCGGTTGCCCAAAGTCGTCCTGATCCAAAGCTTCAAAGGATCTCCAGACTGTGTTCGCCCCGAGGGCCCATCCCAGCACCACTCCTACCAATATCACCACACCCACCACTACAACACCTACTACCACCTTCATTGGCCTGCTCGGCGGGGTTGTTCCTGTACACCTCCTCTTGTGCATCCGTCGTTGTGCGGGAGAGGGTAAAACATGCTTAGCGACAGCGCCACATGGTTCTGTTGTAATTCCTTTGTCTTTCTGGCGGGGAAGGTATCTAAATTTTCGCATCCCGTTCGCGGGGGAAACAATATACGATCTCACTATGCCAGGAATTCCCTGCAATTACAGAGATAATTTCTACAGGGTAAACGGACAACCTTTCAACGCTGCACACTTGAAATTTCAGCTGTGATAAAGTCCAGCAGCGGGAACCTTCTTCGTTGCAACGATTTTTTGTTGTTCATTCAACCTGTAGCTCAATGGAGGGTATCCTGTTCTTCGCTGCCTCCTTCGCAATTGGTTATGGCTGCTTCAAGGTCTACTCCAACCAACAGGACACCTATTGTGCTGCTTCTCCTCGTTGTTGGACCCAGGCTTACAAAGCGAGTTGTGGGAGGCGGTTACAGCTGTGGGTTCTGATTTTGCTGGGCCTTGTTGCTGTAGCTCTGGCAGCGAGGGTCATCGTATCGCTCTGGGTGAGGAAAATGCAGACAGGCTCCCTGTGGCGCCAAGACTATGAGTGGTACGGACTGGAGGCAGCGGGTGTCCGTCGCTTCCCACATTTGGCGCCCCGCAACCTGAGCGTGGAGTGCCTGGCTGTCAATGCCATCGCACCAACTCCTCACGCCCAAGGCCTGCGACACACCATCGACCCTTCTCTACAGCACAATAACAACAGTGTGGTGGTGTATGTGGTCAATGAGGAGGATCTGTTTGGATTCCTGTGGCATTCGCTGCTGAGGGAGGATGAAGCAGAGAGAGGAGAACAGCGACGAAGCTTCCCAGAGTTGGGGCTGGAGCTGGTGCTAGTGGGACCAGAGCGACCGTTTGTGAAGATCGAGGTGAAGGAGAAGAAAAAGAGCTTGCATTATGTGCTGGTGGTGGGCGACTACAATGCTCTGAAGCGGGTGCCGAAGCCCACACGGATGCAGGCCCTTATTGCAGCCCAGGAGGCCTGCCAGAAGCTGAGCTCCGGTGCTGGTTGTGGCTTGGGCCAGACTAACATCTGGTTTAAATTCGCCGAGCTGGCACTAACTTGAAGAGCTGGTTCTTATCGGACACGTACGCTCAGCATCTCGTAGCAAGCAAGCTCACTCTGTGCCCAAGCGGCAACACAAGTGGTTGGGTGGTTAGAGCGTATTTTTCCATGTGTTCCATTGGTCCTTCAACCACTCACAGCCGGTAATTCCTTTAGGGGACCTCAACGACTTTTTTGAAAGACAAAGAAAAGAACATAGCAAGCGCTCCAAAAGTCAGACCTACTAGCAAACCATCGCAGCTATCAAACTGTCAATGGAATTACTTTGGCGGTTGTTGCTGGTTTTACATCATAATTATTTGGAATTACATCTTGATCAAACTGTATCCTGGAACAAATCAGAGTCGCTCTCGAGAACTGCTGTCATTCCATCGCGATAGCTCTTGTCATGACGACATCTTTTTTTCTTTCTTAGTTCCATTCTTCCCTCGTTTCTACTTCGCGTTGGCTACCGGGTCGCCGCTTTCTCTGTATTCAGAGTCTGTGTTAAGGAGGGAAGTTTCTAGAACAGAAACAGCAAGGTTGTTGCGGCAGCGTAGAGAGGCAAGATGTCCACCTTCTTCTGGGTGGTCCTTGCCAACTTGGCAGTGCAGCTTGGTTTCTCTGGAAGCAATATTGTTATGAAGGCAGGCGGGAAGGACGTCAATTTGCACCCGCTGATCTTTTCGATGCTGCGAGACATTTTTGCCTTTCCCGTTATGTTGAAAGAGGCTTCCGTAAACGTGTATTGGCTAAACTACTAATTGATACAGGTTTTGATGGCAGCGGCAGCTTTTTTTGAAGGCTATCGCTTGCCAAAGCGGGAGGATATGCCTCTCATTCTTATGCTTGGGCTTACTGGTGTCTTCGGCAATCAATTCCTGTTCATCAACGGACTTTACCTCACCAACCCAACGATAGCTTCCATCTTTCAGGCAAGTTTGTATGCAATGACAAGCTTGCGTGCTCAAACGAGAATCTAACATTTCAATCGCTCCACCAGCCGACGATACCCGTCATAACAGCGTTCCTTGCCGTGATGTTTGACATGGAAAAGCTCGACCTTAACAAAGCAAATGGAAGAGCCAAAGTCGTAGGCGCATTATGGTAACCACCAAAATCCGTTTCCTTTTTGAGCGCGGTCTCAACCATCCATCGCAGTGCCTCTTTAGGTGCGATCATCATCCTTGTGCATCAACCAGAGGAAGAGGAAGAGGATGCGAACAAGGGAAGCTTCTTCTTAGGTGTGCTATGTTTAATAGGCAACTGCATATGCACTGCGGCCTACGTTCTTCTCCAAAAGAAATACGTCTTCAACAGGGAGCCCGATGAGATTGTCGATCTTCACTCGACCTCCACCGCAACCGCGCGCAAGGGACAGTCGTATTACCATGGCCACAGCAAGGCAAGGTATCCTCCCATACACGTTACAGCGTGGATGTACGGGGTGGCAGCTGCGGTGATGAGTCTCTGCAGCATGTACTTCGTCCTTATCGGACAGCTTGAGGTCTTCGCACTACCAGGGTCGTTCATATGGCCCTTATTGTATGTTGTGTTCATCACTTCCTCTGCTTGCTACGGTCTTCTCAGCTGGGCCAACAGGCACTCCTCTGCTACCCTCGTCATCTCCTTTTGGCCGTTGCAGGTGCCCGGCGTTGCTTTCCTGTCGTACGTCTTCTTCGACGAGCTGCTCTCCGCCACCGATATCCTAGGTGCCCTGTTGATCATTGCCGGATTGCTTAGCGTCTCCCTTTCACATCACCTCGGAGATTAACGGTGAGAATCTGACTGTGACCTGGCCTCCTTTGGATTCAGATTTTTTGTAGTAAACCCATTTTCCTAAAACTAAAGGTCATTTGAATACCCGGAGTCAGGGTACAATGCTCTGGGCACCATGGTAACAGATATGAGCTAATGAGATCTTTTCTAACTTCACCTAGTGATCCCAGTTGTTCCATAATCCACCGAAAGTCACATGTGGAGGTTTACAAAAACTGGTATTATTCCTAAACTCTAGCAAGTGGAATAATGACGTTGATTACTTTTTTTTTTTTTTTTC
>Ga0209935_1003366_pt1 | contig 16622 bp, 14 predicted proteins | sample ThiBio_1000_plan_2_FD_183958 | JGI IMG/M metagenome (GOLD analysis project Ga0209935, IMG submission 183958) | Wastewater bioreactor microbial communities from Cape Town, South Africa - Thiocy_cont_1000_plan (SPAdes) | ecosystem: Engineered > Bioreactor > Thiocyanate-remediating >... | reverse complement strand
TATTGACTTCAGGTCGAGGTTTTGGATGGTTTCGTCGAAGCTTATGGTTCATCATTGTGCTTGTTTGAATTAATGTATAGATTGTATTGTGAGTATGTTATTTAAGCAAAAAAGTGAAAGTATTTATATTGATACGAGAGACACAGAATATGCAAAAAGAGGAGAGAGAAAGGAGAAAACACATTAACAACCACGCCTGTGTCTCTTTGGTTTAAATATATTTTTTGTACTAATAATAATAAATGAATAGAATCGGATTGTCATGATATTCCAAGGCTATTTTTTTTCGAAAATTTTCCGTCGCTATTAATTCCACTAGTTTAGTTTAGCTATTTAAAACAAAATTTTATTTAAAAAGCGAACAATTTTTTTCAAAATCGGTACAATAAACCTGTCGCAATTAAGTGCAAAACAGAAAAAAATAGTCGCGAAGGTGAATGTACCAGTTTTTCGTAAATAATGTACCTTTTCCGATCACGCATTACCTTGCTGTCGACATTATCGTACATATTTTTTTGCCTTACTATGATAATAATAAATACCTATTTTTTTTTCTTCGATTTTTGACGTCTGAGGCAAAATTTACATTGAGAGGCATGGCAGAAGTTGTGTCCTGGAGTGCCCGTAGGTGTGACAGAGAAATTTTTTCTTTTCGAGTTGAAGATTTATTTCGAATTTTTAAACGACAAAAAAATACAAGAAAATATTCAAGCCTTTGAATCTGTTTGAGATTTTTCTTTGTGTTTGTAAACACCGATTGGTAAAAGATCTTTTTTCCATGTGATGTTGATCACACTGGCTGCTGAACCGTACCAAGCAATTATTGCTGTTACGATACCAAACCATCCACCGACATTGGTCACAATTGATGAATCGGCGAGATCACCGATGATTAATAATAAAAATGTAATATTGAGTACAGTGAATAAAAGGAATAAAAGTCGAGATGTTCTCCATGCAGCAACATTCATATAGAGTGTGAAAATAAACCAAGATAAAAGAAATAAACCTGTTGCATTAGCAGTTTTTCCTGTTGCAGCAAGTTTAGGAACAATGAAATAAACATAAAATGCGAAAGACATCCAAAAAGCACCATAACTTGTAAAAGCTGTACCACCAAAAGTATTATTAATTCGAAATTCCCACATGCCAGCAGCAAATTGTGCGATACCACCATAGAAGAGAGCTACTGGAAGAACGACACCTTCAAGTGATTTATCAATTAGATTGGAACCAGCATTGAAAACCGAAAGCATAAATGTTGTTAGTGCAAAGCCACCAAGACCAAGTGCTCCTGGATTTCCGAGTGATGTTGGGACCGGAGTTTGTGTTTGTACACCACCAATACGACTTAATAATAATTCGAATTGTCCGTTAGATAATTTCGGTGCAAGTAATGGTTGCGACATCATAATGTTAAGTTTTAGACATTGAAAGAAAATCACTATTTATATCAAGCTACCAGACAGAAGTGTTCTTAAAATACATTGTAGGGTTAATGTACGCATTTCGCTGTTTTCGTGCACTTGCTTTAGTCACACTTTGACAATATTCGCATCATTAAAAAAGTGTACTTTTGTACATTTCGGTTGGTAGGAAGAAAAAGAAAAAATTCGATCGATGATTTTCGAGTATATGCGAGATTTTATAACATAAAATGAGAAGAAAAATAAACGTGACAGTTTAACTGAAACGACGAACGTTGATGTCTGCAGTAGTACTGTCATCTTCATTGGGTGAAATACGAGTTGCAACATCATTGAAATAAAATCCACCGGCAGAACATTGTATTCGAGCGTTGATTGAATATGCTGGTTTTGGTGGATTTTGAGGAGTATATGTGACCACATATGGTATTGGAAAAGATGCTATTGTTGAATCCTGATTGCTGCCTAATAAAGGAGCTGCACCATCAGCAACTGATGTATCACGTATTTCGACAGTTAATGTACAACCAGTGAGTGAATTTGCTGATGATAATCCATCGCCAACAAGATAAATTTGTCCAGTTACTGTGTCACCAACTACATAGAAATCGACAAATTAAAAGAAATCAATCTTATTTTTGATTACCAGCAAAATGGGCCAAGCATAAGATGAGAAGAAAACGAAGCATCGTCGATTATGACAAACAATAAAAATATATCTAAAGGTAAATGTAAATGAAAGTCAATATTTTTCATTTGCATAATTATATTATAAAATACGCAGTAGTAAAAAAAAAGATTTATAATGGTGTTCGAGTACTACGAACTGTTTCTAAAAATCGATGCGATTCTTTGACTGCATCGATCCAACTGCTTGTATATTCTTCTTTCTCTGTTTCACTAAATCGAACTCCATTATGAACAGCAATTAAATATCGAAATGATTCATTTTCAAAGAAGAACGTATTTCCACGATTGAATTGAATATGTTCCATAGACGTGTTTCGTAGCATATTTCGAACTAATCCTGCTGTACTACCAGGCATAGAGAAACTCATCAAAGCATTAGTAAAACAAAACATCACATTAACTTGAGGATTTCGACTGAAACGAGTCATCAATTGAGCAAAACATGATTGAAACTCAGTTGACAATTGTTGTGTATCAGGTTGAAGAAGAAAACAAATGGCATTGATATGTGATAATCGATTGACATAATCGAGAATATGTTTGATTTGATTAGGTTGTGATGTTTCATCAAAACTTGGTGTATCGATAAGGCATACTTTCATTAGATCGTCGTCTGGTAAACAGAAAGTATATGTTTGACATTGATTCGTTGATACGGAATTGATATCACTGAGATTGCCGAAGGTACAAAGTCTATACTCGAATGTATCTTTGAGTGAAACACGAAATGAAAGTGGCTTGAGAACGGTTAATTCCCGAGATTGAGCTTGATCGAAAGTAGGAAATAAAAGATAGTTAACAAATGCATTTATGAATGTTGATTTGCCGACATTCTTTTCACCGATAAGAACGATATTAAGTGCTTGAGCACGAGGTATTTGAAAGAGAGGAAATTCAGGCGTAGTTTCTTCTAAATCGATAATATGAAGATCATTGCCAGTGTTAAGTATACCCAAAACTTTAAATTGTCGTGCTGGATACAGTAAAACCTCTTGTTCTTCCGGATAGTGCGAATGTCGTTTGATATCTTTTGCCGAATTCGGATCAAATTTAACATTGAATATAGTTCTATTTCCAGTTTCCCCAATATGATTGTCGAGAGTAGCAATCGATGATGTGCATGATGAAAATGCCCACCATGTCGGATCTTCTGCGTTTGTATATTCATTGCGCATATCTAACTTAACACCTCGGTATATAACCCGACTTGTTGTATTGGGAAGCTTTGCAAGAGCATGAATAAATAAACGAAGATACGAAAACCATGGTATTAGTTTCTTTCGATCCCGTAATCGAAGATTTTTATTCAAAACAACGTAGAACGATTGATCTGTAGGTGTCCATTCTAATGTATACAGCATAATGGCTGCTGATTCGTCTTTGGATAAATCGTCTTGAGGTTTGCTACATTTTGGTTTGATTGTCCATACCATTTGTTTAATGTCTGTAACTAATGATTCAAGTGGTTTAATCGCTTCGTCTATAGTAACTAACGGCTTGTCTTCATAGCCCTTAAGAGGTGGAAGTCTATCGTTTGGGTCGTCAACGGAATCAGAAAATCGACAGGATGCGGCATCAACATCTCCAAATCGTGACATTTTTTTCGAAATAGTAACTAAATTTTATTTACTGCGTTCTTTTCTTCCTTTCTTTTTTTTAATATAAAAAACACGTGGCATAATCAACTCTCTAAAGCAAATATACAAAATAACAAAAAAACTTTGTTTTTCTTTCGATGGCTCTATCATTCAGCGCCACCTGCAAGCATTGGATTGATCTGTCGTACTCGTAAACAAAATATTCTCTTCAATTTCGTTTTAAGATCAGGCAATGACAGAGCACAAACAAATGGGAAAAGAAGAATAATCAAATAACTGAAAAAGTTGGCGTAAGGCAAAAAAACACCGTACAAACTATACATACTACCAGTTAAATATAAAATAGTAACAACAACAAAAGGAAATGAAAAGACAAGATAGAGCAGAGATATGGACAGAAGTTGCAATGTCATTTTACGATGTTTTCGCCAACGAATTGCTCGATGCATACGACGTTTTTGACATACAACACGTACGAACAAAGTAATACTGAAAAATACAATAGTGAAAATCGGAAGTAATTGATGACCGATTGTTTCCCACATATAGAATCGATAATCAGTTAAATAACATGGAAATATGCAAATCATATCAAAATTGAACGAGATATTTTCACCACAAGGTGGAAAGAAATATAAAATAATGTAGAATGTCAAACAATAGAGAAGAAGTAAACTAAGAGGTAAATAGTGAAAAATTAATCGTTTGACTTTTGTTGATACTAGTCTATCGTGAAAAATCAGAATATGTCGTTCAATAGTAGTCCATGCAAAGAGGATTGTTTGAATTAAATACATTGGCCAATCAAGAAATCCCCAAATTGTACAAAAAATCCAAGATCTCTCCCATGTGTCGCCGTACTGATAATAATAGAGCATCCATGGATAATTTGTCACTTGACAAATAAGACCAATGCAAAGTAAAACAATAATAACATGATTATGTAAACTCTGTCGTGACGTTTTATTGAATAGAAAATGATACAAGTCAAATAGTGAACAGAAAATCGATGGAATTAGAAAGAAAAGATACACTCGAAATTTAGTCTCGAAGGAAATCATTTTGAATGAAATGAAAGTAACTATATGTGTGTGTGTGTCGGTGTGTTTTCTTGACAAATGGTTTTTATGAATTCATTTGTTTTATTATATAATCCTATATTTATGAAAATAAAATCTTGACATCTGATGTTATCATCAAAAACCATTTCTTAAAAGATAAGAAAGTATAAATTATAGAATTTCATGCTCATTTGCCAGAGCATCTTTCGATGTTTGTATCGAACATAATCAAATTGCCTATCACTGGAATGGATTCGATTTCGTACGGCAATATTTAATATGTATTCTTTTTATGTATGATTTGCACAAGGAGAACCCTGACATGGAGATCGAAACAGATGGCATTCATCTGAATGTGTATTCGCCAATGGTATATGCATATTCGTTGGATTAAGTCCAAGAATGACATGCCATAAATGTTCGAAACTACCACCAAACCATTTAATATCTCTTTCGCCAGTTATTTCGACAGCATTTTCACTAGCACAATACGGTTTGAGATTGGCTTGATAGACAGCTGACCATTGTTCATAAGTATAATGACGAATACGTTCTTTAGTAACAAAAAATTGTCCACAACATTTGGCTGATATGACATTGTCATCTTTTGGTGTGATATTCTCCGGATTGAGTTGAGCTTCGCCATCGAAACCGAATAGACTCAATACATAGAGTGCACATTTGTACATCAATGCAATATTATCGGTTTTATCTCGAGGCCATACAGACCAAGCACGATCTTTGAACGAAAGTGAATTTATATTCGCATAATGAACATCATCACGAACACAAAGAGCTGCTTCGATTGGATGTGGTGTATGACCAAAAGGATCTCCATGAAGAAATAACATTTTATCTGGTAAATCATGATAATGATCGTAGATAAATTGTATGTATAAGCCAGCTTCTTCGTGAACATTTGGAGCGTATGGCCAATTGTATGGTGATGTTGAATTTGGAGAAATACGTTGATAGAGATAAACTTGATATTTCGAAGATGATTGCAATCCTTCGCGTAACCATGATGGCCAAGTCATTGGCGTTGTCCAATTAATTTCATTCGATACAGCTGGGATAACAACAAGTTTATTTTGTTGCCATTTACTTCGATTAACCTGTAGCAATTGAAATGAGAATTCATTCTTCTTCAATATGTTACTACTGGGTTGTTTAATATTAAGAAAAATGACCAGCAAAGCTCCACATAATAAACCAGAAATGAAAATGTAAACTTTATTCATATAGAGCAATGAAAAAACAACAAAAAAATTGTCTAGTACATAAATTTTTTTTTCTTTTCTCTTACAAGTTAAAATAACAAATCAAGAAAAAAGAAATTTCAATTTCGCTAAATTTTCGCCCAAACTCGTCTATTGAGCGACATCTTTTTAGTTCCATGTGTGCATATATATATATATATATATACTCGATTCGATAGTTTGGTCAGTTTAGTCATGTTTCGTTTATGGTCGTCGTACGTACGAAGTTTTTCAACTCGAAGTAAAAAAGAAATCATTGTCGATGCTTGGGGTCAACATGTAACAGCTCGTCATATTCAAGATCCAATGTTTGGCAGATTAAAACAATGGACTAAATCAATGAATTGGAAAGACACATTGCCGGTTAGTTCAACAATCGCTGCACTCGATGAAGCAGGTGTTGATCGAATGTTAATTAGTGCTTGGTATGCACCGGATAAGATTATGACATCGAATGAAGAAGTCTACGATTTTGTTAGTCAATCGAATGGTCGTTTAATTGGAATCGGTTCAGTTGACATTACTAAACCGTCATTAGTCGGTCGACAAGTTCGACAATGTGTAGAAAAATTCGGTTTCAAAGGTATTCGAGTTTTACCATGGTTATTTCAAATTCCACCAACACATCGATTGTTCTATCCATTGTATGTGGCTTGTTGTGAAATGAATGTTCCATTTTGTACACAAATCGGTCATACAGGTGTATTAATGCCATCGGAAGTTTGCCGTCCGATTTATCTCGATCAAGTGGCGCTCGATTTTCCTGATTTAGTTATTGTTGGAGGTCATATTGGATATCCATGGACAGAAGAAGCGATTGCTGTTGCAACGAAACATCAGAATATTTATATCGATACATCAGCTTATACGATTCGACGTTATCCAGCAGTTTTAATTGATTATCTACGAACGAATGGTCGTGAAAAGGTTTTATTCGGTTCGAATCATCCAATGATTACTCCTGCACGAGCATTGGAAGGTCTCGATGATTTAAATTTAGATGAAAACGTTCGTCGATTATTTCTTCATGAAAATGCAGAACGTATTTTTCGTCTTTGATATTATAACCGCTTTTATTGGACAGATTTTTTTTCCTTCTTCTACCTTTCGTTTTTTATTGACAAAAGAAAAAAGAAACAAAGCCTTCACTCGCATGTTGCTCTATCATTTTTATTATTAAATGGGGTGGTGTTGTTGTGGTAAGAAAAAGCAAAAAGTTGACGTCGTGATCAATGCATCAACTGTTGAGAATGCGGATGTTAATATTTTGCTTCTTGGTGAATCTGGTGTCGGCAAATCGACATTCATCAATGCACTTGCTAATTATTTGAAATTCGATAATATCGAACAGGCTCAGAAAGGTCCACCTATTGCATTAATACCAGTTTCATTTATAATTACAGAAGGTGATGATTTCAACGAGCGAATTATTCAATTCGGTAATCAGAATCAAAACGAAGATTTCGATCATCCGGGACAATCAGTCACACAACAATGCAAAACATATCCTTTAAGCATCTCTACAACTACAAAATGTACAATAAATATTATCGATACACCTGGAATCGGTGATACACGGGGATTTGAACAAGATGATCTTAATATACAAAATATAATGTCTTATATCGATAAATTACCACATTTAAATGCTATTTGTATACTTCTCAAACCGAATGAATCGAAATTAAATGTTGTTCTACGTTCATATTTTACGCAATTAATTGGTCTTCTAGGCGAGAATGCTTGTGAAAATATCGTATTTTGTTTTACAAATACTCGTGGAACATTCTATTCTCCGGGTAATACAGGTCCTTTACTTCGACAAATGTTAAACGATCTTCCAATCAAACAGATTCCATTTGGAAAATTGAATACATTTTGTTTCGATAGTGAATCATTTCGATATTTAATTGCTCGATTAGATGGAGTTGCATTCGATGATTTTCAAAGAAAAGAATATGAACAAAGTTGGACAGTTTCTATGGAAGAATCGAATCGATTTCTATCGCACATATGCACTCAATTAAAACCTTATGTACGAAAGAATTGGCAATCTATCGAGCATGCACGATATAAAATCAAGCAAATCATCGAACCACTTTTAAAAACAATTCGAGATTATTCTCAAGAAACTTCAAAAACGAATAAGGAACATTTCGATAAACTTCGACAAGCATGTGCACAGTTTGGCTCTTTTCTTCTGAGTACAAATCGAAGTTCAGAACTCGATGATCCTATCTACATTTATCTTAATCGAATGATTAATGAAGAACAAAATGAGAAGATATCGGAACAATTGAATAAAATCAAAGATGACTATGAAAAACAGCGAAGGTCACTTGTGATGAACACAAATTCAGTGAATTTACCTCGTATTTACGAACTGATGCAAGAAATTCGTCCATTGATTACCAATAAATAACTTTTCATTTCTTTTTCTTCCGAGTCACATGGCGACTCCTGTTGTTAAATTTAGTTTTTATATATTTCTCTTTGCAATAAATATTTGCTTTCTTGTTCTTTTTTCCTTGCTTCCAACGAATACTTTCACTTCGACAGAAAACATTTTGTGTGTTTTAGCAATAAGAAGGTAGGAAATGGGTAGCCCAAACTCAAAAAACCGCCCAACTTCATCAAAAAATGATAGCCACTTGAATTCTGATAATATTTCTCCAAGCGTGAGTTTTGACGATGAAATATATCGTTTAGCTATCCATCAATCGGCGAAAATTGGATCGTTTTACGATGCACGAACGGATAATTTAATACAAGAACTATCTTTAACATGTGAAGATACAAGAAAAAACGATGAAGATCTAAAAGACGGATTAATCTGTGAGATCATTAAGCGTGATGAATTCGAAAGCAAGTTAATTCATGAGAATAAAATCAACATGGATGAAAATTTCCAGCTAAATTTGACGCTTGATATAATACAAGAAAGCAGCTTATCAACGTTAATCTACCGTCTGTTTCAGACAGATTCATACACACATATTTTATATTATCGGTATATCGGTGAAGAAAAATATTTGAAAAACGACGATAATCTGTTAATAGAAAAGAATTCGGAAATGTTAAAAAACATGAATATTAATGCTACTCATTTTATATCGTCCATCAAAACAGGCATTCTTGTTATCGTCACATTTACATTATTACCCAACGATGAACCTCATCTTAATTCTATACTCAATAAAATCAAAGAGCAGCTAAAAAAGAACGTTTTCGATTTAGCACCGAGAGACGAGAAGCTTGTTGAGCGATTGGAATCTATTCAGATGTTCTCAAATATACCTGATTTGCGCGAATTATCTCGGCTACACACAATTTGCAAGAAGATTGTTGATATCGAATCAAGTGCTAGTAATCATCGTTTACTGGAATATGGTATGAGACCCTTCTCAAAAATCCTTTCTTCGGAGATAGGGTCGAACCATAAATATATTCCGCTTACTTCAGCATCAATAAACAAGATTAAACAATACCTGAATGAATTATCATCTTTAATTGCGAGTTTGACGATTGACTTTACATCGGAGGAAAAAAAGCTACTGAAAACACATTTAAAAGATCAATTGGAGTTATTTAAACAACAAAAGACCAGCATGCGCGAGAAACATCAACGTAAAGTTAGAAATATTAGGAAAATTGTCGTCAATATACGATCAGGAGAATCCAAAGACGAGTCACTCTTTGAAAATAAAATGGATGAAGATTTAAAGTCATTTGCAGAAGATATTCAATCAGTTAAAGAAGAATATACTGTATTGCATGAGAAAATACAATTTATAGAAGAAATGAAGAAAACTAACATAAAATATTGGAATATTAAGAATAGAGTTAAAGATAATGATCATGATTTACAAAAAGTTATTGAAGAACTTCAAGATCAAAGTGGTCGAACTTACATGTATTGTTTTGATGATCGATTGGTGAAACCGAAGTCTGAAAAATGGAATGAATTTTATAAAAAAATGTTGGATGGCCAGAAGGGAAACCCAGAATTTGAGCATGCTTATACTGATTTTACTTATTGCCAATGTCAACTAAAAAAGATGAAGGTCTTGAAATCGAAGAATATTCGTGAACAAAAATCAACACGGGAAGACGAGTCAACGAGTCCACAATCTACACATTCTTCTACAACAAAAAAAATAGTTAATGTGCTTTTTCTTGGTGAATCAGGTGTTGGAAAATCGACATTTATAAATGCACTCGTCAACTATCTCAGATATGAGACTATACACCAAGCGAAACGTCGACCTTTGAGTGTGATGCCCGTTTCGTTTATTGTTACAGAAGGTGAACATTTTGAAGAGCGAACTGTCACATTCGGGAAACCAGATGATAATGAAATACATAATAAACTCGGTCAATCGGTTACACAACAATGCAAATCATATATATTTCCTGTTAGTACTCGAACAGACATGCGATTGATTGATACACCTGGAATGGGTGATACACGAGGATTAGAACAAGATGATCGAAATATGGAATCTATTCTATCATTTATTAGTAAGTTATCACATTTAAATGCTATATGTATACTTCTCAAACCGAATGAAGCCAAATTAAATGTTGTACTTCGTTCGTATTTCAATCGTTTACTTGGTTTCTTGGGTAAAAACGTTTCTAAAAATATTGTATTTTGTTTTACAAATACTCGTGGAACATTCTTCGCTCCTGGAGATACTGGGCCATTATTAAAAAAATTAATTGAATCTTATTCCACCGAAAATATTCGTTTTACAAAACAGAATACATTTTGTTTCGATAATGAATCATTTCGATATTTGATTGTTCAATTGAATCGTATTCAATTTGATGATTTTCAAACGAAAGAATATGAACAAAGTTGGACAGTTTCAGTTAACGAATCGAATCGTTTTCTTACCTATATTTGCAGTGAAATCGAACCATATTATCAAAAAGAATGGCAATCCATTGAACATGCTACTTTTCAGATTAAACAATTATTTCGACCAATGATGGAAACAATGCGAACTCATTTGCGTAATCTTATAATATACGAAAGTGAGCAATCTTTAAGAATGATCGAATTTCATCCTAAGATTGTTTCACAACCTTCGACTATTTGTCTCGAATGCAAAGAAGTTCTTGACGATTATTGTGGATTCGGAATATTATTAGATGTTTTGCATATATTATCTGAAAAATGTGATTGTGGACACGATCGTGCGCAACACATAGATGTGAGTTATCGGCTAGAGTATCATCGTTCGAGGAATAAGAATAAACCAAACGTTAATGAAATAAAGCAGAAGCTGGAACATCTTCAAAAAATGATATTACAATTGCAATCATATTGCACTCATCAAGATGATTCATTCTTATCATTTTTAAATTATATGATTCAGCAAGAGAAATACATCTGTGAAAAATCTACTTCGACGAATGATTTCAATTCGAAGTTACTAAAAAATTTGAAGACATTTATTAAAGAGCTAAAACACTGTTCATTATCATCGAAGGAAAATGCGGACAAGTTGGAAGAAATCTATCAAAATATTGAAGCTGTTTTTCAGATAGACGAAATCAAAAAACAAATGGATATTATTCAACAACAGCAACAGGAGTTTCTTATCAAACAAGAAATACGATTAAATTAAAAACTTTCTCGACGTTTTTTTTAATATTTACATTTTGTTTGATTATTAATAAAAATATTTATTTACTTTAAAGTCTAGACATAGGCTCGATTTTTTCGTTGTTTCATAAAACAAAAATAACAAGATGAATAAGCATAATCGACGAACTAGAAAACGGCGTTCTCAAAATCGATCATTCAGCAGAAATCGTTCGGGAACAATTATTCATGTTAGCATTCGTTCTCACAGTAGACTTAGCGATACGAAATCGAATTCAATTCGTGTTCGATCATTACCAATAGAAAAAGACATAGTTTCATCGAGAAAAACTACATCACTCGGAATATCTAGTTATTATCAAGTAGGTTAATATCATATAGTGTTCTTTTCTATATAAATAGTTTGTACCTGTAGGAAGAGAAATTATTTGGCGATGAAAAAACTGTCGTTGAAAATCAACATCGAAAACAGAAAAAAAAGAAAAAGTAATTTTAATATTTTAGGAATATATGTACGTACATTTCAGCAAATTGATCTTTCTATAGATGCTCGAAAAAACATCTAGTAGTTTCTTTAGTCATCGGTTTTCTTTTGATGATTCTCATCATTACGATCACTCCTGTTCTTTTATTCATCAAACCAAAACCGATAAACACACGAGTAGCAGTACTTCGATGGAATAGAACTGGAATTACCGTAGCAGGTAATGCAACTTCCTCGGGAACACGTGCTGATTAATTGAGATATCCATGGAATCTTGCATTAGATTGGCAAGAAAATCTATATGTGACCGATCGACACAATCATAGAGTTCAAAAGTTTGCACGAGGATCAAAAATAGGCGTCACAATTGCTGGTAATTCAAATGGTGTATCTGGTAGTGATACAAGTTCCTTCTCACAATGTACTGGTATCGTTGTTGATGAGCATGAAAATATTTATGTATCAGATTATAATCACAGAGTGATGTTTTGGTCACGTGGAAGTACGAGTGGCGTAATCGTTGCAGGGAATGGAACTGCTATGAAAGAAAATAACACATTGAATACGCCGCATGGTTTACAGTATGATTCTAGTACTGGAACATTATATATTGCTGATGCATTTAACCATCGTATTATGCATTATTTACCTGGTGCTACTTCAGGTACTCAAATAGCAGGCGGTAGTACAGCTGGTCTAACTTATACACAACTGTACCATATTTGGGGATTTCATTTAGATACAATAACAAATAGTTTGATTATAGGCAATGCTTTTGGTAGGAATGTTGTTCGATGGCGTTTTGGTGATAGTAACTGGACATCAATGGCTGGAATACTTGGAGTACAAAGTATGACATCGACTACATTTAATGAACCATGTGATATTACACTAGATCCGATGGGTAATATGTATGTTGCTGATATTCATGCAAATCGCATACAATTTTTTTGGGTTGGTGAATCAAATGGTACGACTATCCTTGGTGTTACAGGTCAAAATGGACCTTCAGCAAATTTACTATACAAACCGGGCTCGTTAATCTTAGATAATCAATTAAATATATATGTTGTTGACTGGTATAATCATCGAGTTCAAAAATTTCTGCGATATTGAATGAATACTATTTATCAAAGATAAATTAATTCTTTTTTAAACACTCTAGATAAATCTAATGCATAAACAACGTCGACGTATCTGAAAGAATAAAGATAACTGAGATGGATAATTATCACCATTTTCTAGACGACTTTTAACAATTTATGTATTTATTTGTTCTTTATTATTTTGTGTCGTCATTGCTGTTGCTATGTTCGGAACTTAAATATCCTTGGGACATGACAATCGATTGGGAAAATAACTTCTATGTTACCGATCGAGAGGATCAAAATTTGGTATTACAATTGCAGGCAATTCAAATGGTATTTCAGGGAATGGTTTAACTTCTTTATACGAATGTACTGGTATAAATGTGAATGATAATGAAAATATTTTTGTGTCAGATCAATTCAATCATAGAGTAATATTTTGACCTCGAGGAAGTTATCACCGGCTTAAGTGATAACCTCAACATTCACCGTAATATACAAACAGTTTTTTCATTAAAGCAAAAACATAGGATTATTGACGAATTTGTCGTCGCCATCGCGTTAGTGATTCTTTGAATGTTTTCGTATAGAGTTCTGATGGGAGAACAAATACAGCAAATATAAGCATGGGTGGTATAAAAGAAATGAAATAGCCGCAAAGATATAACCATGGATTACTGGATGGATCTACACATCCTGACAATAATGCCATGATTAGACGAGGTATAGCCAGTATAAATAGAATAATAGGACTGATTAGTAGTTGTCGATGCTCATTGATTTGTTTGAGAACATGTTCTTTCAAAGTTTGATTATTCTGTGCAGTTGATCGTCGTCGAGCAGTCCCAAAAATAATAAAGAAAGCTGAGAAGAAATTTGCAATAAAAGGTATGATAAGATGAAAAAACAAAGTGATAATATTATAATTTTGAACCGAAGGAGAATAACGAATGACGCAGAGTATCCGACGTTCTGAAACGTATTCGAATGTTTCCTTGATTGCGCTTTCCATTGATATATTCATTGTTGAATTATAGTTATTAGGTATGGATCTATATTTTTGAATTGTATATTCAAATAAGTCATGGTGTATTGGCTCATGAATAATAGTACATGCAATTAAAATTGGTAAGATTAAAATAATCCGTCGAGCGATATTTACACTTCTTTTTTTGTCAAAATTAACTCCTTTCGATACGTTTACAGCTCGTTCTATAGCGACACAAGCATTGAGCCAACCATCTAAGTACAAACATAATTTTAAAACAGGACCAATAAATAAACAATCTGTTCGAAGTACAGATGAATTAAAAGTGGAATAGAATTGAATGAGAACGACAAACCAGAATTTAATCGTGAACATACTTATCGCTAACAGAGAAGTGATTGAAGAGGCGAGTAAATAGATTCCGCAACCAATTTTTCTTAGTTGTTTATCACGAAAAGTCATCAAAGAAAATGTAGCATTGACAAATCCGATTAAAAACATAATCATAGTGATGCCAACAGCTGCGTGTATCAATGCAGATTGCATTCGAAACGATGTATCTGATTGAATTTGATTACGTAAAATGTCATTGATTGTCAAACCAATACCTCTCGTACATTCGATTCATCGACTTGGTCGTGAACAGACGTATACGTCCAAGTCAATTCTTTTCTTTAACTCTTCTGATCTCTCAGTCCCAAACTCTTCTTCTCAAACAGTTCTAGAGGGTCTTAGGACTCGATAATCCGTTCTCTCTCGACTATCTCATTTTATAAATATTCTTTCGGTTTTTTTTTTCTGGGCTTACGCTTGTTCCTTTTTTCTAAAAAAAAGTTCAAGCCGAACAAAGTCGGTATGCCTCCAAAGGGAGGAAGAAAGTATACGCGGCCCACACAAGGCACGACCAGACAACAAAGGACAACCACCACACAAGGATCATCCAGTCAACAACGGTCAACACAAGGCTCGGTAACAACAACACAGCCTAGTCAATCTCACCAACCACAATTCGGTATAGCCCCTCTTATTCTAGAGGGAGCTAGCCTGAATAAATTACAGCTAAACGATCTACTGAAGACACAATTAGCTGATGTTCAAGTCCACAACATCCAACTAGGACGAAATGGAACTTTCACCGTCTATGCAAAAGACGTTAAATCGTTCAACCGCTTGCTAAACGATCTAACTCCTATTCTTGCAAACAACGGTACAACAACAGCCAAGGTGTTTGTACCAAGATCTATCCAAAAGGTCCAAGACACCGAGAAAATCGCATTCGTCAAAAGAGTCGACTTAGAAATTCCAATCGAACGAATATCGGAGGCTCTTAAGGAAAAGGGTTTAGCAGTTACTGAAGTCATCCGTCTTAAAAGCAAAGACAAAACTACAGATTCGCAAACTCTAAAGATTTCCTTCAGCGACACAAGCAACCGAAATACATTGGTGCAAACAGGTCTTCAAATAGATTATATGCACTTCGAAGCCGAACCAGCATCACAAAACTCAAAACCGGTCCAGTGCTTTACATGTATGAAGTTTAACCATGTAGCTAAATACTGCAAGAGCGATCATCCAACTTGTGCCAGATGCGGAGAAAACCATCAATTAAATCAATGCACGGTTGCTGATGATGCAGTGAAATGCGCCAATTGTAAAGGTAATCATTTAGCAACTTCTTCTGACTGTCCAATCTACAAAAGCCAGCAAAAGAAAGTCCTTCAAATGATTAACCAATACACGACAACAAATAAACAGGCTACACAGGTACCAAGTCTCTACAGTTCAACGGATTTTCCACAGTTATCACAATTCAATCAGCCTCAAAAGATAGTATTAACGGAAAATCTTCTAAGCGATATTCTCACTAGTCTTACAAACAAAATGGAATCGATCTTAGAAGAAACTACCACTCGACTGTTCAGCACCTTGAGTAAGAAGATTCTAAGATTCGAAAGAACCTTAAATCAACTCACTCGAACAAACACCGAAGAAAACCAGCACGAACATTCAGACTCCGATTCAAATGAAGAAGAATCTTCGTCGGATACAATCAACACCCAACGGCAACACCAATCAGCCGAAAACCAAACCACCTCCTCGAAAGACACTTCAACAAAACCAAAACCATCAACCAAAGCCAATACAAACAAAAAGACTACAACCCATAAGGAAGGCACAGCTTCCAATAAAAGAAGCAGAACGCTTAACGACTCTTCAGACACATCGAACAATGCACGCAAAGACCAAAAATTAGCAACTGACGATGATTAGTTTCTGTCATATCAACATTAACTCAATCATCAAACACAAAGACGAACTCCTAGCCAGATTTTCCAAATATGACATCATATCTGTCAACGAAACAAACCTTGCGAGCGACAAACATTTTGCCCTCCTAGGCTACAACGTTTTC
>Ga0209935_1003363_pt1 | contig 16628 bp, 20 predicted proteins | sample ThiBio_1000_plan_2_FD_183958 | JGI IMG/M metagenome (GOLD analysis project Ga0209935, IMG submission 183958) | Wastewater bioreactor microbial communities from Cape Town, South Africa - Thiocy_cont_1000_plan (SPAdes) | ecosystem: Engineered > Bioreactor > Thiocyanate-remediating >... | reverse complement strand
AAAAAAGGAGGAGAAAAAAAAAAAAAAAAAAAAAAAAAAAAAAAAAAAAAAGCGAGGAGAAAAACACCACCCTGTAAAAAGAGTCTTTTTTGTTGGCAGAACATTTAAAGAAGACCCAATAGTGCAATTCCTTAGATGTTGTCTCCTTTGAACGTCCTTGGCAGAAATTTTGTGTCTTATCGCGTGAATCCAAGACACACTCTCCTTTTGTGATCTTTTGGAAGAAGACTTCGGCTTGGCCCCAGTCCAGCCCCTTTCCTCCAGCCACAGCAAAGATACAACGATTGTTGGATGGGTGGGCACTCCAATTGGAACTTGCAGTAATCCATTTGTTTGGCTCTCTGTAAACTAAATGCGGCTCGACGGAAAACATCGTGCCTGTTGGAATCGAGAAAAAAAAAAAAAAGCACACGAGGGAGGAAAGAAGAAGAAGAAAAAAAAAGTTTGACACGTTTTCCGACCAGAAAACCTTGATGCATCCCATTGCTTAGTTCCCATTTGCCTTAGCTACGGGCCAAAAAGCCAAAACGTAGGCAAAGCTTTTTTGGGGGGGGGGGTGAAAATTTCATCTTTTCACCATAAAGAAAATTCCCTGCTTTCAACCCCTCTCCCGACGCTTCGCATTTCCACGATTCGTGTGTTCTGGCTGACGTGGAAAAAGCGGGATATTAAACCCCCTCTCCTGACACTTCGCATTTCCACGATTCGTGTGTTCTGGCTGACGTGGAAAAAGCGGGAAACACATTCAATCCTTTGAGCAACACAACCATGCAAATCGCAAGGTTTATAAACAAAGAAGAAAAAAAAAAAAGAATATAAAACAAAAAACGACACAACAACAACAACAACAACACACCCTACAGTCATTTGTTTTTCTGCTTCTATTATCCATGACGACCCTCACCATTTGTCTCGTAATACTGGCGGCCTATGTTGTTACATACTCGGCCGCCTCCAAACCGCTGGAGCAAGCTGCCTTCGATCTCGAACCCCAGGCCCTTCACAATGCAGTCTGGGAAGCCTTGCACAACATTAAAGACACCGTGCCCTCCCCTCCCTCTTCTACCACAAGCCCTCATGACGAACCCATCTTGGACGCCCTGTTCACCTCGGCCCAAGCAACTGCTTCCTTCTCCCCGTTGGCTTGCAAACAGATATCCGAGAAGAATTTCTCTTCCAAGTGCAATGCCAAGATGTCCGTCGAGATGTGCGTTGCCGCTTTCAAGCTGCAATGGCGATGCTGGATCAGGGGAGACGGCAACCGCGTTGGCTATTCCGGCTACCAACAAAGCATGCAAGGAGCCGTCAACCATTGCGTACAAGAATGGGCAAGCCGCTACCCTGACTGTATGGGACCATAATTCCTAACCCTTCAGCCACAAGAGAAATAAGAGAGCCAATGGAATGACTTGTATCAAGGCACCATGTAAATAACTAGAGAGATAGATGAATCTATTTCCTTTATATTAATAAATTGTTTTTTAAAAAATCATTACTTTGAATATTTATATAATATAAAATAATATGTGTATGTGTTGTTGTGTGTGTTAACAAAGGGAAAGAGAGAGTGCCTGTTAGTGTTTAGTGTGTCTGCGAGAGTCAGAGAGAGAGTCACAGAGAGAGAGAGAGAGAGAGAGAGAGAGAGAGAGAGAGAGAGAGAGAGAGAGAGAGAGGAATGAAAAAGTAGGTAAGTTCATTGGACTTGCAAATGAAACTAATCCGACATTGAAGACATCTGTGTCAGCTGCAAGGGCCCTGAAGAAGAGGAACCTGAGCGGTAAGCAGAGGATTCTTGATGCTTCGATCCCTCGCGATGGCTGTGTACCTGAGGAGTTGTCTACTAGCGGTGTTCCGAGCCCAATGCCTCCTATTCCATCTACGAAAAATGGACCGTATTTCATATGGAAAAAGCACATGCTTTGTAACCGTGACAACCCCCCATTCTCTTAATTGTTCGCTGCGCTCCTATAAATCTTGCGCAGAGCCTCGATTGCGCTACGTGGCGAGCTCTCTTCTCACCACGCGAAGGGTCCCCATCTGCCCTGCGCACAACAAATAGTCCTCCATTGGTGGGAGTTCACGAAAGGGGCGGGAGTCATACTTGCACGCGTGTAGCAGCAGATACAGGCACGAAATAATCAGCTTCTTCATACTTGTGGGAGGGGGGGGATCACGACATCTACATGGGCGAATAAACGTGTTCGCCATCTTCCCCCAGGGGTTAGCTAGTCTCTGCGAACGGCTTTTGAGCTCACGCTCGTTCCATTTTTGGGTGCAACTTGGTTGTTGTTGAAGAGTTTTTGTCCTCGTGTGGATCCGTGGAGCGCTGCGGAGTGATGTCATCTTGATGGCGGATGATAGGCGTTGTTTTTGTGTGGGGAAACTCATTCATCATCCGAGTCATCCGAAAAGAGCAGCTTGACAAAGAAGGATCTTTGATTTTCATATCCTTGGGTAGGCGATGCCTTCTTCTTCTTCTTCGAGTCTAGCTCCCCCTTCCTTTGCCTCGAGGCTGATTTTTGTTCCACGACGACCTTTTGTCGTTTTTTGAGTGCAAGCAGCAGATCCCATTCCTGTCCAACCTTCGATCGAGTTCTCTTGCACTGCCCTCTTCTGAGGGGAGCGGAGGTCCTTGGCGAGTGTTTTTTCTTCTCTTTCCTTTGGTCGTTGATGCTTGGCCACCCTTCACCATTGCGAGCAACAATAGTAGCAGCAGTTGTTTGAGGTGGAACATACTCGTTATGGTCTTCCTCATCCTGCACATCCTTTTCATCTGCTGCTGCTGAGTTGCCGACAGAAGTTGGCATCGAGTCCCTGAAGAATACAGAATTGGCAACAAGAAACAACACGTTAGGATAGAGAAACAAAAATACCCACAAATCATCCAACCTCTGTGTTGAAAGAAGGAGAGAAGGAGGGAAGGTAATTGGGGAAGGAACGTACTTGTTCGCGCATTGAAATTCTTTCTCCTCATCTGAAGTCGTCGTCGCAAAAGATCTATACAAGGCTTAACCCTATCCCTAACCCATACATTTACCGACTTTGGCGAAAACTAGTTGATGGGGCAGATTGCACAGTATGGCATAGTTGTTTACAAGGAAAAAGAAAGTTGCGCAATAACTTCGTAGAAACCCGAAATGCTGATTCGTTTGAACGACTCTACTAGCAAAGAACCCAAAACATTCTATGGCCCAGCGTGAATTTCTAAGTATTTCCCGGGAGGAAGGATACAACACAACGGAGGCCATCAAGTGAATGAAATTCAATAAAAAGTTTATTTTACGCAAATCATATAGACTCATGCGAGTGTGGCAGATGTAACATTAACGTTTTTTAAGGGTAGTGCCATCCCATTCATACTTCACATTGCTAGCACCACGTCTCAGCTTGAAAGTCTTGAGATGTACTTTTTTATCGTCGGCAATAGTGACGTTGTGGTCGTAGAAGCACAGCCTGGACCATATCTCATTGCCACCAGGACGGATGATAAACTCGCGGTCATTGCCGTACCTTTTCTTCACTTGCACGCTCACGTAAATGTCGTGAGTTGAATGGTTCGCGATGTCGATGTCTCGAGTACAAAACTCTCTGTCACCAAGGGATTCCGTCATGTCTTGTTCGAATTGTTTTTACGTTACATCCCAACTCGCCTTCGCGTCTTTTAAAGGATATGGAGTGAGAATCTGCATGCGCTTGTTATTGGTTACTAAATTTCAGCGCAGCAATCTCGGAAGTTCTGTGACGTAAGATTCTGCAAGCAATTGCTATTGGCAGTTTCAAACGATTATGAGGTGCGAGGTTTCTCTCTTCGCGTTTAGTTACGAAGACACACAGGGAGGATGCTAGGCGCTCGGGCCAGAGTTCTCTTGCTTTTGCTGTCCTTGCCCCTCATATTTACGAGACCATGTTGTATTGAAGACTGTGTTGGAGAGAAAGTCAACTTTCTGTGGGATCTGAAGGAAAGAACACCTGAATACGATCGATTAATCCGACGGCCGAAAAACCGAGAACACTGGACGTATCCCAGAATTATTGATATACTTTCTGAGAACTTTGGTCTATGGGGAACATGCCACGACGATTACCAGTATGGCGGTGTACCGTGTATATGTACTCCTAATCACGAGGCCTTCTACAAACCCTTCTACTACGACCACAACAACAACAAAAAAGATGGTCTCGGTCTCAAAAATGCTATGAAGGTCTACTTCACCAAGGATGAAAGCAACAATGACCACACCCTATGGCCTTGGTACTACTTCAAAAGTCCACAAGAGGCTGCTGAAGCTAAACGAATCGAGAGTCGAAAGAGGGCGATGTCGAATAACAAATCGGCAAAACCGGCTGCAAAACGACTACGACTCGACTCAAACCTTAGCGAAGAAGAATTGAGGAAGTTTCTGCGTGGAACTAAGTGAGAGCGATAACAACCGGCGTTAGTTCGTAGTTCAAGGCCTGCACCGACTGCACCTGTAGAAGGCATCCCGACCAAAGCTAAGTTTTTTGCAAGTACCAAGGCACGCGAGTTCCTGCGCGACATCGAGAAACTCAAGCTGTACAGCTATACGTTTTTCCATCCCTCCATAATATCTTTGTAAAGTTGTTAATAACATGTATATTGTAAAAAAAAAAAAATATATCGAGGGTGTCAAGCTCTCCGTAGCATCTTTAGCAGTAGCGCAAGTCATTGATGTACGGGATAATCCCTGGTCCTTCCAAATGAATCGCTACCGCACAGTTCGTGCAGTAGCCTTGGTGGCAGTCGAGTAAGCAGATAGGGTGTACCTCAGTACACAAGGGTACTGGACTCTTGCGTTGTGTGCTTTGGCGACACCCGTCAAACGTGCTACGACAGTATTCGCATCGATCGTCTTCTGTAGGTGTTGTTGTATCCTCGCTTTGGCGGCTTTTCTCTTGCATCGCATCAAACGTCTTTTTTGGCGCGAATTGTTGGGCTCATTTGGGCTGTTTGCGCTCGCACCCTGCAACAAAAACAAAAACTTTTTCATGGAAGAAGACGTTGTAGCAGAGCCGACAGCGAAAAAACGCCGAACAACGACAGACACCGAGGAGGCCTGTCTGTGGCTTTGCCCAACGAGCGTTGATCTTCAAGTTCATCGTCTCATCAGAGGAAGACTACTATGGGAGCGGCTCACCCACGCGTGTTGTATGTCGGAGGTGGTCATTGATTCCACTTCCTCAATGGTTTGACCATGTAATACTTCCCTTCAGTCACATCTCCTAGACCCCTTCACAGAGCTAGAGTTTAGCACCGTCCTGCGAAATACCAAACGATCCTCAGCACCAGGGGAAGATGGCCTCCTGTACACAATATACATAGCCTGCCCATCCCTCAGACACATCCTCCTCAGAGCTCTCAATGCAGTGCTGCTGGGTGCTGTTGGAGATGACTACGCGCGCCACTACTGCCACAACTGTAGCAGCTGCCCTTTTGCGTGCGTGGTTGGGCGCGTGGTTCTAGAACTCTTACAGGTTATGGGCCCACCCGCGGTTCGATTCCGACGGATGGAAGAATTTTTGGAACAACTCCCGCCGAGCGCGAAAATATTCTAAGTCCTCTCATCCCTGCACCAGGCACTACAAGGGTGGGTGGTGACCACCTTGTGCACAAGGTCCACAAACACACCAAACCGGAATAATAATGAGGGCCGACAACCGGAGTCACAAGCAAACTCCTCATGGGTGCGACACTGCTCCCCCATCAAGACGCTCCGCCTCGAGTTCGATTCCCGGGATTTGCGGAATTCGGAGCTTATCCCCACACAAACAACCTACTGCAGGAACTACATCGAGCTACACTGCGCAACCAACCACACCCTCCAAGCCCTCCAATAGGCGCTTCATCATCTCCATTCTCCAAAGCTAACTGCTACTCCGTTACCTTTTGCGGGGGTGTGTTGGAGATAACTACGCGTGCTACTACCGCCACAACTGTGGCGGCCTGTAAGAGTTCTAGAAACCACGCTCTCGACCTAGCACGCAAAAGGGCGGCCGCCACAGTTGTGGCGGTAGTAGCACGCGTAGTTATCTCCAACAGGTGCCCCTTTTCCCTCCTCCTGGAAGAGATCAATCATCAAGCCCCTTCTGAAGCCAGGGAAAGATGCTACTCTCACTGGGAGTTATAGGGCCATATCTCATGCAGACTACAAACTCTTCACCTCCATTATCAACAGAAGACTGCGAGAAGCTCTATGCAACACTTCCCATGGTCACAAACAGCTTTATCAAGGGGAGGAACACCCACATTACCATTGCTCGCCTGTCCTCATGGGTCAGATCCTCACAATCAGGAATCACCTGTCTACTGGACTTTGAGAAAGCCTACAATAACGTCTCACATGAGTGGCTCAACTGGGTCATGAACACAATGGGGTTAGAATGATGGGCAGTCAACCTCATCATGGAATCTCTCCACGGATGCACTGCACATCTGCTAGTGAACTACCAATTTTCCCTCCCAATCCCCATCAGATCAGGAGTTTGGCAAGGAGACCCTCTGGCTCCACTTCTCTTCAACCTGACAATCCAGCCTCTCATTGACCAACTTGAAGCCCAGGGCATCAAGACACAGGCACACGCAGATGATATCGCCCTTCATTTGCGAACCAAACAAGAAGCAGCAAAGGCTACCATCTCCCTCAAGCACTACGAGGCATCTTCAGGTGCTAAGCTAAACTGGGAGAAGTCCATTCAACTCCCGTATCAGGGTGAGGAAGACTTTAGCCTCCCATTTAAAAAGAACTGCTGTGGGGAGAGATACTTAGGGGTGATGCTGCAGTCCAACGGCAAAACTAAATTTCTCCCAAATACACTCGAAAACCTGTACCAGAACATGGTTTGGTGGCGGAGATTGTGGATATCACTAAGTGGCAGAATGGCCATTGTCAGTGCATACCTATGACCTGTCATCCTTTATCAACTCACCATCGCAAATGACAAGCAGGCACAGGAGACCTATGAACACTGGGAACGATGGTTTCTCTATCAGAGAACACAAATCCACTGAACGGCTGTCTAAGGTCATCACCAGGCAGACCGAACCCACCCAATTGTGGTGGTCATAGGGTCATCCTTTTGGTGTTCTGAGTTAAGCGTTTGCGCTTCTGCGATATTCTCAGCCCTGGACAATCCCCATTCAACCTTTCCACAAAGTACAGGCATCATATTGCCCCACAATGCTCTCACCCCCTCAACGAAGGAGGTCTTCCCCCTTTCAACGTCCCTTCATTGAAACTACAAATATCCCACCCAGTTCTTTACTGTTTGTACTCAGCCCACACACAATAAACACACATTGCCTGCCACAGCCCTGTGATTCGACTCTCTCCTCTTCCTCATCACCACTGCATAACTCTGTTAGGCCTACCATCAAAACGAGGAAGGTTCTTCAAAATAACAAGCATTCCTTCATATCACCTTAGGCAACTCACACAGGCACTGAAACAGGCCAGATCCTGAGCCCCCCTGTTAACCACCAAGGGCCAGCAGCTTCAAACGGAGCGGCATCACACCAATTGGTACTCACTCTACCACAACACAAACTCCCTCTCTCTCAAGCCGAAAGTAAGAGCCTTTTCCCTCCGCCTTCTCAATGAAACTCTCTCCTTTTGGGCCCTTGCCAATATTGCAACAACACAACCTCCCTCGAACATTTTATGGAAACATGCCCCATAACAGCACCAATTACCTTCCCCGCAATACAAATACTGCTCACCCCACCACCCAACTCAAATTGTGAAGTCTATTGAACTCTTGCGGGCAGCATGGAAGCCTCACAACAAAATCCTATTCCAAAAACTCCCTTCATCTGTATTCCCCAAGCTTGTACCCACTTTTATCACTCCTAACCCTAAAATAAATACCATATTCTCCCAAAAAAAAAAAAAAAAAAAAAAACGAGTTGCTTCAGGAGACAACAATCGGGAGAGTCAAGAAAAGGATCTGCTGTCGCCATCTATGCACGAATGAACATGTTCGCCATCTTCGGGTTAGCTAGTCTCTTGTTCTGCGAACGGCGGGTCTTCTGTTTTTGGGTATACCTTGTTGTTGTTGTTGTTGTTGTTGAAGAGTTCTCGGGGTGTGGAACAGTCAGGATCTGTGGAGCGGTGCTGCTGAGTGATATCATGTTGAGGACGGCGGATGATTGGTGGTGTTGTGTTTGTGTGGAGAAAGTCATCGTCATCGTCATCTGGAGAGTCCGGATCCGAAAAGAGCAGCTTGACAAAGAAGGATCTTTGACTTTCGAATTCCTCCTTATCATCTTGGCGTGTGGGCGATGCCTTCTTCTCCTCTGCACCAAACTCCCTCTTCCTTTGGTGCCTCAATGATGATGATGATGATGATGATTTCTGCGATTGTTTCACGGTGATCTTTTGTCGTTTGAGTGCTACCAACCGATCCCATTCCTGTCCAACCGCAGAGCGAGTTCTCTTGCGCTGCCCTCTCCTGATGGGAGTGGAGGTCTTTACCAAATTTGTTTGCAAGCTCTCATCTCTTTGCTTATTGATGCTTGGCTGGAACAACTCTTGGTGACCTTTGCTAGCAACAGAAGCAGTTGTTCGAGGAGGGGGAACACACTTGTTGTTGTTGGTCTCATATTGAACAAAGCACACATCTAGCACATCCGGGATTACATTTGCTAAGTTGTTGACAGAAGTAGGCACCCAGTCCCTGGTACAGGATTCCATACGTAAGGCTTAAAAAAAAATTTTTTTGGGATTTGGAGGAAGGAACGTACTTGTTCGCGTATCTCAGTGCTACAAATTCTTCTTTCTCCTCCTCGTCCTCATCTGAAGTCGTCGCCGCAAAAGATCCAAACGAGGAGGCTGGAGTTACTTCATCAAACATGTCTTCGAGCAGCTGTTTGAGCCACATGACAACCGCGATGGAGACCTCACTCGGGAGACCCCCAACCTTGTCCCCGGCGGTCTCAAAACACTCAAGCATCTTTCGTAAAACACGCAGCATCGCGCTGCGAGTTTCTTCAGACACTGTCACGAGGTATTTGTTCATGTCTGTTTAGGCGGGGGGGAATGATTGAGCATGTGGCCAGTTTTGGGTGTTGTTGTTGGCCCACCTTCAATAGCTAGTTCCTGGTGCACCGCTGGGAGGGGATTGTCTGCTGGGCTCGCGTGCAGACAAGCATCGACGCACAAAGAGCGCATCACATCGTCACGAAAATCTTTGACAAGGTGTCTGCGTTCCTCGCGGGTGAAACATAATGAGAGATGAGAGTACCCGGGATCAGGAGTTTTTTTGTGGCAGCACACAGAAGCTTCTTTGAGTTCTTCTTGTGGAGTGGCCTTAACATGTTGTTGTTGTTGTTGGATAGCCTTTTTTTTTGAAAAAGGTAGTTAGTTTGTTTATATTTTTCATTTCCCTGCTGTCACCCCCCCCCCCAAGTTACCTACCTGTGGCTTGGCGATCAGAAATCTTCTTCTTCGATGCATGCTTGCGCGCAGGTCGGCGCCGAGGATTTCTTGCGGCGGCGTCACTCGCACGCCTTCTTCAGCAGCAGCTGGTCTTCTGTTGCCTTTGGGATGACGGACACTCGAGATCATCGATAACAATGGCCATGAGGTAAACGATCTTTTTTTATCTATTTCAACTTCTTCTTCTCGGGAAGGGTGTGGTGGAGCAAAACGTTTTTGTTATGTGCTTGTTGTTGTTGATGTGGGATGAGTACCCAAAGACCAAATCATCTTCAGATCTGCTTGGTTTTTTCTTTTCTTCTTCCCTTTAACTCTTGCTTTCAAACAATTACCTAGTTCCAATTTTCAATGCGCGCAGTGTATTCCTCCGACCACAAATGAAGCTGCGATTACATTTTGGGGCTTAATTGTATATTAAAAACGAGCGGACAAACAAAAGAAGGTGTTCCCTTACACCACCAGCATGGGCGAACCTAACAAGGTCAAACAAGGACGGGCTTCAAAGGAACGCCTTCCTGTGCAACATCAGCAGCAGCAGAACTCAAGCCCTCACCTCATCGATTCTCGCATACGCATCGATCCAGCTCAGCAGCACGGGGAAGCCGTCAGAGTGCGTATCTCTCCTTCCGAGCTGGCGAACGATGTGCGCAACCGTATGCCAGCAGGATTGCTGGAAGCGAAGTACCAGCTTTCTTCCCTCGACTCTGAGGCTTCGGTAAACTTATGTGCTCAGCCTTGAGGTGTTAGCTAAAAATGTCTTCTTTTTTATTACCAAGAAAACCGTGCAACAGCTCTTGCGAGGTGATGCCTCGGCGGCGGAAAGACAGGGAGAGGAGGGGCTGTCTGGGGACCCTCAGGCGTCAGAAAGGATCTCCCCTGTAACAACCTATCTAGAGCGTCATCCTTCACGCCTTGCTGCGTGTTACACCCGGAATGAAAGAAAACTGCTCACCCACGATTTTCGAGACGAGGCGGTGCGTGCCCTTTGTCTGGAGGTATGTTTGGGAGCTCATGCGCGCCAGGAACATCAAGGTAGAAGAAGAAAGCATAGCTTGACTTTTTTGTTGTTTGGGAACCCTTATACCCATTTTAACCTCAAGAAGAAAATGAAGCCCTGTTTTCGTTCTTGACGGAACTGACGAGACCGATGCGAGAATTGGTGCTGGCTTTGCTGCGAAGGCTGGTGACTTGCTTTGAGGTCCACAAGGACATCGGGCTTCCCAGCGATGTCTCGACAGAGGTGTTGACTTGGGTGAAAAACTTGTTGCAAGAGCTTTTTGTCATCATCCCGCCAGCTACCCGGGTATCTCGTTTCGAAGCGAACAACCACCACCAACAACAACAACCCAGGCAAGCGCAGCGCTACGTTGGTGGGAGGAAAAGAAAAAGGACCGCCGCGCGTCCTGCGGTGCTTAAAAAGCCTCGCCTCCAGCACGAGGCAGGTGAAGCGAAAAATCATCATCATCTTGAAGATGTTTCACCAAGGGAATGCAACAACGCGATCGCCAGTCTGGAACCCATCCGAGAGGATCTCGTTTGTGCTCATGGAGAAGGAGAGGATCATCCCAACCCTTTGCCGTTTCCCTCTTCCCCTGATGGAGAAGAGGTTAATTTCGGGCGGGCTCAATTCCATGTTGATACCGCTTCCTGTGCGGGGGTGATAATCCCAGTCGGTCGGGACGCAGATGATTTGAAAGAGTTGAGCACCGTGGAAGAAGAAACCTCGTTCAACGAGTATATGCTGGCGAAGGAAGATGGGGAACTCTCCTTCGCTGAGGGGAAGAAGGTGGACGTATTAATCGATCCACCCGATCAGTGGGTAGAGGCACGGAAGGAGAACGATGAGTCGGGCTTTGTGCCTTCGAATCTATCCAGTCCCACGGCCGTCGTGAAAACGCTGGAACCCATGCTTTCCTTTGGAGCCCCGCAAGAGACGACGAGGAGCGAACTATGTTTGACGATGGAGGAGGAAAGCGGGGATACTCCTTTCTCAAAGGGCGAATGTCTGGTGCGATTAAACTGCGAGGGCTCGTCTGGGGAAGCCCCGGAGACCGATGGAAGCACAGGCGACCTCGTGCCATTGAATCCCCCGAAGCTCTCCGCGGCCACCTCTTCACCACCAGTTGTCATTCAAGAAACAATCACCCGTGTGGGAGATCCTGCTGCTGATGCGCAAGAGGTGCTCACGCACTCTGAGAAAGCTACTGAGGTGCACATGACCGCCAATCCGCCTGCAGAAACCGAGCTCACCTCAATGCAGCAGCCAGCAATCCCTGGTGTCAGGCAGAATAACGAAGGCGCTGAGAGGAATAGAGCCACGGGCCAGCGCTCTAAAATCCGTGTATCGTTTCCAACCAAACCAGGAGCTCACAGAGCTAAGAAGGTATCCCTAGCCCTCCCACCCTAGGGAGTGTCACTTATTCACATTCAAACATAGCGGCAAGGGCATGGTAAGCCTCTTACCCCAGAAGATCTGTTCCGGATGCCCTTCTCGCAACTTCGAAGGTTGGCTGAGCAAAGGGGGATAGATGTCGGTGGAGAAAAAGAACAGCTTGTCAAACGACTGCTGGCCATCAAAGAGTGAATCTTGATTGAAAAGCCGCTGGTTATGATGATGCTGCCGGGAACAAACAAAGCAAAGTTTTCGATGAGTTGGTGGCACTCGTGTAATAAGCAAGGTGCAATAGTGCAGGTGTTGGCTTGAACAAGATGATCCGGTGCCCACTTTGGTCATGATTAGTTGGTAGTACTAAGCCTCGGATGTGCTCTGTTTTTGAACTTGCTTCCAATCCAGCACCGTAAACAGGTTGCATGCTGCTTCTCTAAACAAAGCATTCTCTTGAAAACTGAGCCCACCAGCGCTACATGTTTCTCTCCAGGGCCAGATTATTTTTCAAAGCAATAAAAGACTCTGCGCTCTGACTAGGAGACCACATTTGATCACCCGTTAATGGAGGCAAGCAAGTTTTATAGAGCGGGCAGGTCAACGGCATATAGGCTGACTAAACAAAGCGGTCCGAATGGGGAGTCTCTCCGTTCTCGATTTCTGCGCCGAGGGAGTTGAAATTTTTTCGCACAAATTGTTGAGCGATCGAGGTGGTAAAAGGGCTCTCAAAAGTGGACATGCGCCATCTTGAACACTTTCTCCCCCCGACTTTCTGGCACTATTTTCATTATTTTACTTCGACAAGACAGCCTTAGCCGAGCTCAGGCCAGAGCTCTCTGAGGTACTGATGTCACCTCCCTTCCACCCCTCAATAAAAAAAAAAAAAAAAAAAAAAAAAAATAAGACCCCCTCATCTGTATCAAAGACTGAGATGCTACAAAAAGTTTAACCGTCAAGCAAGCGATGCTATATTAAACGGATGTTTGGCTTAGAATGAAAACACCTCTACCATTGTTTCATTCCTCATTTTGTATCTGCGGAGGAGGCCACTGGAATGAAAGGTGTTCCTGTCTCAAGGTCTCTTTGCAAACCCATCGCCATCCAGAAAGGCATGGCCTTGGCCCTGAATTGGGTGGCAGCCAGCATGCGCGAGCGTCCTCTCTGTCGGCACACGGTCGTCATCCCTTCGACCAGCCGCCTGCCGAATCCTTGTCGTCGGTAAGGTTTCTCGATGAACAGGCTATCTATCAGCATGTCCTTCGGATTGTCCGGCGCTTCGGTGAAGATGATGGTGCCGGTCACGACGCAAGCATTTTCGTCCCGCCATTTGCACCAGTCGTAGAAGTTGTTGGACAATCTCAGCAAGCCATCAGCTGTTGGTTCCAAAGGAGATCCTTCCTCGGGCCTCAGCAGGACATGCAACAAGATCCAGCGTTTGCCTTCTCCGTCCTCACCCGGTTCGTATAACACAAGAGCATCCTTGGCTTGCCTAGCATCTTTGCCCGTGTTCCCAGATTCCATCTCGACTCTTACGAAGATGTTTTTTAGGGCTGCGACTCTTATATATGTGTGTTAGAATAAGCTTAAAAACAAAAAAAATAAAAAAAAAATCAAAAAAAAATCACATACTTTCGGAATGCAAAGGGCAATATAAATATACACACCGACTTGCCTGGAGAAACTTTATAACATGGAACGCGCTTCAAAGGATATAGAGCATTACAAATCGCTCAAGCAAGGCACCGAGGAATGGTTGCAGGCGCGAAAGGATTTCGACCTCACCGCCTCCGAATTGGGTCCCGCCCTCGGTCTGGGCAGATTTCACACGAGGCTGCAATTGTATCGCGCCAAGAAAAAGGGCTCCCCGAAGAAAGAAGGCAAAGGCACCCAAAAGGCTTTCGAATATGGGAGGGTTCATGAAGCGGATGCCGCGCAGGAGTTTCAAAAGAGTTGTGCCTCGGGCTTCGTGTTGACGGAAACCGGCATCTGGCCTCTCTATTACGATTCCTTCTCGTTAGGAGTGAGTCCCGATCGACTTGTGATCGACCCCGAGAATGAGGGCGCCGTTGTTGGCACATACGAGGCCAAGTGCCCTGTGAGCGGCAAGCTGATGAACCCCCCTCACCCGGAGTACCTGTTGCAGGTCCATGCGCAGATCCAGGCGGTGGGGGTCCGCGAAGGTTATCTTCACGAGTGGACGCCGGAGAGGAGCTCGTATTATCACGTGCGCCGCGACGATCTCCTTTGGGAGGCCGTGATCAAGGCGGCCGAGCTCTTTGTGATCCGACACCTTCGCGAGGATGTCCCGCCGACCGACGAGACGGACCCAAGCATCTTGGACCTGTTGGGCGCCACCGTGTCCATGATCAGCATTTGACCCGTGAGCGCGTGTTTTTTGTGTGAAGAGAATAGAACAAACGTGAACCCTTTTCTCGCCTTCGCCCACATCGTTAAGGGTATAGGCACTGGTGACTATCTCTAATTTTTAGTATGTTAGAAGGCTGATTTGCACAGCAGACAACAAACACTAGTATCAAATACCTCAGCATCTTATTTTGCAAATAATCTCCTGCCCATCCCCAAATTTGCTTTGCAGTGGCGTTTGTGCTTTGAATTTACAGAAACCAGGGAGATTTTTGAGATCGGCTATTAATCAAACAAACAAGGACACCCTAGATTTGGGAGATTACCAACCACAAAGACTGTGAACACCTCTTAGAAGCTTATTCTTTGTTTTTTTTTTTGGAAGGCAGTGTTCTTGACCCCGCGCCATCCCTTTGTTTAAAAATGAGCACGTGTGGCCAAGAGGTCCAGGACGGCCACCCCGAAAGCGTCCCAGCTGGGAAACATTTTTTTTTTCTTCTGACTTGGCAAAAAAAAAAAATGACACAGCGGCTTCGGTGTTGCTACATCCAACTTCTGCCAGTTGCCGATCTAAATATATATTATGAAAAACGAAAGATAAAAAAAAGAGCTGGATTGGCCGGCTGACTCCGCAGCCGGAGGAAAAAAAAAAGGCGGTTAATCATTGTCATTTGTGTAACGAACTCGGTGTGCTGAAGAGGAGGGAACTCCGAAACGGCTGTACACACCTCGAAAACAATAAAAACAAGCTAGGGAAACCCGGCCATGGGCAGCTGGTAAGGTTTTCTCTTGTCGCGTCAAGTGTTGGTGGAGTGTTTTTGGTGAGACTCTTCTTACACCACCTTTGGCATTTCCGACACCCCCCTTTTCTCAAAAGAACCCAATATTGGTGCGGGACTACGGGATTTGATCCCTTGCTGTCTTTGTAACGAATAGGATCCTCTGTTCTCCTGTTGTGATTGGCACAAAACGCAACCGAGGCTCAGCTGACATTACCAAGCATCCCCGAGCCGATCACCACAGTTCGTCCTCACCAAAGAGCTTCCGTGGTTTGAGATCGAGGCTGTGCTGCTCGGGGCAGTTGGTTTTTTTATTTCTTCAGTCCCCAACAACATGCTGCCAAAACAGCGAGAGGCAGAAACCTTTCTTTTGAGATCCTGGTATGTCCTCTCCATGCAGGCTGGTTGTGGAGCCTCTGTCTCTCTCTTCCCCGACAGCGTGCATCAGATCAGCTTTCCCCTCGCCACTGTCCTCGGAGGATCAAAGTGCATCATGCTGCTGGAGATGGCGACCGCAACAAACTGAAAGCAAGGCTCGGCCAAACACAGAAAATATGGTGAGCCTTTGGGCAAAATAGGAACATAACACAACAAAATTTTTCGTTGACATAATATTTTTCTTTTACGACTATTTAGCCCGGAGAATCGCTGGTCTTTGGAGAGGCAGCAGCAAGCAAAACACATCGGATCATGCAAGAGACGAAGAGGAACCACCACCTTCTCAAAGAAAGCACTCGAGACCTGTCCGCGTCTGTGAAGCTTCCCGAAGAACCCCCAGCTTCTGGGCAAGAGAGGTGTCTCCTTTGCGAACAGCTTTTTGACCCCGATGAGGATTACGAACACGAAGAATGCTACAGATGCAAACGCCTCATGTGCTCGACCTGCTTGGACAACTACCCGGTCGACGGTGGACCCATGGTGCTCCCGAACATCAACCAGCTGATGGTCTGCTCTGCGTGCGTTGAGGACCTCGTTGGTCCAGCCCTCGGTTTTGAGAAATCGACCGTTGGTCACCGTGTGGTCTGGACAATGAAAGAATAAACAACAACACACCCAACATCCATCATTCAATTCCAGAATGGGATAGCGATGCGAGTGTGGTGGAAGCTAACTTGGATGTTTTTTTATCGAAAAGAAGATCAAAGGAAACGCAGGCGGGTGTGCTTCTTGATTGAATGAATGAATCCGAATTCATCATAATCGCAATGTGCCTCGAATGTTCCCGATGACAAACACTTGCCTCACGAGCTTCCATCAAAGAACGTTCTCCATTTTGGTTTTATTTTTTTTATTTTGCTTTTGACCCAACACGTATGTTAACTGCAAGCGGCAGATTGAGGATGAAGCGGGCCTGTTCTCGTTGCAGGAAGGAACACAGGGCGTGTGAGGGAGGTCTGCCCTGCAGACGCTGTGTTGCCTTGGGGTCTCCTGAGCGCTGCCACAACAACGACGACGACTACATCGAGCAGAGGAAGAAACAAGAAGGCCGTTGTTCTAGTCAAGCAAAAAGCCCCTCAATCACTGCTCCAACAAAACAAAAACCTGAGCTGGGAAGACAAGAGCAAACCTGCCCAAAGAAGCCTCACCAAAGCAGCACGCCCTCTTCTTCATCGTCGTCGCCACCACCGCAAGGATCCGCGATGCATC
>Ga0209935_1003361_pt1 | contig 16633 bp, 11 predicted proteins | sample ThiBio_1000_plan_2_FD_183958 | JGI IMG/M metagenome (GOLD analysis project Ga0209935, IMG submission 183958) | Wastewater bioreactor microbial communities from Cape Town, South Africa - Thiocy_cont_1000_plan (SPAdes) | ecosystem: Engineered > Bioreactor > Thiocyanate-remediating >... | reverse complement strand
CTCTCAACCAAGCAACTGCCACATGATGGCGACAGCTCATACCTCGTGAAGCGAGCGGTGATCCTGGTTGTGATTGTGGTTGTGGTCGTGATCGTCGTCGTGGTCGTGATCGTGATGGTTGTGGTCGCGATCGCGGTTGTGATCGTGATGGTTGTGGTGGCGATCGTGGTGGTTGTGGCTGTGGCTGTGGCTGTGGTTGTGGTTGTTGTGGCTGTGGTTGTGGTTGTGGCTGTGGTTGTTGATACTGTGATTGTTGTGATTGTGGTTGCTGTGGTTGTGGTTGTTGATACTGTGGTTGTTGATACTGTGATTGTTGTGATTGTGGTTGTTGTGATTGTGGTTGTAGATACTGTGGTTGCATATACTGTGGTTGCATATACTGTGGTGGCATATACGGTGGTGGTATATACTGTGGTGGTATATACTGTGGTGGTATATACTGTGGTTGTCGTTGCGTTTGTCGTTGGAGCTCTTGTTGGAAGTCTTGTTGGTACTCCTGTACGATACGCTGAATCTGCGCCACAAGCTCACGAATTGTGGCCTCGAGGTCCTTATCTTGGGCAGACATCTCAGAGCACACCACGCCTCGACGAGCGGCTTTGTCTTGCAACAGGGCGATGATGATGATGCGGTCTCCAACTGTGAGAGTGAGAGTGGGGCGTTGGAGGTGTGGCGGGCGAGTGGAACACAACGAATGGACCGAGGGAGTGGAAGGCTCAGCACAGTATGCTGAACCACCCCACCATGGCACGATGCCTCGCTGTTTCGATGATGCGTTGGCCTCTCTCGCGCGCTCGTGAATGATTGTGTCGTGAAGAGAGGTACACAGGACCACCATCAGTGTGGCAGATTTCGTCGTCGTGGTCGAGCAATGAAAGAGTTGGGATGAATAACTCAAGGCCTCGCGAAGGAGGAGATTTAGTAAAGCAATAACAGGCCTAGCCGATGCTTGGTTACCGTTGGGCGCTCTGCTCCTCATCACGTTCGTCGCCCTCCTCCTCAGGGAACAGCTCCACCCGCTGCGCCCTCACACGATACTTTATCTCTACCACACAGCAAATGGCAAAGAATACTGCTTTGTGGTGCTCGAGGCGACCTCGCCACACAAGTTTGAGCGCGAAACTGCTTGATATCGGCAAAGACGTTCTCGATCCGATGGCTGCGTTGTTCTCCAGCTCGAGTCGCGTGGGCTCTCTCGCCTCGGCGCTTGCGAGTAGGGCACACGAGATGGTCGGGTACTCCGATATAGCCCTTGTTCGCCAAGAGCTTCTCGTCGGGCTCCAGTCGTGAGAGAATTCCTGCGCGCGCTAGCGTCAGATCGTGCACGCCACTCACATTCAGTCAGGCAGGCGGTTAGAGCCAACAAATGCATCAGTGAGTGCAACACTCTTGCTTATGCTGATGTGTACCTCGCAGGTACTCCACAAAATGTGCGGCTCAGGCGTTGTTATTGTTACGACACACTCGCTTGAGTGCGTGGAAACCATGCTTGCCTGACCAGTAGCCGTGTTGCTCGCACTCGGGCTCCTGAATTCTGCATACCGTAGCATCGAGAGCAAGCGTTACCAGTTCTCTGGGAACCAGGTCGAAGCGCCGGTCGAAGCGATCATTACCGAATGTAAGACAAGGTATGTGGTGGTGGCGGTGGCGGTGGCGGTGGCGGTGGCGGTGGCGGCATGACGCGGCGATACTACACGCACAAGTGGATCTAGGCTAACGCGCTTACGCACCACATCTCGCACGAGTACAGCAAGAATCTCAGCGCCTTGCTTGGCCTTCTTGGACCATTGCGACGCTGACCCAATGCCAAAAGGACGGAACTCGGCTGTATCGTTGGTTGGATACACCTTCAAGAAGTACAAGGTAGCGGCGAGCAGCGCTGTCGGAATAGGCGAGATACGCAGTAGCTCGCTAAACTCGATATCGGTTACACCAAAGAACGCGAATCGAGGAGATGCGCCCTCCAACAAGGCGGCGCAACTCCTCGAGACCGAGGCGCTACCAGCAGACCGCGATGGCGTCATAACGACAAGGAGCGATATTGGTCACGGTGCGTTGTTGAGCAATAGCGGACAAGCGAAATGGGAACAAGAAACAAGGGGTGCGTATTGATCAGCGGCGGATGAATACGACACCCCTCGTTCCCCTATGGCGCACAGAGAGAATCCGTGGAAATTTGGCGGATTGCGTGCCATTTGTCGTAGCAATATCGCCAGGCCACCGAGATATTGGGAAAAAAGCTCCCTCCGGTCCACTCGACCTCCTGAGGACGCTCCTGAGGAAGAGTACGGCCGGTATTCATCCCCCCAGCCATCAATAGCCACGTGGCACCGTATTCATCTCTGTACCTTCACCATTTCTCCTATTTCCTCGCTCCCTCGCTGGCGCTCCCATCCTCTTACTGCTACGCGCGCAACTCTCGTAGGTATCGCTACGCGCTGAGATGTCTCTCGCAGGCCCGCTACGCGTACTACTACTACCACAACTACTCGCTCCAGCTCTCCGGCACGAGCGCTTGGACTCCAATGGTCCCCGCCGGCTGGTAAGGCCTCGACGTCGACCTCGACATCGTCCGCCAGAACTTCCACCCGAGCCCGCGGCAAGCCTCTGTCGCAAGAGAGCGTCAGCCAGCTGCTTACTAGCGTCGATGACTGAGCTGTACGTAGAAACACAAACCATCTAACCAGCGAACCGTCCACTGCCAGCGCCAAAGCACACAGATCGATGGCTGCGTGCAAGCGTTTCACATCGATTCACCGCTTGAGAATGATGATGATGATGACTTAACCACGCAGCTGGTGGTTCTTCTTCGCGACCAAGCCGCTCCCAGTAGTAATAACAATATCTCACGCAGTGGTTCCTTGTATGTCGAGGATTGCTCTTCTGAGGACGAGGCATCCAGCGACCCACTCGTACGAGGGGCTGGACCTCTTTCCTCCTCCTCGTAACAGCACGCCGTCTCGCAAGCAACGAGCGGCCTGCACCCGTGATGATGCGGTCGATCCTGCTGTCGATGATGACTACGCTCTTGGTGCTGCTATTGCAGCCGCCGACGCAAACGCCGACGCGCCTGCTGTAGGAGCTACGCGTAACTCTCTCGCGTCGCTTCTCATACAGTAATGAGCGTACCTTCGATGGCGATGAGCACCTTTACTTCGTTGGTTCGACTTCAAGATCATCCAAGAAGGAGGGCAGCATGGATTCGAGATTACGCTGCGCGAGGCCGTACGGGACGAGCTGCCCGAGCACCTACGCCCCAGAGTAAGCCATGGCCACTTCGTTCCATTGCCGACCAGCGTCATGAACCGAGTCAGCAAGCCGCACAGTAAGAAGGTTGGAAAGGATGTGACTAGTCTCCAGCTTACTCCCAGGCCAGACCGCTATGTGAATCTCGATTAGAGGCTCGCGATGTTGTTGTTGTTGCAGCTCTGGGTATCAAGCAACCATCTCGTTGTATGCGCTCCAAGCTGGGACGAAAGGACCGAATGAAACACGTTAAGCTCACAGTATTCTTCACTGCCCTCGTTGTTTCCAGTGCGCCCTTTTATTCATCCCTAGTGAATGTGGTACCACGCTACATTGGTACAACCCGCTGAGCTGCGAGTAGAAAGACACTTGCATGATCCCTCGCTGAATGTGCTCCAAGCTTTCCAGCGTAACAACTGCTCCTGGGTTCTCCCCAACCCACGCGTTTATTGCAGGATCAATGAGAGGAGAGCTATGCCGATGAGAGAGAGATTGATTGAGCTTGTGAAGAGCGTTGGGTTGATGCGTGAAAGTTCGACGGTTCATTTGCTTGTTGCCGCCGCTGTTGCCGCTGTTTCATATATCCGCTTGTCCCTCTTTAGCACGATGCAGCACCAACAACAACAGCAACGCACATGGATTGTGGTTGTGTTGGCCCTCGTGTGTTTGGGTTGTGGGTCCGTGCGGGCTGATCCTCCCTATGACTGCCAGTACACTCCTCCGCAAGGGCAGAAGTGGGAGAAGGTACGCGAGCGCGATCGTCTCGCGTTCCTTGTGTTGCGGAACTGATCTTCGAAATGGGTCGTTGTTTATCACTCACACAATCGCAGTATGACTTGTCAAACATGTGGCGTAATGGATCTGCAGGTCAGACTGACTACATTGCCATCTTTCCAGATGATGGCTCGACGTTCTACGTGTATGTTTGAAGTTCAAACGACAACGACGACGAGCGCGCACAGCTCACGAGTCCAAACGTAAATTGATGCGTTTGTGTGTGTGACAGCAACGTGTGCGGCGATACCGTCACCACCAAGTGTGTCAACAATGGAGTATGCCAAGTCACTGCGACCCTGGTGTACGGCAATGGAAATGCCGCGCTTGCGACGTGGGCCGACTACCGTATGGATATGATGAATGCGCCCCAACACCTCCTTCTCAGCAAGTGAACTCATCATCACTACCCCGTGCGGTATCGATCGAGCAGCAAGTGCTGGAGTGCAAGGTGTGCAGATCGTGTATCCCGAAGGGTCTGGCGCACGTTGTCCAGGGAATGTTGTGCGCAAGAGCATCCTCAACATCAGATGCTCCCCCGCGGCTGGCGATGGAGTGATCGATTCCATCTCAGAGTCGTCCACTCCTCCATGCTACTACACAATCAGGTTCGTCTTATTGTCGCTCTCGGTGCGACGCAAGAGCCGTCTCGAGCTATTTACAGTGATTCGGTGTTCGAACGAACAAGGTTGCTGACCGATTGTTGCGCTGCAGCATGCGGTCCAAGTGGGCGTGTCCCATTCAGCAGACGCCAACCAACCCTCTCCCACCCGCTCAGCGTACGTGCTCCCCAATCGATCAATGCTCTTCTCGATATACTCCCTGAATTGACGCTCATAACACAGGAAATTCGTTGGTCGACTTGTTCAACGCATTGGGCGGCTACAATTGGGTATCCAACACAGTACGTGCAATACTTTTGCCAGCTTAGTGGTCGTTGTGAGTGTGGCAAGTTGATCAAGTGATTGACTGCGCGTGGTGACATTGGGTGACACAGGGCTGGATGTCTGGAGATCCATGCCTCAATGACGTACGTTCGCTCACTGGCAAACTCTCATTCTACCAAGAGTACAAGTATCATCTTGCGCTCACACAAACCAGTGGCTTGGCATCACTTGCGAGCTCATGTCCAACCAACAAACTACCGTGACTGAAATGTACGTTGCACTATTACGCCTCCGTGTGAAATGGAGAACTCTGACCCAATCTCGTCGCAATGCAGCAAGCTCGACACAAATCACTTGGTAGGGTCTCTATCCAACTGGACTGTGCTGAACCTTCCAGATCTCAAAGTATTGTACGAATTTCCGATACTCGTGTTGAACGAATAGGTTGGATTGTGTACTGATTACTCTGATGGTTGATATCCACCTCAGATCATTGGCCGGCAATCCATACCTTCGAGGCTCGATTCCCGCATCAATCGGCAGTGTGTTCCCAAGGCTGGAGGCCATGTATGTCTCTCTCTCTCTCTCTCTCTCTCTCTCTCTCTCTCAATCTAATGGACTCACTGATCTCAAATGGTGTTGGAATGGTGTTGAAATGGTATGATTGTACTGCAAAGTCACCTTTCGTTGTGCGGAATCGAAGGAACGATTCCTTCGTCGCTTGCTTCACTGAGCCACTTGAATTACCTTGGGTTCGTGATTGATCATTGAACCCGTTTCTCGCGTATTGAAACCTCACTCACCTCTCTTCTTGGTGTTTCATACCCAAAGACTTGCCTCCAACCGACTGAGCGGCGTATGTTCTTTATCAGAATGTCAACTATCAAAGATTGTTGAGAGAATGAGAAAGCCGGCGATGGCGAGTTCGATCTTGTGTGCTGCGGCCCTTCAATGCAGTCGGTTCCTTCGTGGTTGAACACACTACCACGACTACAGGAGGTGTTGCTGTACGGGAACAAACTCACGGGGTCAGTACCACCTCAAGTTGGAAAGGCGCTCAGGATTCTTTCGCTTGGATCAAACTTGCTTTCGGGAACCGTTCCTTCTTCATTTCTATCGTCATCCTCTCTCGAGTATCTGTACGTTCGACCCCACCTCAAAGCAAGAAGTTCATATTAGTTACTCATTTCTTCTCTATCTCTTTGTCTTGTACGCATCCAATCGGATGCCAGCGATCTTTCACTCAATGGTATGTCAGAAGTTGTTTGGTCTCTCTCGTAATCCTTTCTTGATTCCTTACGTCCCGGCGAGGCATCATAGAGTTGACAGGAACGTTGCCAAGCTTGTCGGCCATGTCGGCAAGTTCCTACATTCGACTGTCTGGAAATCGCCTCTATGGAGCACTTCCTCAGATCTCGAGCTCGGTCGTGTTAGACACCCTGTACGTGTGATTCTCGTCTGTTCGTCGCCATTACCAACACCGACACTCACACGTGCTACAGGGACCTCTCGTTTAATGGGTTCAACTCGACCATTACTCAGAGCTACAGCTCGATCAAGCACTTGTCACTCTCGAACAATGCTCTGCAGTCGCCGTTGCCTCAGTTTCTTCGGTCTCAACCAGAAAATCAATCAGTGTTGCTGATGAATAATTCTTTCGCTTGTCCATTGGTGCGCTCGGCTCGGGTCCCTCGATAAATCAAAGAATTTGAGGAGTAAATAACTCACATTTCTTGTGTGATCGTCATGCAGCCAACTTGGTGTAGCAGTCCTCCGGCAGGAGATGGCTCATGTACTCCATGCGGTATGGCGCGCTACTTTTCTCTCTCTCTCTCTCTCTCTCTCTCTCTCTCTCTCTGCCCTGTCGAGTGTAGACAGATAACGATCAAATATGGCCTGAAACCAACTGACGTTGTCGCGCACAACAAATATGATCGCGCAGAGGTTCTGTTGTGCTGCGTGTACTCGAACACGGCAACAACATTTGCGCTGTGCGCGACGGTAGTGTGCCCAAGCGTACCAGGATATACTCTCAAGTCCGGCGCCGAAACCCAGAACTGTCTTCAGTGCAAGGCGATGCCGCCAGCATCGTCACATACGTCGGTTGTGGTCCTCAACGACGCACAGGCTTGAAGTCATCCTTCAATCCTCCCTTCCTTATCCTATCCTATCCTATCCTTCCTCTGAGGAAGACCATTCGCGCAACGAGAAAATCAGTAATCAACTCTGCCCTCCAAACCACTCCAAACGCATCTCACTGATGAGTGCTCAAGAATAGAATGATGATCGAATTTCGGTACCTTGAATAAAGCGTACGCGACACGAATCTGTCGCATTCGATGAGAGATATCGCTCCCTCGCTCTGGTTGGAAGAGAGATACTTGTGCTCGAGAGTACGTGTGTATCGTCGCACTGCTTCTGCGATTCTCAGACTTGTGCGAGTAACGAAAAAACTCTATTGAATTGAGAATCTGTCTATTAATCCATTGATCAAACGATCTAAACAAAGATGAGCATCGCGAGCCAAAGCACATCGACAATCAGGAGAGCCTCGACATACAGCTTCCAAATGTACACTGCCACAAGCACCGACACAAAAACCACCACTGCCACAAGCACGCCGACCATGATCTTGAGTTTCTGGATTCGTTGCATTCGACGCCACACGAACCACACTGACTTCATCGAAGGCAAGTACTCGGCCAGATACTCGTACAGCAATCGAGCCCCCGCCACGGCCACGAACAGCACGTTCACTGCCGACAAGGCCCATGCTGCAATCGACGAGTTCCAGTCCTCGTTGCCCATGATTCCGTTCGATGCCACGGCTGCGAACGAGATCAGCAACACCGACACGCCCGTCACCTCAAGTGTCGTCTCCCACACTCGGCTGTACGGCTGCATGAATACTTGCAAGATGATCGAGCCGGTCAAGATCGATGTGATGCATGAAGAGTAGAACGGCGTTCCACTCGGAATCAACGTGTGCACCAACGACAGAGCCATTCGCCGGAACAACCACACAATCTACACACCAACCGAGTCAGTTGTTATTCATCACCAGATCAGAGACATTGGTCAACTCTCGACGAACCTCGAACCAAAAGTAGTGTGAGTTGAGGCCGGCAACGAAGAATCGAAGGTAATGAGATTGCTTGGCTTCCTTGTCAGATGATGACCAGATGTGACGAGATCGAATCAATAACACGATGAAAAGTACTGGAATGCCGATAATGTACAGTGCTCCAAAGGCAATTGCTGCTCCAACGAGCTGACGCCACTCGGGGGAGAGAGTCATGCTGCATTGCAGCCATGGAATCGAGCTCATGAACGAATTGTCCGGATCCTCGAATACTGAAGGCGAGCAAGTAAAGACCTCGAGGATCTTGGCGGTCAAGAAGGCCAACATCGAGTACAAGATGAACAATCCTGCCTCGAAGCAGCTTGCTGCGAACGGCAATCGTCGAAGCCATGTTGTGTGGTGTGGTTGTTGCTCATCATCAGCAGCATCAACCAATCGCTCAGTGTCATCATTGCTGTTGATGGATAGGTCTCCTCCAAAGATTCTCATTGACCTCGTTTGGTCGCCATCGTCGTCGCTCATCAATGATGAGGATGACTTTCTCCTCCTGACACTGGCAGAGATCTCTGGATCAGTGAAGGCCTCTCGCAACGAAATGTTGCGTCGTCGAGCCTCTCGCCAAATCGACACTGCCTCTCGTGCTGCCGTCACCAAGATCACCAACGGCAGCAACAACATCACTGGATACAGCATCGACAGCAAAAAGTCGGCCACTGGCGATTGGAGGAATGGCATCAAGCACTCGGCCGATCGAATGCCAAACAACTTTGGGTTCGAATGGTAATACGACTGTGGCAGTGTGGTCGGAGGTTGCAGTGGTGGTGATGCAGCACTGCCGCCGCTCACCACGCCAAAGAAGCCAAACATGTCGCTCACTGCTCTCGAGAACACTTGATTGTTCAACAAGGCCGTCATTTGCACAAAGAACGACAGTGTCTTCTTGGTACTGAACTCTCCCGATCCAACGCTCGAGTTCCAACACACCATTGCCAAGAGTGTGGCTGTCACGAGCATGATCTCTCGAAACCACGATGGCCCTTCCTCAATATTGATGCACTCCTTGCCGAGTCGGAAGAAGCACATTGTCTCGTTGTGGAAGCATCGAGAGCACAATCGATCCGTGTATCCAAGAGAGCATTGCGACTCGGGATCCCACACTTGGGCTCCATCCGTCGAGGAAGAAGAGTTGCCATCAAGAGAGCTGAGAATCGGTCGGCATCTCACGGACCAAGTTCGATTCGACACCTCGAACGATCGAGTGCATTCCGCTTGAAGACAGCTCTTGGCCGTGTAGCACGGAATCAAGTCAGTTGGATCAACGAGACCGGGTGACAACCACAGTCCTCGACTCACCGAGAATCCAGTGTCTTGATCGTTGATCTTGACACATGGAAGATCCGATCCAACCGGACATGGCTTGCATGGTTGAGCATCTGCCAATGGAGTCGATGGAACCGACACCAACGAATACTCAGCCACTTGGCACGTCTGACATTCGATTTGCGCCAAGTAGTATGGCGGCGGACATGGCAGCAACGACACACTCAATGGCGCTGATCTGACTGACGGGATCAATGGAGTGAGACCCACCTCGAGCGAGATCGAGATTGGCAGTGCGATCGAGAGGTGATCGCGAGATAACGTGAGCTTGACTCGCCGGAACTCAAAGAGGTTCGAGTCGTCCGAGAGCAATGTCGAGTTCTCGCTCTGGCCGCTGTCGTACACTGCTCCTGCGAGATCCACAGCAAGCACTGTCGCAACGAGATCCTTGCGAGCCACCGTGTTGTTGGCGTAATCGACAAGCCGAGCTGCAATGTTGAACAATCGACCAGGCCACAAGGCCTGAATCTCGAGCAATGAAGCCGAATCTCCTTTGACGAGCTCCATCTGCTTGAGCACTGCAGCGACGTTCGATCCGTATGCAGCTTCGTTGTGTTGCACCAATGAAGGATCTTGAATGAAGTTACTCATGTCACTCGAGTCGCTGTCGATGAACACTGCTCCTCCTGTCACTCGAGCGACGTTGTGCTCCATCGGTGATGAGTCGATGACACTCTCTGGGGATAGATCGGAGAGGAAAAGAGCTCCTCCAAAGTCGGCCGAGTTCTCGGTGAACGATGAGCTCTCGATTCGAATGCCAGCCGTCGAGTTGAGGAAGATTGCACCGCCTGTTGATGGTGTTGCGACACTCGTCGATGAGTCTCGTATCAGTGAGGCAGAGTTGTTTCTCATGGTCACTTGATGCAAGTGAGCCACTTGATCTTGTTGTCGAGCAATGGCAACAGCTCCTCCAGCAGCGACATTGAGTCCTCGAGCTTGGTTGTGCTCGAGTCGGGTGGCTGAGATCGAGCAAGATCGGAAGGACGAGACTGCTCCTCCTGTCGCTCGATCTCCTTCGACAATGTTCGAGATCATTGTGCAGTTCGTTGACTCAAAGTCGATGAGAGAATACACTGCTCCTCCTGAGACGATTGTTTGAGAGGCTACAGAAGAAGGTGACGGAGATGAGGCATCTGAATGATTGGAGACTGAAGCAAGATTGAACTCGAGCTCCGAGTCTTGCAGTGAGACTCGGAACGAGTAGATTGCACCTCCCAAAGAGTATGCCCGATTTTCAGCTGAATGAGGAGATCCAGCAACTCCAGCAAGGGCCTTGTTGTGTTGGATCGTGCATCGAGTGATTGAAGGAGAGATCGACCATGCTGGAGAGTACACTGCTCCTCCGAAAGCATTGCCTCCATTTCCTCCAAGCTCTTGGTTAACGCCTTCCGGATTCAAGTTGTGAGAGTCACTTCCGCGACCTCCTTGTGCAACATTCGAGATGAAATCGGAATCAATGATTGAGAAGTCGTTGCCGATTGACCATTGGTCCAAAGTGTCGTCCTCCTCGGTTAGGGCAATCGCTCCTCCATATCCATGTCCTCCATGAGCAGTGATGGATCCCTTCCGTTTGGAAGTCAAGCTTGCATCTCCTCCAATCACCGAGTTCGAGATCATTCGAGACCGCGAGATCGAGACTCGACTCTTGGAACTCGAAGGGCTGCTCGACTGAGACATCTCCATCAACAGCGCTCCTCCGGCTGATGTGAGACTGTTTGCTCCTCGAACTTGGTTGTTGTGGAATGTGACATTGTGAATCAGCCATGACGAGCTCGATGGAATGTCGACCGATACCGCTCCTCCATGAAGAGATGCAACCGAGAGAGGCACGTTGATGGCCGAGCCTGCTGCTCCTGCTCCTCCAGTCACCATGTTCGATTCGAACTCGCTGTGCGAGATCTCGAACTGATTTGGTGCCGAGCTCGAGATGATCGAGGAGGATGAGACAGCAGTACTCGAGATCCTCAATGCTCCTCCGCTTGCTCTCACGCCTCCTTCGACATGGTTTCCAATGAACTGTGAACGATCAATCAACAATCGATCGCCATCGAGAGAGTGAGAGATATCGAACTCGAGATCGAGGCATCCTCCATGAGCTTCTTGGTTGGTGTTGCTCGTGCTTGTCGATGGCGATGTTGAAGATGACACTGCCAAGCAGCTCGAGCATCGAGAGTCTTGGTCGAGAGTGAACGACAAGATGAGAGATGCATGAACTGCTCCTCCTGATGCCTTGCTTGCTCCTGATGACAAGACCTTGCATCGAGTGATGTCAATCTCCGACCACCAATGAGTGTTCGATTCGATCATTGCTGCTCCACCAAGAGCCGAGGCGATTCCTTGATTGATGACTGAGCTCGAATCGAACGTCACTCTCTCGAGTTGAGAGTCGGTTTGTGAGAGATACATCGATCCTCCCAAGCACATGCTCTCGACGATCTCCGTGTCACGGCACGCCGCAGAGTTGTTGAAGAATCGAGAGTCCGATACTTGGAAGTTGCTTGATTGAGCGGAATTGGAGGATCGCACACTGTTTCGTCGATTGTTCGATTGAGAGAGCGAGGACAACATCGCAACAGCTCCTCCTCCAGCAACTCGAAAGTTCGATCCAATCACGGCATTCGATGTGAGATTCGAGTTCGAGAGGGTGAGCGAGCCAACATCCATGCAGCACACAGCTCCGCCAATCGATCGAGCCTGTCGAGACATGATCGAGTTGTGAGCGATTGAGCATCGATCGATCGACACTTCTGCTCGAGAAGCTCGGATGAACATGGCTCCTCCAAGAGCTTCAGTGTTGGAATCGATTCGATTGAGATGGAGCTCGCTCTTGATCACTGAGATCTGCGATGTGCTCGTTGAGTCGCCTTCTAGTTTGACATACAGTGCCGCTCCTTGTGCCGATTCTGAGGCTGCGAGATTGTGAATTCGATTGTCAACGAACTGAGAGTCCGAGATTGCAAGACCAATCGACTGTGTGGTTGAGATGAACAATGCTGCTCCTCTTCCATCTTCTTTTTCTCCCGAGTTGGCGCTCGTCACAATCGAGTTGTTGATGAACTTGCATCTCTCAATCTCGATCGTTGATTGAATGGTCTCTTGCCACGAGTTGGAGCTGCCAGATTGAGATTGAATGCAGATTGCTGCTCCAATCGTGCTCGCTGTATTCTCCTCGAATCGAGAGTCGATGATCTTGACCTCGGTGGTGAATGACGAGATGGCAGCACATGATCGAGCCGAGTTGTGAGTGAATGAACAATCTTCAATCACGACTGCCGAGTGGCTCTCGATGCGTAAGGCTCCAAAGTCTGATTGATCTGGTTCTCCGCAGTTCAAAAAGTCGATCTCTCTCAACGTCACGAACGAGTTTGATAGGAATGTTATTCCTTGATCGTGTCCGCAATCAAAGATCGCTCTCGGTGCCGAGGGAGAGGAAGGTTCGATCGTGACGTTGAACAGAGTGGTTTGGATTCCAGCAATGTCTCGTTGTCGGAATGGAGTCGGCGTCTGAAGTAGGTCGCCTCCCGATGCTGTCAATGATGAGGTGATGAGAAGAACTCGAGCATATCCTTGTGCTGAAACGACATTCAATGCTTGAGCCAATGAACATGGATCGTCGAACGAGCAGGCTGCTGTCAATGACGATGGCGATGATGAGGCACTTTGAGGTTGAGCAAACACAATCAAGGTCAAGTTTCCTGTGCGATCCTCGATGAAGGCATCGGATGCGGTCACGAGCTCGCCTCTCAAGAACACTGACACGACATACGATCCACCTTGTCCCTTTCGAGCAACATACGAGCACACATACTCTCCTGTTCCGAGATCGGTGATGTTGGTTGGGAGCTCGATGATTCCTTCTGAACCGACGACTGACGCTGTAAAGTCATCACCTCCTCTCGTGAGATTGTTGCCGAACGCATCGATGGCTTGGATCGAGAAGCTGATCACGACGAGTGGAGCATTCACCAATACTCCTCCTTTCAATCCATCTCCAAACGATCGACTCATCGTGGCGTTGGCAGCTGCTGGAACGACATTGAACTCAAAGTCTTGAGTCGATGGAGCTGGAACAGAGTTGAGAAAGAGAGATGCATTGTATGATCCTGCCTTGGTCAGCTCGGGGACCGATCCGACAAACTCATATCCTCCATCACCCGAGGTCGAGAGCGGGTACAAACAGTATCGGTTGCTTCCGAGACCCTTGATCGAGAGTGAAAGTGAGCAGTTTTCAGGAGCGATTGATGTGAGTGGAGATCCACAATAGTCAAGGGCACACACTTGCACAGTAGCTGATCCTGCGACAGTCGAGTAGTTGGAAGGTCCTCGAGCTCCAGCAATCACTGGCACATTGCGGAGGAATCGAGATTGATCGATCGAACAGCTTGCTCCTCCAAATGCAATTGAAGCATCGATGAGATCGGTGCTATCCTGAGAGGAAATGATCGAGCAGTTGGCGAAAGTCCACTCTCGCCATTCGGAAGGCGCTGCCATCGCGGAACCTCGGAAACCAAGAGCAACGTTGTACTCGAACTCACAGTCCGAGATCGAGCCGTTCTGATGCACATGGACAACTCCTGATCGAGAAGCGCTGTTTGATATGAAAGTGCTCGACTCGACTCGAAGGATCTTTGAGCTCACAGCTGCAGCAATGGGAGCGGAGCAGTGGTCGAATGAGGACTGGGAGATGGAGGCCTGAGACTCGGCAAACACAGCACCTCCAGCCTTGGATGCAGTGCAATGCGAAAAGGTCGAGTCGATGATGGTTGCTTGATCGCCGCTGTAGATGGCGCCTCCTTTCTCAAGGGATGTGCAGCGGATGAAGGTCGAGTTAATCGCAATTACTGATTGAAAACTAGCAAGAGCACCAGCATCAGGTAACCGTGTCGAGCACGAATCGAACTCGGAGGAGTTGCACAAGACAGCGTCGGTCCCCCAAATGAGCCCTCGTTCCACTTGATTTTCAACCGGCTTGCTTGTCATTGCAGTACAATTCTTAAACGAGCAATGGTTTAGCAGCACAGTACCGGTTGCTTGTACCAAAGCCATGCCGGCCGAGCAGTTTTCCAGAGAAACTTGAGTAAGCTCGAGCTGATCGCCTCGGAAAAATGTTGTTTGGGGATAAAATTGGGAGTCATGCAGGCTCACGTTCAAGGCGATAACCAATGGGCTCTGGAAAAGAGAGTACACGTAGTTATGTCCTGGAATACTGTATCCTACAGTGATGTTGTGAAAGCTGCAGCTCTCAATAATTAGCTGACTGCCGGCAGAAAATGTTGGCCAGCCCTCCTTGCTCGCGCTGATATCACGAAATTCTGATCGCCGTATTTCAGCAGACGCTGTGGTTACGAGTTGCAAGGATGGTCCAATGATTTTGCAGTCAACCACGGAAATATTGATCGGGTGGTGCTGATTCGTTTGCAAGTAGGTTGTCGACAGTACGGTACTACTGTGGAGAACGAGGTTTCCGTCGAATTTAAGGGGAGTGAATGTCGAGAAAATCCTTGAGCCAATTACACTTGTCGAGCCTCCAATGTACGGCACATCCTCAATCGTGCAATTATCAAATGCTAAATTTGTTGCGGCGATTGAGGAGACGTTTTGGAACACGCAAGTGTAGAAGTAGAGGTGACTGGTTTCAGATGATACAGAAGTAACATTTGTGAACCGAGTGGCAGTGTAGGTAATTGGCCAGAAGCTATGGAACACAGCTCTTTGAACATCCTCGAATACGCAATTTTGAACACTGCGAAACGCGTCCACTATTGAATTCAACACTGGCGCGGTACTGTGATGACCAATAAATGAACTATCTACGATGTCAAAGTTGCCTCGGATGCTTGTGGCGCCAGTTGAGTTGAGGAAAGTGCTCCCTTTTATCGATCCACAGCCGATGTTCACGTGGCTAAACCCCTCACCTCTGTTATACGTATTGATGGCAGTAATGTTGTAAAGGTCGGTGGAGCCAGCACCGGACGAGATCAATGTTCCACCCGTTTGAACTCGAAAGCAGCCTGACTCATCGGGAAGGCCAATCAAGAAGCAATCCAAAAATGTACAGTTATGCACGACCAGTCTGGTCGGAGCATCGACGCACACAGCTCCCCCCCAAAGACCAATGCTCCGATCAATCGCCCGCGCTGAGGCGCCACAGCGTTCAAAGACCGTATCAATCATCGAGATGGTATTGCCTCCCGAGTTCTCCACTCGGACTGCTCCCCCGATGCCGTAGCTCTCTGCTCCCGACGTTGGGATAATCGTTGCAGTGCAGTTGAAGAAGTAGCACCCCTGGAGAACGAACGCGCCGTGGGTAGAGATCACAGCGGAGGCCCGACAATGCTCAATCCTCACTCCACTGAGCAAGCCACCAGAACGAAACACCAGCGCTCCAACCTCATCGCGAAGCGAGCACTCGATGATGGTGAGTGCGCGACTAGCACCGATGATTGACACTCGCGGGAACGAGAGTGCTTCAGCCGAGTACCTCCCCTCGGCCATCCGAATCGTATCTCCATCGACCAACGAGAGATTTCCAGCGACCCACGAAAGGGATCGACAGGCATCGTTCCAAGAGCTGCCGCACTGCAGCTCGTCGACGCCAGTTGCTGAGTCAACGAACACGGTCCTTGCTGGCGTGTCGTCGCAACGCACAACCAACACAACCAGAGCCACCGCCACCACGACGCGGTACACCCAACCACAGCCTCTCGCGCAAGCCATCCCGCAGTACCACAGAGCGTAAGCTGTGTTGTATCAGCGAGTGTGCCTCCGACTTTTTGTCGTGCTGTAGCGACGAACAGAGAAAGATGGGCCCGACACGAAGCGAAACATGCGCGAGAGATAAGGACACGAGACAACGAGGCGCGCACGGTGCGAGTCCGACAAAAATCTATAGAGGCAGGAGAGCGTACCCCACTCGAGCTCGCCACTGCTTGACCCCCTTGAAGCCTGGGCTTGCTTTGCTGAGCGCGTACAAATCATTAGTATGCGATACAACTCTTGATTGATAGATAGCAATCATAAACTCTTGACATATTGATGTGTATTATCGTTTCTTGTTATTATGTACATTGGACATTCAGCGCGAGAGAGATGAAACTCATACAATTCAACCAACATATTGATCAACAACCTATCTACCTATCTATCTATGAATGATAATCATCTGGATTTACCATTCCAACTTCGAGTTCCGCTGTCCTTGAGTCGATGCTTCGTCGACGTCGTGGTGCTCGCAAGTCGTTACGTAACCATCGTCGATACGGTG
>Ga0209935_1003359_pt1 | contig 16652 bp, 26 predicted proteins | sample ThiBio_1000_plan_2_FD_183958 | JGI IMG/M metagenome (GOLD analysis project Ga0209935, IMG submission 183958) | Wastewater bioreactor microbial communities from Cape Town, South Africa - Thiocy_cont_1000_plan (SPAdes) | ecosystem: Engineered > Bioreactor > Thiocyanate-remediating >... | reverse complement strand
CACACACACACACACACACACACACACACACACACACACACACACACACACACACACACACACACACACACACACACACACACACACACACACACACACACACACACAAACGCACACACGAGAGCAGCCTCTCGCGAGCTGACGTACCTGCGACCTTGGTGATGGTGTTCTTCTTGTCCTTGGCGAGCTTCTTGAGCTCCTTCGCGTCGATCAACGCCTCTGTTTAGCACACGAATACACGAACCAATACACACGCACACACACGAGAGAGTGAGAGCGAGCAAGCGTGGATGCGATGAGTATTAATAGCTGGTCCGATCGTGATGGCGATGACGATGGCGGCGACGATCTAGCGGCTGGCTCTCGACGATAGGTATTGATAGAACACCAAGCGCTCGTGTCGCGCGAGATAGACCGAGACCGAGAGCGAGCGATACCGATGCGCTATCATCTATCCGCGAGAGAGAGTGTGTGTGTGTGGTTCGAGCTCACGCGAGCGCCAACATCACGAGCATCACGAGAGCGACATCGACATCGACACCATGCACAAACTCTCGCAGCTTCGTCATGGCTTGCTCGCAGTTCCAGCACCACTACCAGCAGCAGTAGGGCCTTGGCGATGTGGTCGTCTTTCTCGCGCTCTCGCTCTCTCACAGACACACATGCGCGCGCACGAACCTCGCGAGCCCTTGAGCGCCTTGGCCGACGAGCCGCTGCCCTTCTTGCTACCGATCAATCGAGCCGCCATTCGTCGATTGGCATCGGGGCTCAAGGTCGACGACATGGAGGACGACGACGACGACGAGCCACTCGGCGGCGAGGTACCGAGGTCCCTGGCGCTCTGGTCGGGCGACGTCGGGCGCTTCTGCGCAAAGACCGTCGTGGTCGGACTCGACGGCGTCTTGCTCTTGGCCGTGATGGCTTGCTGCCAGCTCGAGCCACTGCCGCTCGACGACTTCTTGTGGCTTCCCGGTGTTGCCGATGACGAGCTGCCGGTCGATGTGGGAGGCGTGGCCATGATCGAGTTGGGTCAGGGGTTTGGGGTTGGGGGGTTTCGGGGTTGCTCGATGAATCAGAGGTACGCGATGAGCATCGCGCGCCTCGATCGTCGAGGCTCGAGAAACACAGCGGTTATGAGAGTGGAACGAACGAGTAGCGAGAGTGACTATGAGTTGATTGAGAGCGAGGGGAGGACGATGACGACGATGATGACGAGAGCTTCCCTCCCAAGCAAGCAAGCAAGCAACCCCACACAAGAGAGAGAGCGTGTGTGTGCGTGTGAGAGAGGAGAGGCCAACAAGCAACAACAAGCGACAGCAGCATCAGCAGAGAGTCAAAGCCTCCTCGTCGTCCTCTCGTCAATTTACCGGCACCTGTCTGTCGGACCTCGGTGCTGCCAACCATCGCACTCCCCAGTAGGTACTTGCCGTGCGTGAGCAGCAGGCTTGCTGAGCGTGTCGATGCTGCTCTCGGGGAACCTATCCACACGGGCCTCCAACATCCCACAGCACTTCTCGCTCTCACGCTCTCTGTGTGGTCGATCGGATCGATCACGCGGCTTAATCGCCCCTAACACATCACATTGCTTCCGGACATAACGACACCAGTTCGAGTTCTCGTTCGTCGCGCCCAACTCGACCAAAGCCTCCTCACCGATCAACGACTCTCGACACGACACGTGATTGGTCTTTTGTAGTATATTGCACATGGGTTGGGTTGCGGCTCGAAGCTCGAAGGTCGAACGAGCGATAGACTCTGCGGTGACACGCCGCTCTCATCGATTCAGCAACGGCTGCTCGAGGCATCGCAGCCAGCTCGAGAGCGAGAGGTCGGTCGCGTGGCTCAGGTGGTGGATCGGCCGATCGTTGCCGACTACGAGCACGAGGTCCTGGTCGAGCAGACGCCATTACTGCACTCGCGGATCGTTTGGCACGTACGACCCGGCTTGCTGCGCTGGTTCTGTTGACGATGCTGCTGTTGCTGTTGTTGCTGTTGCTGTCGGCCACCACTGGCACCGCCACCACCGCCGCCGCCGCCACCGAACCAGTTGTTGAAGAAGCTGCCAAAGCCACCTCCTGCCTGCTGCTGCTGTTGCTGCTGTTGTTGCTGACGCTGTTGTCGGCGCAGCATCTCGAATGGGTCGAATCCAGCACCGCCACCGCCGCCGCCAAAGTGGAACTGGAATCCTCCACCTCCAGGCGCACCGCCAGGGAAGCCATGGAAGTGGTGTGCTTGCGGCTGTTGCTGGCTGTTGACCGATCGCAGCATACGTAAGTACGAACGAATGACGCGAGACGCTCCTTTCCCTTGCCAATGCAGTGGCTGCGTACGCTGAAGGATTGAGGCCCTCGTGGCCCAACTGATCATAAATGCGTCGCTTCTCGGGTGTGCTGAGGACCTCATAGGCTGCATGCGAGAGAAGCGTTGGTGAGTGACGCGCCCGCGATCTCACGATGAAGCATCGTCGATCGTACCTTCCGCAAGCTCGATGTACTTGGCGTCAGCGTTTGGGTCGTCCTTGTTGTGATCGGGGCTGAGTTCATACGATACGATAGAGAGTCAGTATATCAGATATCAATTCGATATATCGGCCACGATCATGATGAACACAACTCGAGAGCGAGAGCGAGAGAGAGAGAGAGAGAAGCGCGTACTGTAGCTTGGGAGCCTTGGTTCGGAAGGCTCGACGAATCTGCTTCTCGGTAGCATCTCGCGGTATTCCGAGTACTATCACACACAAGCGACCAAGAACCATGGAACCCAGGCGCGCGTGAGAACACAGCAGTTCGGAGAGGCCTCGAGAGAGAGCTCGATCTGCACGCGTACCTTCATAGAGATCGCGCTTCGCTGGTTTGCGCTGTTGCTGCTGCTGCTGCTGTCGTCCCTCTACGACGAACACCATCATCATCAGCAGCAGCAGCAGTAGCGCGAGTGCTACAACGACACCACTCGATGGTAGTAGCCTTCGTTGCATGGTGATGGCGATGATGGTGGAGCGCGAGTGCGCGAGTGTGTATGCGAGAGGAGGATAAGAACGAATGAACGAAGCTCTCTCTTGTGCCACGTCACAAAGCTGCTCCTCCTCTTACTGCGAGCGCGACCGATAAATGTGAGTTGCTGCCACCTCACCACTGAAAAAATCCACGATAAAATCACCGCCTCGACCTCTGACTCTGACTCCCGGCCCAAACACTACCACATACTTCTAGACCATGATCCGCGAGCCTCGACCCTCCAGAACCACCAGACACCGACCACCAATCGACAACATCAACCTCACCAGAAATAACCCACAATCGAGTGGACCACCAAAAAATCCACTATAAAATCACCGCCTCGACCTCTGACTCTGAATCCCAGCCCAAACCCTACCACGTACTTCTAGACCATGATCCGCGAGCCTCGACACTCCAGAACCACCAGACACCGAGCACCAATCGACAACATCAACCTCACCAGAAATAACCCCGAATCGAGTGGACCACCAAAAAATCCACGATAAAATCACCGCCTCGACCTCTGACTCTGACTCCCGGCCCAAACACTACCACATACTTCTAGACCATGATCCGCGAGCCTCGACCCTCCAGAACCACCAGACACCGACCACCAATCGACAACATCAACCTCACCAGAAATAACCCACAATCGAGTGGACCACCAAAAAATCCACTATAAAATCACCGCCTCGACCTCTGACTCTGAATCCCGGCCCAAACCCTACCACATACTTCTAGACCATGATCCGCGAGCCTCGACCCTCCAGAACCACCAGACACCGACCACCAATCGACAACATCAACCTCACCAGAAATAACCCACAATCGAGTGGACCACCAAAAAATCCACTATAAAATCACCGCCTCGACCTCTGACTCTGAATCCCAGCCCAAACCCTACCACGTACTTCTAGACCATGATCCGCGAGCCTCGACACTCCAGAACCACCAGACACCGAGCACCAATCGACAACATCGAAACGGGGCACACAAATCCAGTGGTAAAGCAGCCGCGAGCTCCAACTCGTCCCAGTCGTTGCACTAGGCGCGCCATTGCTCTCGTCGCTCCCCAACGCTCGCTTGCGCGCCATCTCTCCCTCTCACTCTCGCCCGCTCGTACTCGTACTCGTACTCGTGTCTCGTGGATCTCGGCCTCGCTCGCTCGCCCAACGGCGTGCCACTTCTCTCCGCATCGCTCATGGCGTCACCTCAACGTACGTATGCTTTTTGCGGCCGCTCGATCGGTGTGGTGGCCTCGACGCCTGCGCGCATGAGACTTAATTGGCGACCAGTTGGCTCGACGCCGCGTACAGTCATGCGGCCCAAGCCTCGACCGGTGAACACTCGCACGCTCCACAAGATGCCGTCGCTTCCGACCATGAGTGCCGGCGACGATGTGCCCACGATGGTGGAGGTCTCTCCCGTGGCGCAGAAGAAGCGCACGTTCGCCACCGTACGCACGCCAACGCCCACGCCCTCGAGCACTCCCAAGGTCGCCTTGACCTACGGCATCTCGAAGGACGATAGCGTCATCGACCCGCGTCGTCCGCCTCCTCGTCCACCGACGCTCGATCCCGAGACCGCGACGCGTGAGCTCGCCGCTCTCTCCAAAATACGCTTCAACACAGTATCGGCCCCGCCCCCATCATCATCGAGCACGGCCACGGCCACGACCAGCACCGCAAGCAGCAGCAGTAGCAGCAGTAGTACCGCTCCCTCGGCGTCATCCGTTGACAGTAGCGCCTCGACCGGAGCGCCGCAGGGTATCTTCCCCATCGTACGCAGCGCGACGGTCGGCGCGTCTGCCGCTCCTCCGTCCTCGAACCCATTCTCCCAATCAGCGACCTCCAATCCCTCGAAGGCTTCGTTCGCGCAGCGACACTATCAACGAAGCCCACGAGGCCGCGCGCCCAGCATGCCCAAGACCTCAACGTCGCAACCCAACCTCACAGCCAACGCCTCGCAATCGCCCTCCAAGTCTCCTGGCCGTCCAAAGTCTCCTCGCGCTGCCCCCGATGGCACTCCAATCCCGACCTCCGACGCACCAGCCACCGCCACCACCGCTCCTCGATTCCAATCGCCTGCTCGTCGTGGCCGAGGTGCCGGTGCAAGCGGAACACCCGTTGTCGTCAACACCAAGATCCCCGGCCTTACAGTGCCGACACCGAGTGGCTCTCCAACCAAGCCCGCAATCGGACCCTCTCGCGCGAAATCGAACACCGTCTCGACCACCGGTGAAGCTGCCAAGCCGCCGCCGGCCTCCACCAGACTCGCTCCGTCTGCCACGGTCTCGGGATCAATCTCTCCTCGCGGAGGTGGCACACCCAGCGCGTCAGGCCCACCCAGCGCGTCAGCCGATAGCAACAACTCGAACGCCAGCCTGTACACGACGATCAAACCGCCTCCCAAGGGTCCCATCAGTAAGAGTACGTCGTCGAGAAGATACCGCAACGTTCTCGTCCTCGCGCTATCGCAGATGCCAGCCAAGTGTGCCATCTCCTGACTCCTTGTGGCTGCGTTTCTCGCGCACAGTGACCTTGGTCCCCATCGAACGCTCGCATTCGCTCTCCTCGCTACCTCGTGCATCGCCGACATCTCCCGAGATGAAACCCACGCAACCGACAACATTCACGCCTGGCATCTCACTCTCCGCCGCTAACGCAGCAGCCACCTCGTCTTCGTCATCATCGTCAGCAACCTCGTCCTCCTCGCCGGAGCCATCGACACAACGCCTGATAGTCTCGAACCACCGAGAGAAATCCGACCTTCAGCAGGTACCTAGCGCGTGGCACACTGCTGCTACCACGCAACAAGGGTGGTGGCCGAACGCTTGACTGAGTTCACTTACGCGTGGCGAGAGCAGTTCATTGCCGAGATGCCGAGCGTGCTGCGCAAGATCTTCGCCAAGGCTGGCGTCACCAAGAACGAGCTGCGAGACCGCAAAACACGCGCCTTCATCATGAATACGTTAGAGGTGCGTGCGACAAAAAATACAAACGGCGAGCGCGTGTTCTGATGGTGGCCACCTCAGGCGAGACGAGTGAGCCTCCGCGTTCCGCCACCGAAGCCAGCTCCGCGGCCGTTCGAGATTCCTGTTGGACCAGCTCCTCCACCACGAACAGATTTGATCGCTGCCGCACAGGCAGGCTCGAATGCTGCAGCCAATGCCGAGGCCGAGGAAGAGGACGAGGACGAGGAGGTCTGGGACATTCCCGAGCTCTCGGAGAAGGCGATCGCCGAGGTGGCTCAATTGCTGCAGGTGGCCTTGACCGAACGGTACGCTGGCGCACCGCCCACACTCCAGCAGCTACCTACATCGATGGCTGACACGGTACGCCGCTCCTTCCTGTCACCAGGAGAAAGACCGTGATGCTTCCACAAAGCTCGACGCCAGCGGCCGGACCAACCGATGCGCCAGCCTGGAACGACGAAGCCGACTGGGAGACGTCGTAGCACTCTCTGCCGTGGCCCGGCTTTTGTGTTCGATCGATGTAACTAGTGTTGATGGTGATGGCGCGTTGTGCGGTTGTGTTTGGGTTGTTTGTTGTCGGGATTATTATTATTATTGCTACTCTCTCGAGTAGGTGCTTTGGCAAGAACCGAATGCTGTTATTGGTGGTGGTGGTGGTGTACATTGGGACGGCAGATTCCAACAGCCGAGATGCAAGCATGACAATACAATACACACAGGAGGAACAGTAGGTCTACAACGAGCGAGGAACGAGGCTCTCATTCGTTATAGGTCGTCATTGAGAATGAAACGATTGCCCTCGCCTTCCATTTGTTGCGCCAGTGTGTGCTGTGATGAATGGCACAGGAAGTCAGTGGAACAGCCAGGCGAGCAAGAGAGAGCGAGAGAGAGAACGCACACGTACAAAGTCAGGGTCGCGGTAGAGATAGATAGTACGAGCTGGCTTGCGGTAGTGCGACGGCGACCTGATCTTCCACATAAAGTCGTCGGTGGCAGACGAGGCGGCGCTTGGAGACACGAGTTGCTGCTGCTGGTGCGTCTTGTCGACGTGCTCGAGGCTCTGCTTGGTGATCATGCGCGTGTTGGAGCCCAGCACACGTTGGTTGGTCGAGAGCGGCGACAGCGGCGTTCGAGTCAAGGTCGCTCGCGGCGAGCGCTGCACGGTGTTCTTGCGGATAGCCGAGGAGGGAGACCTGTTGTTGGTGGTGGCGGCAGCATGGGCCTGGCGTGAGGTGGCAGCTGCTGACGAGCTGGCGCGAGGTCGTGTCGTGGCGGCGGCAGGCTTGGCGAAGGTCACTGGCGCGTGGAGGTTGCCGTCGGTGGCCAACATGGAGGCTGGCTTGGGAACGGGCGGAGGCGTGACGAAACGCGGTGTCAGCAGCGGAGGGCGAGATCGTGAGGCAGCAGCAGCAGAGGATGCCGACGAGGACGGCGAGGACGGCGAGACGTGAGCGGTAGCGATGGCCGGCAACGCCAGGTTGCTGGCTGCGAGGTCGCTACTTCCCGTGTGAAAGTATCGCTCGCGATTCGCGTCCTGCGAGACGGATTGTTCGTTGCCCATTCCAGGTGCGGGTGAGTGTGTGGATGTGGGGTGGGTGTGCGAGGCAGCGCGAATCACAAAGGGCAGACGATGATATTGATCTCAACAGCGGGAATCAATGTCGAGAGCGATTCGTTGGCGAGGATTTTGGCGGGAACAGCTAAGCCCGTTTACGGCGAGGAATCAAGGCAATGGTGGGCTCTTGGAGGTTTGCCGGTTTGTCGGTTTGGCGGATTTTTACCGATGTAAAACGCTCGAGGACATTGTCGTTTTTTGGCTCTCGCTCTCGATCTCTCTTGTTCCTTCGTCTCGCTCGATCACACAAACACGCAACACATCAAGATGCTGTCGAGGCTCGTTCGCTGCAGCCGATTGCTGCGACCGGCTGTGTATCCGATGGTAGGTGGTGCCACACCAATGCTGTGCGTGTGTGGTGAATGGCGAGTGACTGATCCAACCCGTGTGCTGCGTGTGGTTTGTGATAGCGTGTGGTCGCCGTGAGCGCGCCGACGGCATCGAGGCGCTTGGCGTTGTTCAGCAGCGACGCGCACGGCCACGCACACGCCGCCGCCGAGGCCAAACACAATGACGCCCACCACGCCGGTGCGTCGGCACACGGAGACCACCACCATGACCACCACCACGACCACCACGGCCACCACGAGGAGCACCACCACGAAGAGCACCACCACGCACCCGAGTTCGTCAAGGACCCGAACGTGCTGTACCTCTCGCGCGAGGAGGTAGCGCGCCACAACACCGAGAACGACTGCTGGATCATCGTGCACGGCAAGGTCTACAACGTGACCACGTGGGTGCCATTCCATCCGGGCCGCAAGGCCATTCTCACGAACGCCGGCCACGATTCGACGGCGCTCTTTGAGGGTGCGTGCGCGCTTGCTCGCTCGCTGCTGGTTTGCGCACGATCGCGCTCGATGTCGGTGTGTTGATGTTTGTGTGCGTAATGTATGGCGCCGTGCAGGATATGGCCACGGCATGAACGCGCGCAACTTGATGGACGAGTTCTACGTGGGCGAAGTCGAGCCGACCGAGCACAAGCCGCGCTACACCGGACTGTAACTCTCGCTGTCTCACGCCTGGCCAATCGCGCTCTTGCTACCGCGCCCACTCGCACTCGACACTTCCGGTTGGCTGCTCGCTCGCTTGCGTGCCGCCACCACGACACCGCCACACCGCGCACCCTGTATCCTCATCACTCACTCGCTCGCTCTAAATGCTGCAACCTTCGATCGAGCCGCCTCGTGTCATTCATTCTCTCTCGTGTCCATGCTGACGACGGCATCAGCAGCATCAGCAACAGCGGTAGCGGGGTTGATTGAGTTAAGCCAGCGTTCGGTATTTATTGATACACAGGGCTGGCGTGGCTTTGATAAAGAGCTCGGCTGACGACTTAGTTGTACTGCTCGCAACACGCAGACGCCGAGATCAGCAAGCAGTCCTGCGAGATAACGTGCGAGCGAGCAAGCGAGCGCAGCAACGCTACACGCACGCACCTTGAGGAAGCCAATGTCGTTGGCGTTCTCGCGGAAGCACTGTCGGCAGATGTTCATCGAGTACTTGCGGATCAGACCGTGCTTGTTTCCGCAGACGCGGCTGTGTGGGTGGCGCGAACGAGCAGGTGAGTGAACGAGCTACAAGAGAACGACAGCAGCGCCGCCAAACGAATCACCGCTGCTTGCTCGCATGGGGAGGTAGAGATCGCGCGGCCACGCAGGAGAGAGCAACTAACGAGCAACGCGCAAAGACATGGAAATACTCGCGATCAAGATATCGTGATATCGAGATCCACCAGCTCCAAGCCTCTCTTTTCCCTCTTCTCCCTCTTCTCTTCTCCTCTCTCGCGTGATGGCGCTGATCTTGTTGATCTTGTTGGTGTTGATGGCGATGTGGTTTTGGCCCGCGCGCCAAGATGCGCCAAGCACAACAAGTCGCAAAATCGCGCAAAAATCCGCATAAACAAAAAATCTCTCCTCTCGGGCGTACCACTTGCGGGCACCCTTGCAGTTCTTGCGCGGGTGGCTGTAGTAGACGGTCGAGTGGCCCATGCTGGATGGCGAGAAGCGGTGTTCTGGCGGCGGCGGCGGGGAGCAGGTGTGCGAGCCGAGCAGCGACGAGAGGAAGAGAAAGCCTCCTCTCCTCTTCGCCTGAGGAAAATACGTGCCCGCGTTGGTGCCGTAGACCAAACGCACCTCCCCGGCGCGTCCTTAATCGATCGCGCCTTCACGGGCTTCCATGGTACGGCTTTCCCTGAGACCCCGAGCTTGCTTTGCTCTCGCGATCGAGTAGAGCAAAACGGGCTTGGATAGTAGGGTTTTCGCTGAGGTTCCGAGCTTGCGGTGGTTTCGCCTATGCGAGCGACAGAGTAGACCGTCACGGGCTCGGAGAGTAGGGTTTTCGCAGAGGACGCGAGCCCTGATTGGAGTTGGGGTTCGAATGGCGAGCTCAAGCGGGAGATTGATTTACGGCATTTATTCGGAGATCAATTTTTGCGTATTTTTCCTGTGGCGCCGCAGCAACAGCAACAACAACAACAGCAGCATCATAGAGCAGCGCGACTCTCGGTGTTGTTAGCGAGGGGACAGCTGCCTTGGCTGCACAGCCGTGCCGAGGCGAGATAGGGGTAGATAGTGTGCGATTGGGGTATTGGTAGTGAGTGGTAGAGAGATGGAAGAGTGGTTGGAGAACAACAAGCACCTGCAGCAGGCCTTCAACGAGGACCTCTCGCAACAAGGCCTCGGAGCCCAACCATCATCCACAGCAACAACAGCACCAACAACGACCTCGACAACCACATCGACAAGTACACCGACTCCCGCGGCACCGACCAGTACCTGGGGAGGAGCGAGAGTCTCGGCTCGAGTGCGCACCAACACCATCAATGCCACGGCAGCGATCCATGGTCAATCGGTGTGCCAAGCACAGGCTCTCGTGACCGACCTCACGTCGAGCTCGTCGTCGTCGTCCTCGTCTTCGTCATCATCTGGAGCCGGTAGCTCATCACCGGCTGGCACTTCCTATTGGATCTCGTTGGCGTTCCCTGCCTTGTACTACTACAACAAACGCGAGGTTCGTTGGCTCGATCTCCATCGCCATCGATCGAATGATCGCTCGAGCTCTCGAGCTCACCTAACTCTCCTGGACCATTCGAATCCTTCCTGGCACGGTGGTGGTGATGATGGTGTTGTTGTTGGCTACGATGGACTCCATACATATATATGCGCGTTCGATACAGGACGAGAAAGCCAGCGGCGTACACAACCTCCAAGGCGCCCAAGTGGCGCTCAAGGGCAAGCGACGGCTGCTGCTGAACCTCCGTCGCAAGCTGCTGCAGATCGAGTTCTCGAGCGACTCCGAGCTCACGCAATGGCTCGACGCTCTGTTGGTGAGTGGCCTCGAACGAGACGATCAGCTCTCGGTCTCGTCCTCCTCCTCCTCCTCCAACACACAAGGTAAATCATCGTCCTTCGGTCGAAAGTCTGTGTTCTCTGCTGTGCGACGTCTGTCCATCAGTACGTGCTACAGTCACGACAACCTCCTCTCGTACCATCGATGCCCATCGGCCCTCTCGTTTCGTTTGCTCGTGTTGCCCTCGAAGCACTCGCACACAATCTCACCAACCATTCTCTCCCCTCTCCATAGTCGCTGGGCCTGCAACTACGAGCTCCTCTGTGCCATCCGCTCCACGAGCCTTCATCGGTCGTGCACGCTCGGTGGCAGCGATCGATATGGCGGCACTCGATGCAGAGAAGGCGCCGACCAATGGCACTCTCAAGGACGTCATCACCTGGATCATCTTCTCGACGCGTGCCGATTCCTCATGTACGCTCCTGCTGCTCCATCCATCCAACTACCTCTGTGCGCTCGATTCGATTGATCTCACTCAACCATCGTCGCCATCACCACGTCACAGTCGAGGAATCGACTCGCAACTTCCTGCTGCATCTGCGCGTCTATACCGATCCCGAGACGTTGGTCGATCTTGTCTTTGAGCTGTACGTCGCTCGCTCGCTCAACCCGTGCACGTGTCGCCTCTCCACAGATCGATTGACTCGACCTTGTGTGCATAGCTGGAAGCAATTCAAGGACCGCGCTGAAAAGTATCCCGAGATGCTGATCAAGTACGCCCAAGCAGCACCGTCAACATAGACGCTCTCTCTCTCTCTGCGCTCACGTTGTCTGTGCTGTCACTGCTCAAGGTTCCAAGAGCGCGTCAAGCAGTTCTTCCGCCACTGGATACAACTCTTCGTGTGCGACTTTGAGGGTGCTGCCCGCGTTCGTCTCACGCAGCTGGCACAAGAGGCCTTCGGCGAGGACGAGGCCAAGACGCTCAAGAGCATCTTCATGCAGCAGCAGATCTCGCAAACCAAGACGCAGCGCGCCGAGGGCATCATGCTCAAGCGCGCCGAGTCGCTCTCGCCGCGTACCGCCGGAGTCTCGGCCATGCAATCGTCACTCTCGCGCTCGGCCGAGTCGCTGCAGCTCAAGGCCAAGTCGACCTCCGGCTCCGATCTCACTGCCTCGGCACCGCTCGACTCGGGCAACACCAAGAACTCGGTGCTCGTGGCTCAGAATCTGATTCAGCTCGAGGCCACCAAGCTCGCTACCGTGGCGCTGCGAGACTTTGTCGGCTGCAAGTGGCTCACCTCCACCGATTTCATCGATATTACGGCGTACCTCGACTTGTGTGAACGAGTATGTCGCGCGCTCTCTCTCTCTCTCGTTCTCGAAGCTAAATTCGTACTGTGCACGTGCTTGCGTAGACTACCTCGTGGGTTGTATCAGAGATCGTCTTGGCTCCGAACGCTCGTGCACAAGTCGCCACAGCCAAAAAGTTCTTCAAGATTGCAAAGGTACCTACTCCCGACTGACTCGCGCTCTTCCTATCTATCCTATCTATCCTCACAACGATTTCATTCCGCCTCTCTCTCTTTCTCTCAGAAATGCTACGCGATGAACGGATTCGGAGCGGCGAAACATGTGCTGTTCGCCTTCTCGCATCCTGGCGTGCTAAACTTGGCGCACGTCGAGGCTTTCCTCTCGGGTGTGCGAGACGAGATCGACAAGATGCTCACAGCCATCACGAGCGACACCGTCCCCAAGGTCGCGCCGTTCTTGCCGTCGCTTGATCATTGCCTGCAGCAGCTCACTGACGTCGAGATGGGCAACCCATCGTTCATCAACGTCAATGGCTCCAAGAGTACGCCATCTCTCCGCCTTCTCCCTCCTTGGCTTAGCGCACGTGACCTTTTGCTCACTCTCGCCACTCGATGCAGACATCAACTTTGACAAGGTGCAACGCATCGGCGCGATCGTGTATTCCATCGGCTTGCAGACACCCGATCTCTTGGCGTTCCCGTTTGCGCCCGAGCCCGTGATGTTTGCCTCGTTGCACGACGAGATCCAACGCGCTCAGCCGGGTGAGTCGCTCATGCGCTACTTGAACGACGTGCTGCAACGACGCCTCGAGGACATTTCCGACGACAAGCCGCACTCGAAGGCGAGGGTCTTGCAGTGCTCGGACGAGAACGGCGCCGAGCAGCTCGACGACGAGGACCTCTTCCGCGCCATACGGCTCAAGAAGACCGAGGAGGTGCGCGTCGAGTTCACGCTGCCGGTCAACTTTCCGCGCCGCCAGCAGGCGAGTTCGCTGCAGCTCTTGCCGGCCGATCGCCTCTACGATATGCTGTACCCGCTGCGAGCCAAGATGGCGCAAAGCAAGGATACGCCGTCCTCCGCGTCGCCGACTGCATCGCCGCCGTCTGCCGACGCCGCTGCCACCGCTGCTGCCACCGTGCCGAACTCGGACGCTGCTCCGCCCGAACCGAGTGGTGAGCAGAGGATCAACCTCAAGCGTGTCAAGAGCGTGCACATGCTCGCGTCCAACACGCTGACCGTCGCGCAGATCAAGGACCAACTGCTCGAGGAAGGCGCCAAGCTGCTCGTACAGTACGCGCTCGTCAAGAACACCGACGAGGCAAAGGCTCTCCTCGGTACCGCCGACAGCTATTGCCTCAAGGTCGTCGGTGTCGACGAGTATCTCACCAACGAGACACTTCCTTTATATCCTTGTCAATTCCAATTCCAATCCATGTCGCTGTTGCTGTTGCTGTTGTCGCTGTTGCAGTTGCTGTCGCTGTTGCTGTTGCTGTTGCAGTTGCAGTTGCAGTTGCAGTTGCAGTATTAACCTCCATTCTCCTTTGTTCCTTAACTTCAATATGGCTCTCACGAAGCGTCTGGACTTTATTCAGGTTTGCACCAAGGCCTTCGTCAAGCCGAGCCTCGCCATGCTGCCGCTCTCGTGCATACCGGGAACGATCGACGAGGAGGCGCGCAAGCAGCGCATGTTGGCCGAGCTCAAGATCGGCACCGAGATCTCGACCCTGGTCGGCCCGCAGGAGATCCGAACCTTCCTCGAGCATGAGAACTCCGAGGTCACGGCCTTCCGTCGCGCCGCCGGCAGACAACGCGACGAAGCCATGCGCGCCATCGAGATCCATACCAACCGCGACGAGGAGGACCGCATCCATGGCTTGCCCATGTTCCTCCTCAACGAGCCGCTGCCGCTCGACATCCCCGAGGCGCTCAACATCGTGTGCCACTTCCCGACCGCCAACAACGCCAACAGCAAGATCAACTGCGACGTGCGAGCCACCGCCACCACCGTACGCGCCATGGCCATCACCAAGTTCAAGCGCGTGCTCGGCCAGGATCAGAGCGCCACCATTCGACCCGAGGACTACCTGCTCAAGTTCACCGGCTACCAAGACTACCTGCACGGTCCCTACAAGCTGATCGAGTTCGACCACGTGCGCCGTCGAATCAGCAGCAAGGGCGTCTTGGAGCTGAGTCTCGTGCTTCGCGCTCCGCTGCAACAATACCTCGAGGAGCTCCATCAGCCCTACCGCTCGATGGTCGACGAGGTGCGCTCCCGCTCGCTTCGTGTGGCGGTGATGCTGTTGTCGTCTAACCGCCTCCGCACTCTAGATCATTGCGTACGAGGCGCCAAACATGCGAGTCGATCGTGAAATCTTCTCGTTGGCCCAACCGCTGCAGCTTCAACTCGTTGGCATCGAGGTACGTCACAACGACGCTGTGTCTGCGACCTTCAATATCTGACGCTTCCAATCAAACGCAGCGAGCACTTCCCAACCCACAAGAGAGCGACTACTTGTTCGCCTTTGTGGGAGTATACTTTGGAGGCCACTTGCTTGCCGGCGAGTTCTCCGAGCTCTTCAAGGCCTCCTCCAGCTCATGGAACTACACCGTTCAGTTCAAGCGGCTGCTTGTTTGCAACGTGCCTCGCGTACGTACTCTCGACTTCCACCTGCTGCTGCTAGCATGATGATGATGATCTCACGCGTGTTTCCTTCGTTTCTTCGTGTAGGGCTCTCGAGTATGCTTCACCGTCTATCATCGTACTGATTCAGCCGCACCTACTCCTGCTTCGTACGTGACACACACCACCACCTCTCTTCCACCACGCTCCTTCACAGTCACGCTCACTCTCTCGCGTTTCCACGTTACAGGGAGGTGGTGGTTCAAAAGTCCGACGTTATCATCGGCTGGGTGGCACAGCAACTCATCGATCATACGGCACACTTGATTCACGGCACGCGCCATTTGCGCTTGTGGGTCGGCGAGAAGGCCGATCCCATCGGCACGTGCTACGAGAACGTGCTCCAACTCAACCCGCCCATGCTGACGGTCGCGTTCATTGGCAAGTTCGACGGCCAGACCGTCGTATTCCCCAGCAACAAGCCCTCCGAGCAGAAGGAGGTCAAGCCTCTTGCGCAGGAGGCCGAAACTCGTCTGGCTGAGATCATTGCTCTAGGTATGCACCTCAGAAGCGGGAGCGAGTGAGCAGCACAAGACGACGAGCTCATTCGATAGCATACTGATTGGTACCTGTCTCTCTCTCTCTGTCTCTCTTGCATAGATCCTCTGTCGGATTTGACCGAGGAGCACAAGACGATTTTGTGGGCCTATCGCCACCATATCGTCAAGAGGCCGCTGGCACTGCCCAAGTTCCTCTTGGCCGTGCGCTGGGATAACCACAAGCAAGTAATCGAGGCTCATCGGCTCCTGTCGATCTGGGCGCGCCCGCCGCCGATCGTGGCGCTCGAGTTGCTCGACGCCAAGTTCTCGGACCCGGTCGTGCGCGACTACGGCGCCTCGTGTCTCTCCAACCTGACGATCAGCGAGTGCGCCGACCTGATGTTGCAGCTCACGCAAGCCGTCAAGCACGAGCCGTACCATACGTCGGCCCTGGCGCTGTTCCTGTTGACGCGCGCCTGGGAGCATACGACCATCGGCCACACGTTCTATTGGTTCTTGAAGGCCGAGATGCACGTGCCAGCCGTCTCCGAGCGATACACCATTCTGCTCGAGATTTACCTGCGTGGTGCCAAGCCGCATCGTCAGCAGCTACTGAAGCAGCAGGATGTCTTGTCTCAGCTGGTACGCTGATGCGATGGGCATAATGGTGTGGTGCTGGTGTTGGTTAGCTAACGCTGCCGCTCGATGCCGCTGCATACATAGATCACGGTCGGTAACAAGATCAAGGGTGTATCGGCCACCGAACGCCTCGACGTGCTCCTGACTGACTTGCGCAAGCTGAAGCTGCCCCCTCGTTTCGCCTTGCCGCTGGACCCTCGGTATGCTCTCTCTCTCTCTCTCTCTCGCGTGCCGTCGGTGAGTTTGATCACTCTTTCATTGACTCGAGCGTGTTTCTGTTTCTGTGAAGCTTGGAGGCGACTGGCTTGTTGGTGGAGAAGTGCAAGTTCATGGACTCGAAGAAGCTGCCTCTCTGGTTGGTGTGGCAGAACGAAGAACCGCTCGGCCAGCCGATCTACATCATCTTCAAGGTCGGTGACGACCTGCGCCAGGACCTGCTGACGCTCCAAATGATCCGCATCATGGACAAGGTAGGGAGCTCGCTCTCTCGCTCTCTGTCTATCTGTCTCTGCAGCCCCAGCGTACAGCAGTCGTGTCGTTCTCACACGTTGATGCGACCTGTTCACGCAGATCTGGAAGAACGAAGGCATCGATTTGCTCTTGAACCCGTACCAGTGCATCGCAACGGGCGACGAGATCGGAATGATCGAGGTCGTGTTGAACTCCG